>OLZA01000795.1_pt1 | contig 14340 bp, 8 predicted proteins | sample 1673431 | NCBI WGS metagenome assembly OLZA01 (sample SAMEA103958111, study PRJEB25191) | human gut metagenome | biome: human-associated habitat [ENVO:00009003]; feature: intestine environment [ENVO:2100002]; material: feces | place: Germany | collected 2013/2015 | reverse complement strand
ATGTTTTCTGTTGTGCCAACATTGCCCAGCATGAAAACAAGCTTTACGCCCGAAGCAGCAGAACTCACGGTGAAATCATAGGAATAATTCGTCCAATCAGCACTCACAGACATAGTTTCGTCCATCAAGGGCGATTGGCCATCTTTTTCCAGAGCCAACCGGATTTCTCTATTCATAGACGCTTTTGCCTTAAATGTTACACGATAGCTCCCAGAAGCTGGCACATCAATCACCTGATAAAGCTGCGCCGACCAAGCATTGGGAAGTGTAGTAGGAATATTGGCAACAAAGCACTGTTCTCCAGCATCAACGGAATATGTACTCCCGTTTTCTGTCCAAGTAGACCAGCTTGTAAGATCGTTCACGAAATTGCCATTTGTTACAATATCATCAGGAAGCGGAATGAGTGTTATATCATCAAAAGATACCGTATGCTCCACGTTCTGACTTCCTTCTACATTGCCCAGGAAAAAGAGCAGTTTTGCACCGCCGCAGGAAACAGACGGTGCAAAATCATAAGTGTACGTCTGCCATTCTGGTGTCGCGGTAAAAGTGCTATTAAACAGAGCCGCATTGTTGACTCCCTCTACGCCAATTGTAATCGGTCTACTCACAGAACTCTTTGCACGGAAAGAAATGCGGTAGGTCGTAGAGCTGTAAACATCAACATTTTGATAGAATTGGGTAGACCATGTGTTTGGAAGCGTCGTGTAAATATCTGCCTTCAAAGTAGAATCAGCAACAGAAAAGACAGCGCCATTTTCACTCCATGTCGTCCAGCCTGCATAGTCCGTCGTAAAGTCGGAGTTTTGAAGCAGATTCACATTGGGCGTTTGCGTAGAAGAGCTTCCAGAATCAGGCGTCAAATCGCCACCATACTCGTACACCCGAACATAGTCAATGTAGAATTTGGTTGATGTCCAATCTGCCGGATTCGGATCTCCCGGGAAGAACCCGCCAACGGCTAAGTTCAGCATTAAATAGAATTCCTGATCAAATGGTGCAGGATAACTATACGTTCCACTCGAATCAGCACTGTACCAGTCCTGTTGAATCTGGTAAAGATTTCCATCTACATACCAGCGGAATTCACCCGGAAGTCACTCCAGAACGAAATCATGGAAATCGTCCTCAAACGATCCGTTTATGTCATAGTATCCGGTATTGTAAACCCAGGGATTTCCATAATGCAAAGTTCCAAGGACAGTATCCCGATCGCTGCCCATATACTCCATGATGTCAATTTCTCCACAAATTGGCCACTCGCCGCCATAGACATTGATATTCTTCGGCAGCATCCAGATTGCCGGCCACAGGCCCGTGCCACCGGGCAGCTTTGCGCGGAATTCATACCGTCCATATGTCCAACTTGAGGTAGAGGACAGCTTTGCAGATGTGTAATTTTCCTCTCCGTTGGATTCCTGGATCGCATTCAGGACAAGGCAGCCATTTTCGATATACGCATTTTCCGTTGAATCTGTGTAGTACTGCTGCTCGTTGTTTCCAAATCCACCGCCACCAATTGTAAAACTCCATTTGTTTGTGTCGACGGAATCCCCAGGAAACTCATCTGACCAAACCAAGTTCCATTTGGAACTGTCCAAGTTGCTGTATTTTGTGTTTGATGTACTTGTTGCAAACACTTCAAGTCGTGCACAGCTTGCAACAAGTACAATGCAGCAGATGACTGCAACAAGGGCCCTTGTAAATCTGGTATGCATTTTGTAAATCCTCCTTCAATTTTTTGTGCGTTTTGCACATTCATATTGTATCAAAGAGGTCCTTAACTTGTATATACCATAATTTTGGATTTGATGGCATCTTTTTGGATTTGCTAACGGGACACCCCAGAAATTATTATCCAAGGTTTTCAAGGCACTCGCTTGAACAGTAAAACAAAGAAAGTGAACTTCAGCCTACCTTCCCATTCTCGTCACCAGTCCAACTCAGAACTTTTGCCCTTGAGAATGCACCCTCACCATGCACGCATAAGCCAAGACCCGGTTCACGTAAGAACCATGTCTTGTATTTTTCGAGGCAGCCTCCCAACGAGACTGCCCCTTAGTCCGTTTTGTTCTAGCTAGAATATTTTTAGAAAGGAATGTGCATAACTATCTCGACCAACATGCAAGCCTATGATTTCGGGTTTGGCTATTTTGCATATGGGTAGTTATTAAGTGCTAGCACATTTTCAAACAGGAATATACTGCTATTTGTTCATAATTTTGAGTCTACATCAGCTCATTATGTCAATTATATCACACCGCCGGTATTTTTTATCAGTTCTTTAACACTATCATTAGCTCTGATATTTGAGAAATCGCAGCCAGCCAATGCCAGTCCAGGCTCATATTCAACCGGAACCGATAGCTCTCCTGTATCCCGGTCTATCAGCGTGACATGGAATGTTTCAAAGCATCCAATCATCTTATTGTTTTGCCACGGTGCAACATAGTTCCAACTATAATACCCCTTGTCGTTCCCAATATGACGATCAAACACTCCCCATAGTATTTCGTAAGTCGCACTACTCAAATTAGATACCCATGCAAGGTCAGCACTATCACGAGCCAGAATTGCCTCTCCCATTTTTTCATCCAGATACATATAGGTTATGAGATTCTCCATTCCTTTTTGTGAAGCCAATGCCTTCTTGTGTCGTACACATATCATCTCAAGTTTGCCAAAGTGAAAACATAATGGTGTAACGGAGTCACCGTCCACCTGATAACATTCAGGGTTCAATATCCGTGCAAATTCAGGCCTGTCTTCCAAAAAGAAACCGCGCGTGAGTCTGTACCTCTGAATCCCATTTTCGTCATGGGGTCCCTCTTTACCGATATCGCCATTTCCGTGCACATAATATGTATACAGCTCTTCCGGTAAATATGGAACAATGTAGTACCATTCCTTGCTGAACTCGAAACCTGCATATTTCGCTACCTTGGAATAGAACTCACACCGGGTTGGCAGTCCTTCCTCTGATCCTTCAGTAACTGTTACTTCAATCCATTTTCCCGAGTAGTTACCGTACAAAAAGCGTTCCTGCCCAGCTGACCGAGCTACAATCATTTCTTCACCTGTAATCAGGTTGAATTCTACGCACTTATACTGCGTTGTAATAAGGACGTAATCCCCATTGTGGCTAAAAGACAAGTCAACTACTGTTTCTGAAGGCATGATTGTAGAAAAAATAGTTTTCTCTTCATAGGTCTCCAGATTCATTACGATAACTTTTTCATGTCCAAGGTCAGCAAACGCAAGTGCTATCCGGTTGTTCGTTTCATCAGAAGCAGTAACGTTGACAGTATAGTCGTGCTCCTGATAGCAATACTGATATTCCAGTTTAAGCGGCTCACTTGAAAACTGTGAAATACCATTATAGGCGTGTACGAGGAAAGCATTGGATCTGTCGGAGCTTACAGACAGATAGGCCGTGTCATAATAGGCCTCATTGTACTTGGCGCGTATTGTGTCATTTTCTGAATCCCACTCATAGGTTTTTGCATTGTCATCGAACGCAAGAAACTGTGTGCTAGACGGTGCTACATTAGTCGAAAAATGAAGCTGCGCATTCACGCCCTTTTCTTCCAGCTTTTTTTCTATGCCCTTAATAGTAAAACACTTCAAAACACCGTTGTTCCCGTTGATCTCTGATTCAATGTTTGCTAAGTAGCAACAATTTGAATACATAATCATACACATCGCTGGCATCTCCGCATAATGATGAAATGCTGCAGGCGGTTCTTGGTTCTCTCTTGTAATTGGCACAAAAACCGTTCTTTCTCTTAAAGTGTTGCAATTCAAGTATTCAATTTGATTATTGTCACCATCATATATCAAAAAAGCGTTTTTTCCAGTCAGATATGTAGCAGTCGGATGCATATGAGCTGCACCGAAGAAACAATAAAGTTCTGCAAGTTCACCTGTTTCCATATTCCATTTCCAAATTGAACATGGAACCCCAAAATCATCTGCTACATCATCACAGTCCTCGCCTAGACCTTCGTCATACTCCTCATTATTAAAATTTGAGTTCGCACATGGGTCAAATTCATAAGAGAAGATAAAAGCAAGTGCCCCCGCTGTCGAAAAATACACTTCATTATTCCTATAGATACCGTGAAAAACCTTCTTATAGAGCAAATTTCCGGACAGCTCATAACAAAATGCTTGGTTTGCATCACAAATTAGGGCAATAGATTCACTATCATCGGAAAAAGCAAAAAAAAAGACAGAACGCTGTGTATCCCTTCAGGAATAATGCAAATGGGAGGTTTCTGTGGATAATCCAAATCAAATATATTTAGTTTAATCGACATTCCACTACTTAATGATTCCTGCACTTTCACCCCCAACCATCTTTTGTTTCGAGAAATTTTCATATATCCTCTGGTTGAGTTATCCCTGTTACCAACCGGATCCCCTGAATAGATTTCATATTCAAATTTACCAGAAACAATATCCCAACATTTAATCAGTCCGGAATCATCTAGAGTAAGGCACTTTTTTTCATAATAGATATACTCGATGATATTGTCCTGATGATTCTGAGGATGGAAGCAATCTTCGTGCAGTACTGCCCCACTAAAATTCGTGCCTACTTTACCAAAGCAGCTCTTTCTGCTGCAAATCACATTAAAGAAATTGCTATGAGACAGATCCAGGCCATGCAAATCTACATATGTTAGTTCCTTTCTTCCATAGAGTATGGACGACAGCAAATTCTCCTGCAAATAATGAATGTCTGTCTTCTTGCAAAGCTTGCGGCACACATCTAAAGCCTCTGCCAAAACAGCCTGCTCATCATTATCCGGTTTGGGTGTATACCAATTGCCAATCTGTTTCTCTAAGTAGGGCTTGTTTCGATGCTCCATGAGGATTTCACTAATCAGTGCGACCTTTTCCAAAGGCCAGAAGCTGGTATTCAGTGTTTTACCGTAAGATGCATCCGATCCTTCAGATTTTATTATAAATTTGCTTGGATTCACTTGCGGAAGCATTCTGAGTAACTGCACAGTCCATATTGCAGAGAAATAATCCCTGAAACTGTGATGACAGAAAGCATATCTTACTCGTTCAACGTAACTGCCTTCATTGATCTGATACTGATAGATAATTCCAAGGTAATCAAATACGCACTTAATAACATCAGTGGTCTTGACAATATCTCCTTCAACTAAAGAATCCAGTGTGGATTGCAAGCAATTCTTGGAATAATGAAAATCCACAAAAGGGTTGCTCCCAGCATCTAAGAAAAGTTCTCGAACCGCTTCTACTGATTTCAATATCATGTGCCAGAAGTTGCCAGCGTTGACAGAGAAAATATCCTCACTTTCAAAGCAAGCTCCAATATATGGAAGAATAAAATCCAATACCAGTTGCGTCTGCAATTCATTCAAAGGGTTTGTTCGAGTTTCTACAGCTCTTTTTCGGATATTATAAAAAGAAGAGTTACGGTGAAAGAAGAAATAAAGGATTTCTCCCTGCGTTTCAGGAAGAAGTGTATTCTCTCCACTAGATGCGAACATACACAAATACAGAGGGGTTCTTAAGCACTCCACCAAATGTTTATTATTCATCACCTCTGCAATAAAATATTCTTGTTTCCCACATCCGCGAAGATGCTCAATAATAACCGAATCATTAAGTCCGGTTACACGAATATTGGTAAAGCCTGCTGCATAGTATGCTGCCTGAGTCTCACGACTAGTTGTGATAATCCTGACATTGTCATATTTTTTTATTGTGGATATCTCATTGCTAAGCAAACTGCGGATACTATATCCCTCATCAATTTTTACCTCATTGAATCCATCTAGCAACAATACATATTGTGGCTTTCCACCGTCAGGCCTCTTCTGAAGTTCTTTTTCCACGTATTCCAGAATTCTATCATCAACCGTATCGAGAGAAACATGATTTTCAAGAAGTGCACCAATGTATCTCGTAATAAATTTTGTTTTCCGTGAAGGATCGTTGTGCCAATGCACGATATCTGTAGGACACCGGTTAAGTTCAATAAAAATGTAAACAGGCAAATCGGAGAATTTCTCGGGACTTTGTGCAAATGATTGCTCAATTAAGTAGTGCAAGAAAGTAGTCTTTCCCGTTCCCCCATTGCCTATTATCGCTACATGGTCATTTATGGCTTTGCATAGCTCTGCTAATGGCGCAGACTGGCCGCCTTCTGTTTTTCCTTCTATCGGCACAGTCAGCTTAGGTATATATCCATTCGGTAGTAGGCGGTCAATAATATCATAGGCAAAGCGCTGCCCTTCTTGTTTTGAAATCTCATAGACGGACTTTGATGCTTCCCATAGCAGTTCTCTGGGATTACTCCTTAATATCTCCTCGATCTTCGGATTTATTGGTTTTTCCAATTTGGATATCCGATCTTCAAGTGTTCCCATTCTCCCCCAAAACAAATTGCACACCTCATTGAATCTCTGATCCAGAGATTCAATCTGCTGCATTTCATACCAGTCAGCAAGCCCTTGGTGTTTGAGAAGTTCTTCTTTAAATAACACCATGAATAAATCATCAATACTACGGATATCTAACTCCGTCAGATACATTTCACGGTTCGCCTCTCCAGTGTTAGTCCATTCAAGGAATAGGTCCTCGATGTCATCCGCTGGAACTCCCTTAACGCAACTCCCCCGCCAGGACTCATATCGAGGAATCACGTAATTTTCCATCAGTTTCCTGTGGGTATCGGATAGTCTACCGCCTTGTATACGAGCAAGCACATTCGCTATGCACTCTTTCAACTGACCATCGATACTGTCATCTTTTTCCCCTTTTAATAGGCCAACCGATTTAACCACAGACAGCACAACATCGACACCAGCACTAGCAAGACTTGCCTGCGAACCAGTCTGTGGATAGGCAACTGACATAACAGCTAATCCTAATTTTACCAGCACAGAACACAAGTCTGCCTTGTTTTCTTTTTCCATTGTGAACCCCCTAACCCATAATGATACAATATTGTTATAATCCTTCATAAGGTACCTTGTCTTTATTATAATTATACAGATTGCCAGACTATAAAGCAAGATTCGTGTTAGAAAATAGATTGTTTTTTAATTAAAGCACCCGAGCAAAAGCGAGTTATCGTCAAAAATGAAGAATGGCTGCAAGTGGAATGGTTGCACATTCGCAGATCGCTGGAGCATTCGAGTATGTAGCGAGTTTTCTAGCTGACCTCTTGTACCGCCGCACGTATCGTCTGGCACGCAGCAATTCAATCACATAAAGTGCAAAGGCTCGTAGCTACTCAGGCTCTCAAAATATCCGGATGCTACGAGTCTTTTAATTCGCGATGGTCATAGTGAGAGTATTGTCAAAATTGCAATTGCACCCAGTTCAGCACAATAGTGAAAAGCTTTTCTCTGTTCATGCAATTCTCCTTGCTTTATTGAACCGATACTCCGTCCAAAGCTCCAGCCCAAGGGGCAGCAGGCAGAGCGCCAGATAACCAATGGCCGCTGTCATGCCAATTCCGTTTAATGGCCGCCAGATAATTCTGGGGTTGTACCACATCTTGCTGGCTCCCAGAATCACGCCCATGACCGTCAGGGTGATGCAGGTGAACAGGGTAATCACAAACGCCCTGTCCCGGTTATCGAAGCGGTAGATGGAGAAAGCCGTCCTTCCCCGGAGCAGACTGCCACGGGAGCGCATGGAATCGGATTCCAGCGCTAAAGCCGAGATCATCCAGGTTATCAGCATGGAAAATATCCGCAGGCAGTTGATGAACCGCTGGAAGACATTTCCTTGATTGCTGCCCCGGCCAATGCCCTTTTGGGCGAGGTTGATTTTCCTCGCCTCCCGGCCAACTCTGGGAATGAACCGCAGCAGGATCGTGAGGAAAAGCGACAGCCTCGGGCTGACCCTGCCAAAGAGGTATACAACTTTGTCCGAAGTCACCACGCGGAATATGGCTTCCAGCCACATGCACAATGTTGCAAACCGCAAGCCGATCACCAGCCCGTAGACGAAGCTTTCCACCGTCAGATTGTTGCCGATGAAGTTCTGTCTCAGCACTGTGACACCGAAATGGTGATAGGAGCTGTAGTACAGCGCAAATGCCAGAATCAGCGGCAACAGACATAAGCTGAAGATCACCGCCCGCTTGCCGCAGCGCTTGATGCTGTAGACAAAAGCGCAGACATAGGCGATAGCCAGAAATACCGGATGCTTGAAGCTCACAGCTCCGTAGATGGCAGCGGCGAAGAAGATGAAATTTACCGCCGGATGGCAGGCTTCAAACCCCATCGTCGTCCTCCGTCATGCCGTATTGCAGCTTTACCCGCTCCAGCTTCTCCAGCAGCGCGGGGCCGAACAACACCATGGTCAGAGCCGTGCAGACGCCTTGGCTGATATTCACCGGGAAGCCGGAGATATAAAGCGGCCATGCCGTTTGAGCGTTGATAATGGGCAGGGTCAGAAATACCGTGCAGGTGTCCAGCAGTGGGCCGACAAACAGGACACAGGCCAGAAAGCCGAACGCGGCCATGACCCAGCGCTTTTGCGGCAGCCTGCCCTTGGCGAACAGGAAGCCCGCCAGCATTCCCCCCGCGCCGTAGGCGAACATCTGCCATGGGGTATAGGCTCCCTGCCCATAAAAGAAGTTGCTGGCAAAGGCGGATACCGCGCCCACCAGAAAGCCCGCCTCCGGGCCAAAGGCGATACCCGAAAGCATAATGATGGCAAAGATCGCCTTGAAATTGGGAATCGGTATAGCCACCCGCGCGGCCACAGCCAGAGCCGAGAGTACGGCAATGACCACTAGTTCCCGCGCCTGTGGTCTGCGGCTTTCAAAGGCCAGCAGGAACGGGATGATGATTTCGATAATGACCAAAGTGCTGGTCAGGTAGTAAGCTCTGCCAGTCAACCGCAGGCCAAAGTACAGCGTGGCCGGGATAACCAGCAGAAATATCAGGAGCGTGGCAATGTGAGATTTCTTCATTTTGCTGCCTCCTTGTTTTCTTTATAGAGATAAATGACATCCTCCGCAGTTATGGCACCGTCAAAGATATGACGGCTCATGCGGTGGGCGGTGGTGCAGAAGCTGTTGGAGCCGAAGAAGCGGCGTAATATATGTGTCACTGTATGACCTTCTTTCATCCCATCCAGAATTCACCCACATCCGCCCCCAGACCGTTGCAGGTGTAGCACCAGACGATATCGTCCCCCTTTTCCACCTTGCAGGCCGAGCAGCCGTAATTGGGGAACCAGCCGTTCACCTTGTACATCCAGCCGGATTCTTTGCCGCAGTCGAATTCATACAGGTGGTTGATACCCTCGATGTAGCTGCTGTCGTAAATGAGCGTCCAGCTGTATTCCAGCTGGATATCCGCCGCCGTACAGACCTTTTGCAGCACGTCAAAGACGGTATCCCCCTCAGTGAAGGAAACCTGCGTTTTGGGCAGGATCACCGCGTCTTTGGGAACATAGGGCGCTTTTTCCTCGTCCAGCGACCCCAGATTATCAAGAACGGTGTCGCAGACGATGGTGACGGTGCAGACATTCCCCTCCTGCCCCGGGGCGATGAGGGAATTGTCCGGGATCTCCGTGATTTTGTACAGGCTTCCCAGATTGCCGGCTTCCCCGCCCCGCAGGTGAAACGCCGTCAGAAGGCCGGTCACGGCGATCACGACGATCAGCAGAACCATCACGATATTCCCAAGCCGCTTTTTCTTCATCCGCTGTTTCCCCCGCGAAAGTATTTTTACGCCCCTGTCATTGTGTACAGGGTGGATTTTCCCTGCTCAGCCCGGCTCACGGCCACGAGGGCGTAGAAGCCCTGCTCCGTCGCCATTACGTCTTCTTCCCCATCGAGAATGTGCCGGAACGCGCCATTCTCCGTCCGGAATTCCAACAGCCTGCTTACCAGCGTGTTCCCGCTCTTGACGAACCGGGAGTCGGTCAGGCTGATATCCAGCTCCGTCAGCGCCACGATCACCTGCGCGATGGACTCGCTGCTCTCCGAATCGTAGGCGACAAAGCCGCCGTTTTCTTCCTGCTGCTGAGACAGAACAGTCAGTCCCCGCTCCACCGCGTCCGCCACATCCTGCCGGTCGCGGTATTTGGCCAGCGCCTGCAGCGCCATAGCCGTGATGTCCGTCTCCGCGTCGCCCCCCGCGAACGACCATCCGCCGCCGGGAAGCTCCGCGTTCAGAATATAGTCCACATACCCGTCCCGCGTGGCCTGCGTGGTTCCGGCGGTGTTTTCCGGGATGTCATACGCCCCGCTGTCCAGCGCCAGCAGCGCGAAAATGGGGCCGTTGATCCCCTGAAATACCGTCTGATCAAAGTCCGCCAGAGGAACCAGCAGGTTGAATCCGCCAACGTCCGTGGCATTCTTCCCCAGCGCCGTCCACGCCAGAATCACACGGGAATACTCCGTGTACTTTTTCGCGTGGAGCACGCCGCCGTGTTCCGCCGTGTAGGCAGCCACGTTTTCGCCATAAACTTCAAAATATTCCTTCGGTACCGAAACGCCGGAGCGCGCCAGCCCGAATACGGCCCACTCGCCCCCCACGGAGCCGTAGGTTGGCTGCGGGATCTGCTCCATCAGCCATTGGGCAGTCTGTGTCAGTTCCTCGTCCGTTACCGTACTTTGCCCCGCGGCCGTCCGGGTTTCCACAGACGCGGTCGTTTCGGCAGTCTCCGTCTGCGGCTTGTCCGCGGCACAGCCGCAGACAGACAGCGCCAAGATAAGCGCCAGCAAAAGGGCAATCCATTTTTGATTCATAATCTATGCTCCTATTCTTTGGGAAGTCCTGTGTCCCCGGCTGCGATCTGATCAGTGCTTCCCGAATCTTCCGTTTCCTTCGGGGCAGCCGCCGGGAACTCCTTCAGAGTTCCCGCGGCATACTGGAGAATCAGCACGGCGTCGCTGCTGTCAATGACTCCGTCACCGCTGACATCCGCCGTCTTCAGGGAAAGCGCCCTGTCAATGCGCTTTGCCTCATAGTCCAGAATCATCTGGGCGTCGGCCTGATCGACCTTACCGTCGCCGTTGACGTCGCCGAGAAGTCCATCGCCCACGGTCAGATCCAGCGTGACAGCAGGTACCATCGTCTCAACGCCGGAGGTCATCTCCGTTCCGTTTTCTTCATTATGGTACATGACATACGGGAAGGAAATAACAAACTCCCCGTCGCCGCCGTCCAGCGGGTCAGTCTTATACGTCACATAATCCGTAACGTCTCTCGTCTTTCCGTTGGCATAGACCGCGGTGACGACCATTCCGGCAGGGTCGAAGGTCTCCCCTTCCGCGTATGCCGTCTTTGTCGGCTGCTGGGTGATCTCAAGACGCTCAATGGCACTTCCGTAGGCCATCAGCCGCGCCGAGTCGTTCTTGAAATAGACCGTGCCGTATTCGTCGGCGATGGGGCTGCAAATGGCATACTGCGCCTGATCGCCGGTGGGGGTGAACAGCGCATAGGCCGTCGTGCGGCCGCCCTCGGTGGTGACGTAATCCGGGGTCGTCTGTCCGGCTCTGTCCCGCAGAACCCGCAGCTTGCCAGGGGTCATGTTGTCGAAGAAATAGACGTACACGCAGCCGCTTTCCTGCTCGTAGGCCGTGGTCAGCAGACCGCTGGTCTGGGGATAGCCCTGCGTCTCCACGCGGTAGGCAATGCGCCTTGCAACCACGTCGATCACCGTGATGTTGTGGCCGGAGTACGGGGTAAACTGTCCCGCGCCGGAAACACCGATGTAGGCTCTGCCGTTGTAGACCACAGGGGTCGATGTACTCATGGGAACGCCGCCCACGCCGTTTGCCAGATTCACGCTCCACTTATTCGTCAGCTTCCGGTCGCCGGTCACCTGAACGGAATAGAAGGTGCCGCCCTCGGAGGCGAAATAGTAGGCGTCCGTCCCGGCGTCGTAAACCACCGTACTGCGGATATCCGCGTTCAGGCCGTCCCAGCTGTCCAGCAGCTCGCCCGTCGCGGGGTCCAGAAGCAGCAGCCGGGAGGTCTGGCTGGTGTAGCCGTTTCCGCCGTCGTCCGTTCCCACCAGCAGGAAGTCGTCGGCCACGTAAGCGCCCGCCCAGTAGAAGCCGCCCTTGCTGGTATAGTACCAGGAGGCGCACTTGCTTTCTTTGGACTGCGCCGGATCCTCATCGGTGATGGACAGGCAGACGAAGTTCGCGTTGCCGGTCTCGCTGTTCCAGAAGCCGGTGTAGAGATAGCCGTTTTTCACCTTCAGCGGGCAGTTGGGCTGTCCGCCCAGTTTATCCGTGTAGATCCAGAGAGATTCCAGTGTGGCCGCATTGAACGCCTGCACCGTGCCGCCGGACAGCGCCACGAAGACCATGCCGTCCGCGTAAACCGGCGGGGTGATGGAGAAGCTGGACTTGTGATCCATGTTTGCCTTTACCTTGACCTCGCCGCTTACGGTGTCCACGCGGTAGATCTTGTCGCCCGCGTAGGTGATGATATCGCCATCCACCAGAATCGGGCTGCCGACGGCATCCGAATCAAAGCCGACGCCCAGCTGGTTTGCCCAATACAAGGTGCCGTCCTGCGCCGCCGTTGGCAGCAATACGTCCGTGACGCCGTTATTGGTGGAAGAACCGCGGAAATCCGCCCACTGCGCCGGGATCGACGGGTCGATGGCGGGGTTGGCCGCCGCCGGATTCAGCGTCCAGACGATGGTCACCGCGCCGCCGCCCTCCGTCTCGGTGACGGGGTAGGTTTCCGTACCGTTGGAGATCACCAGCGCACCGGCACCGTCCCGGGTCACGGTCAGGGTGCCGGATACGGCTTCATAGCCGTATTTTGTCAGCGCGTAGCTGTAGCTGCTTCCCTCGCACAGCAGATAATTCCCCGCGTCGTCCGGCAGCTGCTGCACGCCGGTGAGAACGTCCCGCAGATGCAGCAGCGCGTCCACCGGTTCCGTCTCGAAGGTCACTTCCACCGGGGGAGATTTCAGAATGTTCAGGGTATAAGTTCCGGTGCCGTCCGGAGCCTTGTTATTTTCCACCGTGACCGTAACCGTCTGGGTGTTAATGGTGCCGTCCAGCGGGATGACCACGCCGCCTTCGGCGGTCACGTCCGTGCCGTCCACCCTGATGCGGTAGCCCACGTTCTCTTCGCCGTAGCAGGTGTTCTCCTCGTAGCGGGAAAGAAACAGCTCCAGATTCTGCGCCGCCATGGAGACCGTCACGGAATAGGTCTTCACGCTAGGCGTAAAGCCCTTGGTTCCGTCCTCTTTTTCCAGTGCAGCGGCAGCGCCGTCGCACTGGGCTGTCATGTCTTTCAGCGTCAGCGTGCGGTCAAAGCGCGTTACATAGTCCTGATAAAAAGTAACACCGTTCTCTTCCTTTGTCAAGCGGATGGTGACCGTGCCCGCAACGGGGTTCTCCTTCATCAGCAGGCGGTTCAGCAGGGTGCCGGAAGCTGCACCGGAGGGTAGATCAACGGTTTTTTTCTTCCCGTGGTACAGGCTGCCGCTGAATACCTGATTATAAATTGCCTGAATGCTGACATTTTTCTCTCCGGTCGCCGCCCAGGCGTAGACCATATGCTCCGTATCTTCATAGGAAACCCTGTAGCTGTGATTCTCCGGGGTGAAGGAAGCGTCGGTTTTCAGGGAATTTTTGGAGGCCGCACCGGCTTTTTTCCCGTAGGCCAGACTTGTCAGCCAGTCGCTCATGGAACTGAAGTCCACGATGATGGTGCTGTTGGCCACCTCCTCAAGGGAGAAATCGTCGGTAATGTGATAATAGGTATTTCGGGTCGCGACATAGTGGTAGGTCTCCCCGGGGACCAGAATGTACCGGTAGCGGTTCTGGGTTGCGGACTCCCGGAGTGTCGTATAGGGCATCACAACGCCGTTGCTGTTGACCACCTCAACAGTTACGGAACGCTCCGACAGGAAGGACAGACTTTTGCCCTCGCCCGGCTGAATTGTCAGGGTGTAGGTGCTGGAATAGCCGTTGGCGGAAACCGTCACAGGGATGACCGTCTCGCCGGAGACATCCACCGTCACGCCGTTCGCCGCGTTCTTACCATTGACCGTTACGGTGTAGCCGTTTTCCAGCGGCTGCCCCGTGATCGTCACTGCCGTGACCGTGTTCAGAACCTTATAGGTATATTCCATGGTATCCGGTGCGAAGGGAATGGAAGCCGCCTGATCTACGCCGATCTGATCTTCGACCCGGATGGACGCCAGCGTGGGAACGCGGTCAAAATGAACCGTGTAGTCCTGAGAATAGGTATAGCCGTCCTCACTCTTACTGCTGAGCCGGTAGATCACGGTATTGCCCGCCGCGCCCCGCGACAGCACGCTGTAAGCGCCGCTGGTCAGGGACTGAAA
>OLZA01000727.1_pt1 | contig 15348 bp, 16 predicted proteins | sample 1673431 | NCBI WGS metagenome assembly OLZA01 (sample SAMEA103958111, study PRJEB25191) | human gut metagenome | biome: human-associated habitat [ENVO:00009003]; feature: intestine environment [ENVO:2100002]; material: feces | place: Germany | collected 2013/2015 | reverse complement strand
TTACGTTTGTTACGTTCTTATCATGCTATCTTTTTTCGATTACTTGATAACATCGCCCAAAAAAGTAATTTTTCATAATAAAAATTATAACACAATTTTCAAAAAAGTCTTGCAATTTAAAAAAAATATGCTACAATTATAGCAGAAATAGGAGAAGGTTAGATGATAAGCGGTTTGAACACGAACACGCAAAATCAATACAAACAAGCGTTAATTCAAAAAAATTACAATGAAATTTACGCACATGAGCTTGCGCACCAGAGGGCAGGCGGAAGCCTTGCTGGCGGCATTGTAATTGAAAGAAACGCTGAAGGTATTCCGGTCAGCGGACACGTTCCAATAAAAATGCCGGTTCTTGACAAGAGCAATCCGGACAAAACAATTAAAGATGCCAATACCGTAATTGCCTCTGCAATGGCGCCTTCAGATCCGTCATCTCAGGATTACAATGTTGCAAACCAAGCCCGCAGCATTAAATCCCTTGCCCAAAGTTACAAAAACGAACACACAGGCAAAAAACTTGATATAATAGGTTAGCTATGAAGAAATACTTTTTATTTATTTTAACAGCACTCATAATTGGTGCTGGTGTACAAAGTGCTGTTTTTGCAGAACCCGTGGTTTACAACACTCAAACCCAAAAAGTTCACAAAGTAAACTGCCAATGGGCAAAAAAATGCACGAAAAACTGCGTTAAAATCGACCGCAAAGACGCATACGCCCGCGGCGGAATCCGCTGCAAATCTTGCGGAGGCTAAATCTGGACGCGAATTAGACTGTTAACTTTGTTAATATATTCATCATTTTCGAAGTCTTGAACAGCTTTACGCATATTTTTTTCAAGTGCAAGTTCGGTAATTACAGTAATATTTGCCGTGTTATCCTCTGAAACACCGCGCTGTACTATACTTTGCAAACTTATGTCGTTATCTTCACAAATTTTTCCGATAGTACCGATTACGCCCTTATTATTCTTTGCGTTGATGGAAAGATAATATTTGTTCATAGTATCGTTAATATCAACACAGTTAGCCTTCGCATTATGCCGGCAGCGCATCATCGGCAGAAGATAATCAGTCTTGCCTATTTCAGCGGTAATGGCCAGAATATCACCAACAACTGAGCTTGCCGTCGGGAATTCACCGGCGCCCGGGCCTGAAAGCGTAATATCCCCAATCGGATGCCCTGAAAGGCTTACGGCATTAGTTACGTAATCGATGTGCGCAAGAGTTGATTTCTTAGAAATCAGCATTGGATGAACCCTAACATCTGCATTGTTGTCTTCGTCAATTGAGGCGGAGGCAATAAGTTTAATTTTGTAGCCCAAATCGTTTGCGGCCTGCATATCTTGCGCGCGGATTTTCGTAATACCTTCGCGGTAAACGTTTTCGATTTTAATACGCTTTTTGAAAGCGATTGTTGCTAATGTTGTGATTTTGTATGCAGCATCAAAACCTTCAACATCGCCTGTCGGATCTGTTTCTGCATAACCAAGCTCCTGTGCTTCTTTCAATACATCAGCGTATGACGCGCCTTGCACATCCATTTTTGTCAGAATATAATTTGTCGTTCCGTTAAGAATTGCTTCAATTTTGTTTATTCTGTTGCCCGCAAGAATTGTCTTTATAGGCATAATAATCGGAATACCGCCTGCGATTGCGGCTTCATAAAGAATTACGCGGTTGTGTTCTTCTGCAAAATTAAAAAGCTCTTCGCCGTGCTTTGCAAGAAGTTCTTTATTAGCAGTAACAATGTGTTTGCCGTTTTTAACAGCTCGTTTAATCAAGTCAAAAGCAGGCTCAACACCGCCTATAAGTTCGCAGACAATGTCAATATCAGGATCATTAACCACATCTGACGGATTGTCTGTCAAAATTGATTTGTCAAGATTTTTGATATTTCGCGGTTTGTTAACATTTTTCACCGCAATTTTCGTAACTTCTAAATTTCTAAAAGGCAAAAGGGTTTTGTAAACGCCGGTTCCGACCGTACCCAAACCTATAATTCCGATTTTAACTTTATTTTTTTCACTTTTCATAGAACAATATTAGCACAAAAAATTATTTTAACCAATCTGTGCACAGTTTGACAAAACGGTCTTTCTCATCCAAAAACAAGTCTTCTGCATGAAGACCGTTCTCGAAAAGTTCGTATTTCTTTATGCATTCGGCTTTTTGGTAAAGGCTTTCGGTGTGGTGCGGAAAAACGGTCTTGTCGTGGCAGCCGGCAACAAAAAGCGTCGGCACGCTGATTTTATCCACCAAATCTATGGGGTTAATCTTTTTATGAATTACAATTGACGGTCTTATTGAACACCAGCGCCGCGGTTCAAACTTTTTTAAGGTAGGTATGAATGCGTTTTTGTGCCACATATGGTTTTCGATTTTCTCAAATACGCTGTAGGGCGAAACCGCAATAACTTTGTCCACATCATTTTTACGCGCGCTATGGATTAAAACCAGCCCTCCGCCCAGCGAAAAGCCAATTAGATAAATCTTTTTATAATGTTTTTTCGCAAAGTCAACAACCGCTTCGACATCGAGGGTTTCCTTAGCGGTAAACGTGTAGAACCCGGAGCTTTTGCCATGACCGCGAAAATCCATTGATATAACATCGAAATCCCCGCAAAAAGCCTCTGCCATTTTGCTAAAAGCATTGCTGTCCTTTGTCATAAACCAGCCAGGGCATATGATTATAACTTCATCATACCCGTTTTTGTGCCAATTTATGGATATATTAATATTGTCTTTAGTTTTTAAAAACAGATTTTCCACTAATATTTTTCAACTTTTCCGTTGTTGTGCGATATGGAAATTGTATCATAATTTCCGAGATAATTCTCTTTCTTAACAGTTGAAACAAAGCTGTCTTCACCGGGCATATCTCTTTTCAATGACTTAACAACCTTGCCAGATTTTGTATCATAAACTTCATAATCGCTGACAATCCAGCTTTTACCTTTTTGTGCAAGGTCTTGGATAAGAATGCGGGTTTTATCAATGTGCTTATTTTTTGACGGCTGTTCGTATTGGAAAACACGTCTTAATTTTCCGGTAGATCTGTCAGTAAATTGTGCAACCAAATTAGTGTCAAAGCTTTTCGGGGTAAAATGTATATTCATAAATTCGCCTTTCTTTTAGTGTACTTTCTACACTAAAAGTATACAGCTTTAATCTCTCTTGTAAAGAGCAATTTAAAAAATTCTTTTTATTGCCTCAACAATCTTTTTTATCAAACAGGATAAAGAAAACTTCTCATCCGGCATAACAGGCTCTTTGCTGAAGCCGAAAACATCTTTGCCTTCATTTTTTGCAAAAATACTGTCATCAGTCAAATAGAATTTTTCTTTATTTTCTTCTTTTTCTTTTTTCCCCTGCGCCATGTAACCGAGATTACCGCCGCCTCCATCGTTGTTCATGCTAGCAGCTTCTCTTATAACAGGCTTGACGCTTGCAACGTTAAAATCGAAACTCATAACATTTTTCCCTTTTTGTTAGTTCCCTTATATATATAAAGTATTTTTAACATGAAGAAATGTTACAATTATCGAAAATTCTTTACAAAATTTTACAAAGTGTTATGGCCGCTCAAACTTTATCACTGACTGGGTTTTGAAACCAATCTCAAACAAATCACGCTTTCTGATAGCCGAGGTTATATCCGGGTAATAGTCCGGAGTGTTTGGTGTAACTATAAATTCGACTATGTTGCTGTCTTCGTCATAGTTTAGTTTAATCTTTCTTATCAAAGCAAGATGCGCACGGTCAAAGCCATCTGCTATCCGTAATATTCCCCCAAGACGCTTTACAATTTTTCTGTCTTTTTTGTCCAAATCCGAATAGATTTCGTGCTTTTCTTTATCAGGAAGCCCCCCGCGGTGATAGCGCGCAATGCAGGCTATCAAATCAGTATCATGCTCATCAAAACCTTTTATACCGTTTTCAACAATCATTTTCATACTGTGTTTGTTGTGGCCTTTTGATTCAATGTAATACCCGATATCATGCAAAAGTGCGGCATTTTCAAGAAGTTTTCTAAAGTGTGAAGGCATTTCCATTATCTTTTCGCAAACCTCGTCAAAAATCATTACAGCAATCCGCCTGACTTCTGTCGGGTGCGAGCTGTCGTAGGAATATTTTTTTAGAAAATCTTCTGCTGAAAGTTTCATAAAAATAAATTAGCAAAAAAAATCATTCATTGCAATTTATGTGCTATAATTAAAATAGCGCAAGCCGGCAGAGGGTGGAACAGGTTTGCAGACGTGCAAGCCTGTGCAGACCCGTTTAATGCCGGCGAGTAAGAAGCGCAAGCCGGCAGACGTGTTCATCTGTGGTTCGTCGTTTAAGGCCGGCGAAAAAGTAATTACGGGATGGTTATAGGCAATTATGATAAATGATAATTTAAATAGTTTTGATTTTTCACCCGAGGTTCTGGATGAAATTCAATCTAACATTGAAGAAATAATTAAAAGTTTCCCAATCTCTGACGGAAGCAAGCTCGATGTTATAAAAAAAATTAATTTTATGTATTCTCAAACGCGCTATATGTCTGTAACAGATCCGCTCACAGGGCTTTACAACAGAAGATACCTTGAAAATATTCTTGAACGTGAGTTTCTGCGCGCAAAAAGATATCAAAATGAATTATCTATCGCGATTTTTGACATTGATTTTTTCAAAAAAGTCAACGACACATACGGACATCTTTGCGGGGATTATGTCCTGAAAGAAACGGCCTACCTCGCGCTTGAAACCTTTAGAAAAACCGATATAGTATTCAGATATGGCGGAGAAGAGTTTGTCGTTATTTTGACCGAAACCCCGCTTAATAAGGCACAAATCCCATTAGAAAGGTTTAGAAAAACCATCGAAGATTACCCTTTCAGATATGACGGTCAAAATTTGAAACTTACAATAAGCATCGGCGCAGATGAAATAAAACAGGACTGTGAGGATTACGAATATCTTTTAAAGAATGCTGACAAAGCCTTATATAAAGCCAAAGAAGCCGGAAGAAACCAATTAATTATTAATAAATAAAAGGAGCGCTCTAAAAAAGAACACTCCTTTATAGGTGAAAAGACAACAGCTGTAGGCCTCAGCCGGCTCGCGCTTCTTACTCGCCAGCATTAAACGGCATTCCACAGCCGCGCACGTCTGCGCGTCTGTTCAAGCCTCTGCCGGCTCGCGCTATATTCTATTATGCCAAACGCCGCCGCGTCTGTCAACAAAGGCGTCGTATGCTGACCAAAATCTGAATATGCCTGTTAAACCTAATATCGCGTGTGTACAGTTCTTTTCTACCGGGTTGTCCAGAATTACCTGACCTATGCCCGGCCAAATTAACAAAGACAATGCGGCTGCACCAACGGATTTACCTGAAACTTTGCCGGGGTGGCCTTCGGTGCCGCCTGCAAACGCTGGTGCTGTACAGCTTAATATTGCTGTTAAAATCGCTAATGTTAAAATCTTTTTCATTATTTTCTCCTTTCTCAAATTTTTACTAATTCTTTCACTTCTTTTCTTTTGACTTTTCTTGTAGTTGTGCGCGGCAAAGGCTCGCGGGTTACAACTATATTAATCGGCCTTTTGTACGGAGTAAGCTGTTGAGAAAGTCTTTTAACTTCATCTCTTACTAACTTTTCAACAGTTTTGTCATCGTATTTTTGCAGAAGTTCTTCTGATGGAACAATTACGGCTGCGATGTCCTCGGTTCCGTCTTTTGAGCCAAACGTGTGAGAAACCCCCAATACACAGACTTCTGCAAAGTAAGAGCTTTTTTCAAGAACAGCTTCGACTTCTTCAGGGAAAACCTTTTTGCCGCCTGAAAGCACAATCATATTCTTAATTCGCCCGGTAATATATATGTGTCCGTCTTTGGTAATTTCAGCAATATCGCCCGTGTGAAGCCAGCCGTCCGGGTCAATTGTTTCCGCTGTAAGCCGGGGTTGATTGTGGTAACCTTTCATAATTGCCGGGCCGCGAAGCTGTAATTCTCCGGTTTCAGAATCTACGCGGGCCTCAAAGCTTTTAAGCGGCCGCCCAACAGAGGATAAATCCCGGCGTTTATTGGTATTAACAGAGACTACCGGGCTTGTTTCTGTAAGCCCATAGCCTTGGTAAACCTTTATGCCTATTCTTTCAAAAAATTCGCCAACACTAATGTCAAGCGGCGCACCGCCTGATATACAGCCCATAAAGTGCCCGCCGAATTTGTCATGAATTCTTTTAAACATCATTTTTTTAATTCTATAAGACGGTATGAATTTCGCGGCCGCAAACATTGTTTTAAAAAGGGTTCTTTTAAACTTGGGCTGATTATTAATTTCAGTTTCAATGCCGGATTTGAGAAGTTTCAAAAAGGCAGGAACGACAATCATAAAATCAACTTTTTTGGCGCGCATTATCCCAAGAATATCTTTCGGCTTGAGGCTCGGCGTGTAGTATACGCTGAACCCAAAGTTCAAAAACGTTGAAAATCCCACTGTCATTTCAAAAAGATGGTTCATCGGCAGGATTGAAAGCACTGTAATTTCTCTATCCGGAAGAATTTCTTTCAATGCAATCCCTAAATCTTCCAACTGAGATATCATGTTTATAAAAGAAATTTCGACACCTTTAGGCGAGCCTGTTGTGCCGGAGGTATAAATTATCATTACAGTTGACTTGGCAGAGCGCGGACGCCATTTACCCTCATAGTTGTCCGGCAGGCTGTAAAGGCTTTTCAAGGCCGGATATTCGTATGGTTCATCCATAAGAATAATATCTTTTATAAACGGAAGTTCTTTTTGAAGTTCCAGAGCTTTTTCGACATGAGCACGTGAAACAAGGATTACAGTCGGCTCGCAGTCTGAAAGGATTGAGTGAAGTTCATATTTTGTAAGTTTTACATCAAGCGGAACTGTTGTCATGCCCGCCATTATTGACGCAAACACGCAAGCGCCATACTCAGGTTTTGATTCCGACAAGATTGCCAAGCGATCGCCTTTTTTAACTTGCAAGTCGTCAATCAGGTAGCACGCAAGTTTTCGCGACAAAAGCCCAACGCCTTTGTAGGTGAATTCTTTCCAGCCAAGGTGCGTTTTTGTGCCAAGCGCAATTCTTTCCCCATAACGTTTTGTTCTCTCGTCAAGAATTGATAAAATGTTTTTTCTCTTTAATCCCATGTTCTTTTTCAACCCCTCCACTTCATTATCAGACCGTGTTTTAAGAATATAATTTATACGCTTAAAAGTCAAGTACTATAACCCTTTTTTAATATCATAGTCTCAAATATTAGATATAGCAATTTTTTTTATTTTCCGGTTTTAATATAAATAAGGTAGTTAAGTTAGGAAAATCTATGTCCATAGAAAAATTAAATGCACTCAACTCTTCAACACAAAGTTTACAGCAGACGCCAGCTCAGCAGATTGAAAATAAAGAAGAAAAAGTTCATGATAAAAAACTAAGTGAAAGCGCAAAATACATGATTGGCGCAACAGCGCTTGCCGGTGCCATTGCAGTTGGAATAATCGGACACAAGCAAGGCTGGTGGGGCAAAGCAGAGAAAGCCGCAGCACAACTTACATCTAATGAAACACCACACAAAGCAGATCCTGCAAATTCCGACTTTGATATACTTAAAATGGTTCATGAAAACGGCTACGCATTATTATGCCAGAAAACCGGTAAAGCCTTTAATAAGATTTACGATGAGCAAAACAAGAGTTTCCGTTACATTTACAGCCGTACATTAGAAAACGGAAGCCAGATTGAAATTAACAAACAAAACATCTTAACCTCCAACACTCACGGCGAACAAATTCATATCCCGCTTACAGAATACAGCCTTAAAAATAAAGATGGAAAATTGATTTACAAAACATCAATAGAAAAAGGTTCTAACTTTAGACCTGAAACTATTTATGACTATGAAACTATGACGGCGTATGAAGTCCGGGCCGTAAACTGCTCAATTCTTGGCGGTGCCCCTATACCTACCAAACAGGCAGTAAAAATGCCTTTTGAAGAAGTAGATGGCAAAATAAAATTAAAAAATGAAACTCCGCTTGAATTAAACGAACTTGAACAGGTCAGACGAAAGATTTTTGATAATAATTTACCTGCAAGCTATGATCGGTTAAAATCAAAATTCCTCAAGAATTTAGAGCATGTACTCGATAACAAGGACAAACATTTTATCAGATATAACAATGGAAATAGGGTATTTACTAAAACATTGGATAAAAACGGAAACAAAATTACTCACATAAAAAGACCTGATGGAACTACCAAATTTCTAATCGGAAAACCTGGTGATCCTGACATGCCATATACCTTTAGAATTGATAAAGTTAATGGCAAACTCGTAGAATTTGAAGGCATAACGCTTCCTGACGGCAGAGTTTTTAGAAAAGTATATGATGATAAAGAAAATTCGTATGTTTTTGAACAAATCAACGGAGATAAAATTATAACAATCACAGAAAAAGAATTTACAAAATATAAAAACTACGCAATTGCAAATGTTTTGCCGGACGGAATGACTTCAAGATTTCCAAACAAAACATCTTCACTACCGAAAAATGCAGACGGAAGTTATATAATCAAGCTTAAAAACAGTGAATATGAAATAAGATATCCCGGTACAAATAATATTCAATACAAAATAACGATTGACGATGACGGTAAAATAGGAGAACTCACAAAATTCAATCAAGAAGGTAAAAGAATAGCCTATGCCGCAAGGTATAAGAACGGATGCACATTTAAAGATTCAAACGGATACATTAAGGGCAGTTATGAAGAATGCGGCTTGGATAAACTTGAAGAATTGATAAAAGATACAACAGGGATTTTAAACTAAAAAAGGAACTTTGAGTAAATGTATATAGAAAGAGTCAATGCACTTATAAACTACAAAGGACAAGAGCAAAATACAAAAGTCAAACGTACTAAACCTCATATTGAAATTAAAATAACAAATGACATAAACGACAAAAACACAAGCAAAACACGCAAAATTATGAATTACGCAATTCTTTTAGCAGGACTTATGTTGCTTGGAAGAATTGCTTACAAGGAAGGCTGGAGTGGCGTTGAAAAAGCAATTGATAGAACACCTCACGTTTAACAATGGTCACAATTTTAACAGTTTTTTCTATGTTCAAATGTTAAGTATAAAATAAGAGAAAATTTATGCCAATCGAAAAAATAAATTCAATCAAAAACAGTTACATTGCGAATTCACGTAATATAAATCTTACTGCTCCGCAAAAATTCAAAAGAAATGAAGAACAAGAGAAACAAAAAGAATTGAGTCAAAAAAGACTCCATATGTTTGGCATAGCTTTATTGATAGCTACAATTGCAACCTGCGTAATAGGGCAAAAAAGAGGATGGTGGAAATCAAACAATGGTATGCCAGTTGACGATTTGAGCACAACCGCAGCGGTTATGGTTGATATTTAAAATAAAAACCCCGCGGAGCGAGCGGGGTGCGTGCTATTGAGTAAGAATTATAATTTATGAGAGGTATCCGAAATTATTTAAGAGCAAAATTAATCTTCCGGAATTGAGGCTAAATCGTTAACCTTTTCTGATAAAACAAGTGCATTTGATAAAGGAATTCCGCCTTTTATATGCGGGTTATTAACAACTTTTCCGTTAACATACATTACGGTTGAGCCACCGCCGTCAAGGTTAATTGCGCCAACGCATCCGATTGACTGCATAAAGTTTGCAAGCTCCATCAAAGTCATTCCGATTGAACTTCCTTCACGGCCGTCAACAGCAACCAGAACAAAATTATTTGAAGAAGTGTAACCGATTGCAGTACGCGGATTTCTGCCGCCGACTGCCGCAAGCTTCTGAGCAGTCATATCAACAAAGACTTCACCGTTTTTAACCAGATACGGACCGCCGCTGATTATGTGCTTAACACTCTTCCATTCAGGCAAAGTTTTTATATCAAGTTTTGCGTCTTTGTCCTTCAAAAGAGGTTCAAGAAGCTTTTTCGGGCCGGAGATTACATAACCGTTTGAAGGAATATCGAGCGGGTTAGCGGAGGCCTTTGTAATTTGGCCGTCCGCAACCCTCAAACTCATACCATACTTCGGCGCATAGGGTGAATACTTACCCCACTCCGGAGTATAAACAAGAACGTATGTGGAAAGCATTCTCGGCTGGTTTATGTTATCGACTTTGATTGTAACCCCGCTTCCGCTGACGGCGGCATTGAGCTGAACGCGGGCAACATCAAATCCGTCCTCGAAAATTCCCAATGCAACTCTGTCATACACAGGGCCTGTATAAAATTTTCCGTCTATCACCAAAGTTCCGAGAGGAACTCCGGTTTGGGGCTTAAAATAAGTTCCGTTAATCGCCGCAATTGCATTTTTGCTTTTTGCAATTGTTGTGATTGTTCGTCTTGATTGAAGTTTCTCTGAGGAAGACAAAACCGGAACAACTTCAAGATTTTTGGCGACTTTTAAATCGGTCTCAACAATATTAATTCTGACAGGTCTGCCATTATAATATTTTGTTAATTTGATATGTTTAACGCCGTCTTGAATATCTGTTATTACAGCTTTCGGATATTTTGCCTTAATATTTTCATCAAAGCTCTTTTTTCTTGCCTCCGGAGAAATTTCAACCATTATTTTTTCTTTCAACCCCTGAATATTAACCTTTGGAACAGTATTATGCGCCAATTTCAATTCATCTGCCATAATCGGGTTTGTCATGAGAAAGCTTTGAATGCAGACAATTCCGGTAATTACGGAAATGTAAACAGCCTTTTCCAGCAATTTGGCACATGATTCAGAGCGCAGCATAATAAGTGTATCCATAGGTCGACCTCACAGGTTGAAGTAACGGATACCTTTTTTATTAAAGAGTGGTGTGGGGAATAACACTCATCAAGGGGTGTATAAAAAACCACGCTGAGGGCATTTAACGCCCCTCTACTAATATTGTAACATATTTTTACATCTTTCTCAATATTTGTGTTGCAAAAACAACAAAGATTTTACAAAACTAAATAGAGGTAATTTTACACTTATTAGCGTTAAAGCAAACTATCAAAATTTTTTATTCATGCCTTAATTTGCTTCCTTGATTGAGAAGTTTATAAGTGCTATAATTTAATCATGGTAAACAGGGTCAGTTTGACGACACAAAATCGTTTAATAATTTCAGGGCTTATCTTAAGCACTGTTCTTATTGTGTTTATTGCAATTTTTGCGATATTCAACATTCAAAAAAAATTAAATGAAGGCTACAAAAATTTTGGTCAGGTAATATCAAAAATACTTGCAATAGAAGGCGTTGAAATAACACGCGGATTAAATGATACAAGGGCTAAAGAAGAAATTAAGCAGCATGCTGACGGACTTTTAAAAAGCCATAATGATATCGTCTTGATTGAATTTCGGGATAAAGATGGAAATTTGCTTTACTCCGGCAGGAATAATACGGCAAAAACCACAAAACGTGCAAATATTACTGTAACTTCGCCAATTCAAGGAAACGATTCCTCCACCATTGGTTCTGTAACAGTTGCATTATCAGGAAATATTATCAGCCAGATTTCTTCAACAACAAGAGCCTCGCTTTTGTTTGTTTTTACTATTGCTTGGGTGGTTTTTGCATTTGTAATTCTAATAAACACATATCTTATAACAAGAGAGCTTAGAATTCTTCAGGAAGGCGTTAAAAAGATTTCAACCGGCGAATTCGGATGCAAAATCGAAAGCCAGGATGTTTCCAATGAAGTCAAAGAGCTTTTCAATGAATTCAACGATATGTCTAACAGGCTTCACATATACGAAGAGCAGAATATAGAACAGCTTACGCTGGAAAGAAATAAGCTTGAAGCAGTATTAATGAGTATTGCAAACGGCGTTGTTGTGTGTGACAACAATGACAAGGTTGTTCTCGTAAACAACCATGCTCAAAATCTTTTGGAAGTCGGCGAAGAAAACATTCTCAACTCAGAAATTCAGCAATATACAGACACCGCAGGTAACTTCTGTTTTAAAGACAAAATCGAACAATTTAAAGATACTCCGCTTGAGGTTATTGAGTCAAAGCCGCTTGAATTCAATATTATAATTGACAAAAGAGTTTTAAAATCCTTAATTTCACCAATGTTTACGCGGAACAAGGATTACGTAGGCTACATAATTGTATTGATTGATGTGACACGCGAGGCTGAAATGGAGCAGATGAGAGCACACTTTATCTCAAATGTTTCTCATGAACTCAGAACACCGGTAACGGTTTTAAGAAGTTACATTGACACATTGTACCATTACGGTAACGAATTTGATTACGAAACTCAAAAGGAATTCATAGGAACAATCAATCAGGAAATTATAAGGCTTAACCGTATGGTAAACGATATCCTTGATTTTTCCAAACTTGAAGCTGATGTTAAACTTGAAAAAAAACCTGTTAACATGGCCAAACTTGTAGAAGATTGTATAAATCAGGTTAGCATTTTGACGCAAGAACATAATATAAAAGTTTTAGTTTCAAAAGACGATGAAATTCCGGATATTGAATTAAATTACAATAGTATTGAAAGAGCATTCACAAATCTTATGTCAAATGCTATCAAATATTCTCCGGAAAACGGAACGATAACAGTAAAAATATCTGCACTAAGAAACACTAATGAAGTTGAAGTCACTGTAACTGATGAAGGATGCGGAATTGCTCCTGAACATCAGAAAAAAGTTTTTGACAGATTTTACAGAGTAGAGAACAACACGCATACAATAAAAGGGACTGGGCTCGGGCTAAATCTTGTAAAAACAACAATAGAAAAACATCATGGCGGACGGGTTTTTGTAAAATCAGAACTTGGGAAAGGTTCGACTTTCGGATTTATACTACCGGTAAAAGCCTCTGTTGCCGAGGATGACCTTACTATAGTGTAAGCAATTACCAAAACGCTAAGGGATTTAGGATATATGAAAAAAGTATTCAATCTAATTTGCTATATCTCACTTGGCGTAATGATTTTGTTAATTGTAAACTCATTTGCAGGGGACCTTGTGTTTAGAATGACATACATGACTCCAAAGATTACTGCAATGTCCGGCACGGTATTAAACCCGAAAGAATTTCCAACACAGATTAACCTTCCGCAAAATGAGCAGGAATATATAAAAATTCGCACAAACAAAAACAAATTATACGCACTTAAAAAGCAGGCAGAATATTCAGTAACAGCACTTGTTGTCGCAAAAAATACCAATTTCTTTTTGAGAGACGTTATGCGCACTCCTTTTGATGATGTATGTCTTATGGATGTCGGACTTGTGTGGGGTGAAATTGCTGATAAAAAGTACGTAAAAAAACATCTTCGATTTCAATCAACCAAAACCCTCGGCGCAGCAAGACAGTTATCGGTTAAATCACCAGACAGCCAGACAATGCCATATGATTGGGGTTATGTTTCAAGCCATATGGGACATACTCATATAATTCCTGCCAACAGAAATGTTATGAGTGCGATGTTAAGCATAAAGAAACATGATGTTGTGAAATTAGACGGATATCTTGTCGATATATACAATGACAAAGGCGATGTTGTTGCGTTGACAAGCCTTTCACGTTCTGACAAAAATTCTACAAGCCGTGGTTACGGTGCATGCGAAGACATGTACGTTACACAAGTTCAAATCGGAAATAGAATTTACAGGTAACAAAAACATACTGCAACCAACCGCGATAACGCACAAATATACTTTATAAATCATTTGCGTTAATGTTACCCGCACAAACCAGCAAATTGCATAATTAGAGCAACTGATTGCCCAAACCTTAAGAAAAGAGCCCGTTAATTTTGTCAATAATATCCTGCGGGTCAATTTCGTTTGTAACTTTGTTAATATCCTGCGCAATCTGATAAAGTTTTGCAGCCTCAATCTTGTCACCCGTAATTGTTATTGCACGAGCTAAATTGAAATGCGCAAGAGCATAATTCGGATTACATTCAATTGATTTTTTGAATAATTCAATCGATTTTTTCACTCTGCCCAAATCGTCAAGATAAATTACACCTAAATTGTTGTACGCAATATCATAATTTGGGTCATATTCAATAGACATTTCGTATTCTTTTATTGCCTCATCCAAATCGCCTTTACCCCAGTATAAAAAGCCGAGATTACAGTGGATTTTGGCATTTTTCGGGTCTAAATCCAGCGCGTTCCGGTAAACAGCAAGAGCATTTGCATAATCCTCTTTATCATAAAAAGCACTTCCCAAATTAATATAAATATCAATGTCCTCCGGAGTCAGCAAATATGCGCTCTGATAAGAGGAAATCGCAGCATTAATATCGTTTTTACCTTCCTGATAAACAAACCCTAAAGTCTGATTAATAATACTTGTCCATTGTTTGCGCGGATTAAGAGTTACAGCGGTTTGAAAATGCGAAATGGCTCCTTCAATATCGCCTTTAATATAAAGAATATTGGCAAGATTTGAATGAACATCAGGCATATTCGGCATAATGTGAATAAGCTTTTCGTAAACTTCAACAGCGCTGTCATAATCGCCAAGTTCTTCATAAGCCTGGCAAAGATGCCTATAAGCATTTATATTCAAACTATCAAGCCAGATTGCCATTTTGTATTCGGTAATTGCATCGTCAAATCTTCCGAGACTTCTGTAAATGTCGCCCAAAAGACAATAAAGCGGCACAAATCCTGGTGCTTTTTCAATAGCTTTTATGTAAATATCAATTGCAGTATCAACACCTTTTGTGTGAACCATATAAAAACCTTTTGCCAAAATCGGGAAAAATTTCAGATAAGAAAGAGTTCTTCCAACATTTTCGAGTGCCTGAAGGTCAAACGGAAGCGTCAAAACCGACAAAACAAATTCCCACTTTGCTTTTAATGAATTCTTAAACGACCTGTAGGAGGAAATACTGTAAAGATTAGACATTAAAAAGTGTGCGCAGGAATTTCTGAAAGGTTTGTGTTTAACAGCTTTTTGAGCGTTGAGCATTGCTTCCAGAAATCTTGCTTTTTTCGTATAAGTTTCAGCCAAAAGATAGTATGCTTTTGCGAAATTTTCATCCTTTGAAATTGCCATATCAAGATAATTTATAGCTTTATCCAGGTCGCCTTTGTAAAAATGTGCGCGTCCGATTTTGTAATAAATTTCGGGAGAATCAATATAAGATTCCAAAGCTCTCTGGTATTCGGTTATAGCCTCGTCAATGTATTGAGCCGAATTGTAAATATCCAAATGCCATGCCAAATATAAATCACCAAGCCTGAGATGTAAATCCGCATTTGTCGGGTCTTCCTGCAAACCTATCTGGCATAATTCAATTGCATTTTTA
>OLZA01000710.1_pt1 | contig 15670 bp, 17 predicted proteins | sample 1673431 | NCBI WGS metagenome assembly OLZA01 (sample SAMEA103958111, study PRJEB25191) | human gut metagenome | biome: human-associated habitat [ENVO:00009003]; feature: intestine environment [ENVO:2100002]; material: feces | place: Germany | collected 2013/2015 | reverse complement strand
TTCTTTTCCGGGCCGCCCCGGAAAACGAAATGAAGTGACCATGGCATCACATGCCCAAAAGGCACGTTGCCGGGGCTTCCCGGCGAAAAAGAAAGAAAAAAGTTGTCACGCAAATCAAATTTCCATGATACAATGCAAATAATTAAGAGTAGATTCTCCACGGAATCGAAAAAGCAGGTGCTGCAACACCTGCTTTTTTCATTTGTCTGCATTGTCTGACCGGCGCAGGCCGAAGTCCGGGGAATCGGGCGGACAGAAAACAGATGAAAAAAGGCTCCTTTCGGAGCCTTTTTTTATTTTTGGAATATAAACGTCGGATTTATTTGGCCGCGCGGCTGAGGCTGTCCATGTAGGAAGCGGACGGAGCCGGAGCTTCCGTTTCTTCCGCGGGAGCCGCTTCGGGAGCGGGCGCCGCTTTCTCCGCTTCGAGAGCGGCGATCTTTTCCTGCATCGCCTGCATCTGCGCCTGCATCGCTTCGAGCTGAGCCGCTACGTCCGCACTTGCCTGCTTCTCTTTCCTGCCGCCCTGACCCACACGGAAGGTCACGCCCAGATTGGCCGCAGTCTTATGTTCGCCGGAGAAGGTGGTGGCGCCGCCGAGGGAGAGCATCACGTCTTCATTGAAGTGGTAGAATCCGCCCATGGCCATGGCCTGGGTGCCGTCATAGGTGCCCATGGCCGCGGAGAGCTGGAATTTGGAGCCCGTGCCGTCGTAGTCGAGCGGATGGAGGCCCGCGAGGGCCGCGGAGATCACGCCCACTTCGTCCACTTCGCCGGAGAGGTCGTCAATACGATTATCCAGCCCGTCAATGCGGTTGGAAAGGACATTGTCCGCCGCGATACGGTCTGCAGTCTCCTGATCAATGCGGCCGTGCAGCTTCTGGTCTTCTTCCGCACGGTCAATCTTTTCCTGCTGCAATTCGCCGTCTACAGTATCGATCTTCTGATTTGCCTTATCAATCTGGCCGCCCAGCTGTTCCTGTATTGCCTGGTCATTTGCAACGGCCGCTTCCAGTACTTTCTGGTCATTATCCGCTGCCGCTTCCAATACTTTCTTATCATTTTCCGCAGCTGCATTCAGCACGGCCTGATCGCCTTCTGCGCGGTCAATCTTTTCCTGCTGCAATTCGCCGTCTACAGTATCGATCTGGTCGCTCAGCTGTTCCTGTACTCCTTGCAGATTATCATATTGTCAACTTATTTACATTCAATGTGCCAAGATTCATATCCTCGCCATTCATAACTGTCTGAATATCATTTGCAATGATATGTGCATCATAAAGATGTACTCCCGAATCATCCAATCCATAGACCGGCACTACGATTCCAGTATCGGCATCAAAGGCTTGCGCAGTGATACCTGCCGTGGTCACCATGAGCGCTGCTGCCAACGCCGCGGCGTACTTTCTCTTAAAAATCATCGAAATTCCTCCTTTTCCTGTACTGAAGCTCTCCAATCCCGGCGGTCTTCTTTCCTAACCGCTAGATGAATTTTCTTACGTATACAGAAAGTGAACTTCCTCCGGTACCGCGCTTTTGTCATGAAAAAAGGCCGGCAGAGCCGGCTTTACGTTTGTTTATTTTTCGTCTTCCACCCCCCCCAAACGTTTCCTCCATTTTCGGGTGGCGGCGATGAGCTGGGCGCGGTTTTCCGCGCCGAGGCGGCGGCAGAGTTCGGCCACGTAGTAGCGCACGGTGCGTGGCGTGATCTGGAGCGCCTCGGCGATAGCACGGTAGCTGAGGCCTTCGGCGAGGAGGTAGAGGACCGTCCGCTGTCTTTCGGTGAGGCCGGGGATCTCACCGAGCTCCTCCCGCATGCGGAGCTCATACATGTATTCGCCGGTGCGGCCCGCGCTGTTCCGGGCGGTTCCGCCGGGACGGACGGCATTGGAGGCGTGGATGTGGCAGACCCGCAGGTCTTCGCCTTCAAGGAGGAGGCAGAAGGTGGCCCGCTGGGTTTCGGAGAGGATAAGGCCGCTCTTCGGGTCGGTGGAGAGGCGGTATTCGGCGAGGATGCAGCAGAAGCGGTCCGTGACGGGCTGGAAAAAGTATTTTTCTCTGTCCATGAGGAGGGGCACGGGGCTGGTCTGCATGCGGCGGAGCCGCTCCTGGAGGGTTTCCCCGGAAAGGCCCGGCAGGTATTCCCGCGAGTTGACGCCGATCCATGTGAAGGAGCTCCGGTCGGCGGCCCGGAGGAGGTCGTCGGAGGTGATCTCCAGCCGGTACCAGCCGCGGATGATGTTTCGCACGAGTTCTTTTGCTTTTCGACAGAAAACGAGGCGGTCCATGGTCATTTTCCTTTCTTGTCCGGGAAGACCGCAGCGATGAGCTGGGCCCGGTTTTCCACACGGCACCGGTGAATGAGTTCATTCACGTAGTAGCGCACGGTGCGCTGGCTGATATTCATGAGTTCGCCGATCTCTTTATAGATGTATCCCTGACGGAAGAAGGCGAGGAGACGCTGCTGGCGAGCGGTGAATTTCGGCGCGGCGGCATGGCGGCCGGCTTCTTCGGCGGCTTTGAGGAATTCGTAATTGATGCGCCCCCGGATGAGGGGGAAGTCTTCTCTTTCCGCGGCCCTGACCCACGGGGCGGAGAGGTGCACGTGGACGAGGAGGAGGCGGCCCTGTTTTTTCGTGTAGATGAGGGTGGCCCGGTATTCGAGACGGCTCCGTTCTTCGGACACCCAGAAGCGGGCGGTGACTTCCGCGGCGTCTTCTTCGGGGAAAGCGCACTGCATTTCGAGGGCGGTGACGGGGCCGGTCTTCCGGGCTTTCTGCACGGCGGCGCGGCGGTACCAGGCGAGGAGGGCATCGCGGTTGTCGAAGAATTCTTTTTCGCCCGGCCCGATCCAGCTGAAGTTGACCGGATCGGCTCCGGCGAGGAGGTCTTCTACGGGCAGTCCTTTTTCAAAGAATCCCTGGAGGAAGGTCTCCGACCGTTCGAGCAGTTCTTCTTTTTTCATGGCTTTCTTACCTCCCCTGTCATTTGCGTCATATGTGTCCAGTATATTTTGTGAGCCGTAAAATTTTTACGCCGCTTGTGACAGGTACCGCCGCTTTTTTCAGTTTCCCCGCACATTTTCCCGCTCCCTCCGCGGGCGGCATGAAAAAGCCGCTCCGCGGCGGCTCTTTATTTCTGATGTCTTTTTTCTCTTTCTCCCGCGAAGAGGGCCATGAGGTCCGGCGGGGGATCGGTCTTCCAGACCCAGTCCGGCGCGGCGGAGGCGGCTTTTTCTTTCGCTTCTTTCAGGTCGTAGTAGACCTGCCATTTCGATTCGACCAGGTCGCGGCCGTACTGGCGGAGGAGGTAGGCGGGATGGTAGGTGGGCATGACGGGGATGCCTTCCCATTCGAGCCAGTGGCCGCGGCGGCGGACGATGCTGTCTTCCCGGCCGAGGAACCAGCGGAGCGCCGCTTTCCCCAGGGCGACGACGGCTTTCGGCTGCACGAGGCGGATCTCTTCGCGTAGCCACCGGTCGGCACAGGCGCGGCCTTCGGCGATGTCCGGCGTGCGGTTGCCCCGGGGACGGCATTTGACGACGTTCGTCACGTAGACCCGGTCGCGGGTGATGCCTACGGAGGCGAGGGCTTTGTCGAGGAGCTGGCCGGAGGGGCCGATGAGGGGCGCGCCCCAGTCGTCTTCGACACCTCCCGGTCCTTCGCCGACGAGCATGAGCGGCGCGGGCACGGGGCCGCTGGAGAGGACGGGCCCCAGATTTCCTTCCTGCCGGAGATGGCAGGCGTCGCAGGTGTGAATGGCCGCCGCCAGTTCTTCGTGGCTGGCGAAGTGTTTTTCTTCCGCGGCCCCGGCGTGGATGCCGAAGAGGCGGCGCGTTCTTTCTTCTTCGTCTTCTCTTCCCCAGAGGTCCATGGTTTATTCTCCTTCCGGTTCTTCTCTGTCTGTCGTCTCGTAGAAGAGGGTGAACTGCCCGGCGAAGTACATTTCCACGGTGCCCACGGGGCCGTTTCTGTTTTTCGCGAGGATGATCTCCGTGAGGTTCCGCCGGGCGTCGTCCGCTTCCAGTTCTTTATTGTAGTAGGCTTCTCGGTAGAGGAAGGCCACCATGTCCGCGTCCTGTTCGAGGGAGCCCGATTCGCGCAGGTCGGAGAGGAAGGGCCGGTGATCCTGCCGGGATTCGACGCTCCGCGAGAGCTGGGACAGGGCGATGACGGGCACATTAAGCTCGCGGGCGAGGCTCTTGAGGGAGCGGCTGATCTCGGAGATCTCCTGCTGGCGGCTGTCCCCGGCGCGGCTGCCCCGGCTCTGCATGAGCTGGAGGTAGTCGATGATGATGAGGTCGAGGCCTTTTTCGGCTTTCAGGCGCCGCGACTTGGATCGGATCTCCGCGGCGGTGACGCCGGAGGTGTCGTCGATGTAGAGGGGCGCGTCCATGAGAACGCCGGCGGCGCTGGCGAGATTCGCCCATTCTTTCTGGGTAGTGAGGCGGCCCGTGCGGAGCTTCTGGCTGTCGATGAGGGCCGTGGAGCAGAGAAGGCGCTGCACGAGCTGGCTCTTCGGCATTTCCAGGGAAAAGAAGGCCACGGTCTTGTGCCCGCCGAGGCTGACGTTTTTCGCGATGTTGAGAACGAAGGCAGTCTTGCCCATGGAGGGGCGGGCCGCGATGATGATGAAGTCGCCTTTCTGGAATCCGCTGGTGATATTGTCGAATTTGGCGAATCCCGACGAGAGGCCGGTGATGCCGGTGCGGTTCTGGTACTTCGTATTGATGTCGGCGAGCTCCTGCTGCACCGCTTCGCCGAGGGCGACGAAGTCTCCTTTCCGGTCGTCTTTCGCCACTTCGAGAATGCGCCGCTCCGCGTCGTCCACGATATTGACGGTCTCGTCTTCTCCGGCGTAGGCCGCTGCCGCGACGGTATTGGCCGCGTCGATGAGGCGGCGGAGCTTCGCCTTGTCGGCGACGATCTCCGCGTGGCGGCGGACGGCTTTCGGCAGGATGCAGTGTTCCGGGAGCTCATTCACGTAGAGGACGCCCCCCACGTCTTCGAGGCGGCCCATGCGGCGCAGTTCTTCCGATGTGGTGAGGATGTCCACTTCCTTGCCCTGATGGGCGAGATTCAGGATGGCCGTGAAGATGACGGCATTCGCTTCGCGGTAGAAATCTTCCGCCCGGAGGAGGTCTTCTCCCACGACGACCGCTTCTTTATCGAGGAGCATCGCCCCGAGGACGGACTGTTCCGCTTCTATGCTCTGCGGCGGGATGCGGTCCACCGCCATGAGGCCGGTGTCTTCTCTTTTTTCGTATTTTCTTCTCTGTTCATTCGCCGGCATGGGCTGTCTCTCCTTTGGGGACCATGCAGTAGGCCCGGACTTCTTCGATAGTTTTCACGGGGATCACCCGCAGGCCGAAGGCGTCCGGCGGGATGTCGTCTTTATTCTTCTCCGGGATAAGGAGGGTCTTCATGCCCGCCTGACAGGCGCCGAAAGCTTTTTCCGGCACGCCGCCCACGGGCTTCACTTCGCCGGTGAGGGAAATTTCCCCGGTGAGCGCCACGTCCTGCCGGAGAGGGACTTTCTCCACCGCCGAGAGGATGGCCGACGTGATGGCGCACCCCGCGGAGGGGCCGTCGATATTCCCGCCGCCGATCACATTGATGTGAAGGTCGTAGTCGGAGAGGTCTTTCCCGAGGAGCATGCGCACCACGGAGGCCGCCGTCGCCACGGAGTCTTTCGCCATGGAGCCCGCGGTCTCATTGAAGCGGATGGAGCCCTTTCCTTTTTCCGCCGCCGGGTAGGCCGCCGCTTCGATCTCGATGATGCTGCCCCAGTAGCCGGACACGCCGAGGCCGTACACATGGCCCACGCGGGGCACGGGGGACGCGAGCTTTTCCCGCCACGGCGACATGCGCGCCGCCCGGGCGGTCTCCCGGATGAGATCCCGCGTGATGGCCGCGCCTGCCGTCGTCCCTGCGCGGTACACTGCCCGGCCGTAGGCGTCGGAGAGGAGATTCACCGCCTTGCGCCCTTCCATGGTGTATTCGCTGATGAGCTCCGCCGCGCCGTCTTCCATGGGCACGCCGAGGCGCGCCGCCGCGTCCCTGGCGATGGCCGCCACGGATTCCGGCGAGAGGGGATCGAAAAAGATCTCCGCGCACCGCGAGCGGATGGCGGGATTGATCTCTTCCGGCAGGCGGGTGGTCGCCCCGATGAGGATGAAATCCGCGGGAGCGCCGTCTTTGAAAAGTTTGTGGATGTACGCGGGGATCCACGGGTCGTCTTCATTGTAGTAGGCGGACTCGAAATGGACGCGCTTGTCTTCCAGAACTTTCAGAAGCTTATTCAGCATGATCGGGTCGAGCTCGCCGATCTCGTCGATGAAGAGCACGCCGCCGTGGGCGTCGGTGACGAGGCCCGGCTTCGGTTCGGGAATGCCGTCGTCGGCGAGATCGCGCTGCGCCCCCTGATAGATGGGGTCGTGCACGGAGCCGATGAGGGGATTCGTGATGTCCCGATTGTCCCAGCGGAGAGTGGTGCCGTCGCATTCCACGAAGGGCGCGTCCTTTTTGAAAGCGGAGCACCCTTTCCCGGCGACCGCTTCCAGCACGAGGCGGGCCGCGGTGGTCTTGCCCACGCCGGGCGGGCCGTAGAGGATCATGTGCTGCGGATACGGGGAACCGAGCTTCGAGAGCATCGCTTCCACCGCCCGGTCCTGCCCGATGATCTCCGACATTTTCTGCGGGCGGAGCACCTTCATGGCCGTGTCGGTGAGGCTCACCTTGTCGAGAGCTTCCAGCTTCTCCATCTTCGCCCGGCTCTGGGGCGTCTCGATGTCTTCCATTTCCTCATCCAAGATCTCCTGGCGGATCTCATCGACGTATTCCTGATGGCGCTCCTCGAGGCGGGCGGTGATCTTCCGCTCGAGCTGTTCCTCCACGGCGCGCCGGGCGAGCAGGTCAGAGAGCTTTTCTTCCAGATTGTCCAGGATGAAGGGGATCTCTTCATCCGCCGGCGGGTGATTGAAATCGCGGCTCTCCAGAATGAGGCGCTGGAGCCCCACGAGGCGCAGGCGCGGATCCTCATCGTGGATGTACCGCGGCGCGTCATAGCGGCTCATCCGCACGATGAGCTCCTCCGGGCCTACAAGATTGGCGTAGATCGAGTAGAGCGCATTGATCTTCCGGTTCAGATCGGCGCTCGCCGTTTTATTCTGATCTTCCCCGCGGCGCACGAAACGCCCGATCAGATCCTTGATATCGTCCATAAATGTCTCCTCTCCGGCAGAGCCGGATGTTTTCAGCAGTTTCTTTTTATTATATATCTCCCATGAAAAGAAGGACAGAAAAAACGGAGCCGCAGCTCCGTCCTTCCCTCATTCTCATTCCTTCACGAACACCTTCTCGATCTCCGCGATGTACATGGTATGGAAATTGCCTTCTTCCCCGGCGTACCACCGCTCTCCCATGGATCGATCGAGGTACGTATCCGGCGTGAGCGGCGCGGCGAGGAGCTTCCGGCAGATGAGGACGGTCTCCGCTTCCGCCGGGCAGGGCACGCCGTCTATTTCCGCCGGCGTGAGGCCCGCGGCCTGCCATTTGTCCCCGTCCCTGCCGGAATGGGAACCCATGTAGCCCATGGCTTTCCGGCACGATTCGGGCATCGCCGCGATGGAGAAGCGCTCCGCCCCGTCGATGAAAGTCTTCGTGAAACGGTTCTGGCGGATGTAGACCGTAGCGGCGTTCTTCCCCCACCACACGCCGAGACCGCCCCAGCTGACGGTCATGGCATTGGAACGCGCGCCGTCTCCGGCGGTGACGAGGAACCACCCTTTGCCGATCTGCGTGAAAGGATTCCACGCGAGGTCTTCCGCTTTGATTTCTTTATAGCTCATAGAAACTGCCTCCTTTTCTTTCTTCTTTTATTATATCATTGCAGGGAATGCGCCCCTTTCGGCGCGGGCCCCATGCGGCGCTGCCGCTTCATTCCGCCTTTTCAAATACATAAGAAACAGAAAACCGAAGAGCAGTCTCTTATGAAGCGCCAAATACTCATTAAACCAACAAAAGGAGTTGACGCGCCAAACTCAACAATATGCAATAGAATCATAAAATAGTCTTTGGTTTAACGGAAATGAGGAAGATAAAATGACGGAAAAACAGCTGGTAGGCAGCGGCCTTCTGACTGTGGCCGCGATGTGGATGGTAATGGATGCGACCTCAGTTTTAAGTATCGTCCTTGGCGTCTTTTTCACGGTGCAATGGGTATGGGTTGCAGTGAAGCGGCCGCGGAAATGAATATGGATTCATAAGCGCTCTTTATGAGCGCTTTTTTATTGGAGGAAGAAAAACGGCAGAGAAAAAGGGGGGCCGCCGGGAGCTGTCGATGCGGGCCCACATCCTTCGCTGCCGCGGGTGCTTCATTTTACTATTATTCTTCTGTAGCTCCGAGCTGCATTTGAGGCTTCATTTCTCTTTTTGGCCAGCCAAAATAGAGAAACGAAGCAAAGAGAAAAAGCTGCCGCCCACGTCCGCGCCCTGAAAAATCGGACCGGTCACTACCCTCCGCGCAACTCGCGGGCTGAATAGAATGTCTCATTCATAAATATTTGCGATTATCCAACAAAGAGCGACGCCCGCTCAGACAGGCGCTCCGGCTGACGCCACCGGCCGATTTTTCTCCCGCTCCGCGGGCACCGGGCGCAGACGGCATGGGCGGGGAGCTGCACCAATGCTTGTCTGTGTCGTGCATCCTTGCGGACGCACATCCCGTATGAGGACGTATTTTCTCATACAGATGCGAGCCCACATAGAGGACGTTCCCTTTCTCTCATGCCCGTGGAAGATTTGTGTCGCCGCTTTGCGGCTCCCTTGTAGCAGCGTGATTTCTCATGGGACGCGGGCCCACATGAGAATATTTCCTTTCCACTCATGCCCATGAGAATTTTGTGCCGCGCGCAAGCGCGCTCCCTTATGGACATTCTATTCTCTCGTGCCCGCGGGAATTTTGCGCTGGAGTTCTCCTTTTTTTCAGGCGGTGAGCTTGAGGCCGATGATGCCGCAGAGGAGGAGGCCGGCGAAGAAGCACCGCGGGAGGGTGACGGGTTCGTGGAAGATGAGGATGCCGCAGAGGAAGGCCCCCACGGCGCCGATGCCGGTCCAGATGACGTAGGATGTGCCGAGTGGCAGGACTTTCACGGCGTGCGCGAGGAACCAGAAGCTCGCGAGCATCCCGGCGATCGTGGCCACGGACCACGGCAGGCTGGAAAAGCCATGGGATTCTTTGAGGCAGGTGGACCAGACGACTTCGAGGATGCCTGCGAGGAGCAGATCGAGCCATGCGGAAATCATATGCTGTTTCTCCTTTCTGAAAAACAAAAAGCGCCCCGCCGCGTATCTTCTATGGCCTGACGATACGCGGCAAAGCGCTTCTTCCCTACCCGGCGGCAGGGATTTTTATTTGTTTCCTGTATCTTACCACGGGCGAGCTCGCCCGGCAAGGCATTCAAAGGCGGTGGCGGTCGCCCCATTCGCACATGCCGTCCAGGATGGGCATGAGGGAGCGGCCCCGCTCGGTGAGGCTGTACTCCACCTTCGGCGGGATCTGCGGGTATTCTTCCCGGTGCACGAGGCCGTCCGCTTCGAGCTCTTTGAGCGCGGTGCTGAGGGTCTTGTAGGAAATGGTCCCGATGTAGCGCTTCATTTCATTGAACCGCACCACGCCGAATTCCATGAGCGTGTAGAGGATGGTCATCTTGTACTTCCCCTGGATGAGGGAGAGCGTATAGCTGAATCCGGTCTGTTTCAGGTTTTCGTCGGCGATGCACCGCTGCCCCATGGCTGCCTCCTTTATGCTTTCCTTTTCGTAAGTACCACACTTTATTGTGCGTACTTGTGAGATGATCTATTCTTTCCTAAGATTATAGAAGAAACCGGGGACGCCCGTCAATGTCCCCATTGTCCTGAAGGAGGCATCATCATGAGAGCACCACTGTCTGAATACGAAGCCGTCCAGGAAGCGGCCATGAAATTCGTGCGGAGCGTCGCCGAAGGAAACAGCGCCTACGCGAAGGAGCTGTTCACAGACGACGCGGTCCTCTTCGGCTGGCTCGACGGCCGGCTGGAGCACGGCTCTATCGAGCAGTTCTACCACAATGTGGACACCGTCCCCGGCGGCGACCATTTCAAGGCCCGCGTGGACGTGCTCCTCGTAGAAGAGTCGCTCGCCGTGGCGCGCGTGCTTGAGGAGGGCTGGGGCGGCCGCATCGATTTCACGGACGTGCTGCTCCTCCTGAAGATGGACGGCCAGTGGAAATGCGTAGCCAAGGCGTACAACCAGAATTCGGACACCATCCGGAAGGAGGGCTGACATGGGCAAGCGCATCATCATCCTGAACGGCAGTCCCCGCCGCACGGGGAATACGTCCCTCCTCGCGAAAGCCTTCCGCGAAGGAGCGGAGAGCGCCGGCCACGAAGTGAAAGAATTTTTCCTCGCCGGCATGGACATCCATCCCTGCCGCGGCTGCTGGGGCGGCGGCAAAGACCCGGCCCATCCGTGCGTGCAGCGCGACGGCATGGACGAGATCTACCCCGCCTACCGCGAAGCCGACGTGGTGGTCCTCGCTTCGCCGGTGTACTACTGGGCGATCTCCGGCACGCTGAAGACCGCCTTCGACCGCCTCTTCACCGTGGCAGAATGCACCCCGGACTACGCGAATCCTGTGAAAGACACGGTGCTCCTCATGGCGGCAGAAGGTCATGAATTCACCGACCCGGAGACGTGGTACGACCGTCTCGAAGCACACATCGGCTGGCGGAGCCTGGGCAAAGTCCTCTGCGGCGGCGTGGTGAAGCCCGGCGACATCGCCGGACGGAAGGAGCTCGAAGATGCCCGCGCCCTCGGTGCCTCCCTCTGAGCCCGCAACTCGGACACACAAAAAGACCGGACCTCCTTGAAGGGAGCCGGCCTTTTTATTGTGCCATTTATTTACTTTCAAAGAAGGCTTTGTACGCCTTGTACGTCTCGTAGGCATCCGCCTTGGAGAGGAGGTCGTACGGCGCGTGCATGGAGAGCATCGCTGTGCCGCAGTCCACCACTTCCGCGCCCCAGTTGGCCATCATGAAGGCGATGGTGCCGCCGCCGCCCTGGTCGACTTTGCCGAGTTCGCCGATCTGCCAGGCTACGCCGGCTTCGTTGAAGATGGTGCGGATCTTCTGGAGGAATTCGGCGTTGGCGTCGTTGCTGCCCGCTTTGCCGCGGGAGCCGCCGTACTTGGTGAGGGAGATGCCGTAGCCGAGGAGGGCGGAGTTGTCTTTTTCGGAGACTTCCGCGAACATCGGGTCGAGGCAGCTGTTCACGTCGGCGGAGAGCATTTCGCTGGCTTCCATGGCCTCGTAGAAGTCGAGGAGCCCGCCGCGGCCCTGGAGGGCGAGGAGTTTCATGACGAATTTCACGAAGTACGAGGATTCCATGCCCGTATTGCCGTAGGAGCCGATCTCTTCTTTGTCGGTGAGGAGCGCCGCCTGGGTCTTCGTGCCGGGCTTCGCGTCGAAGATGGCTTTCATATTGGCGTAGGAGCAGACGCGGTCGTCCTGGCCGTAGGAGGCGATGAGGGAGCGGTCGAATCCGACGTCGCGGCTCTTCATGGCGGGCACGAGTTCGAGTTCCGCCGCGGCGAAGTCTTCTTCTTCGATGCCGTAGGCGTCTTTCAGGAGTTTCATGATCGCTTCTTTCGGCGTTTCTCCTTCGTCGGCGTTCGTGCCGATGACGGCCTGGAGCTGTTCGCCGGTGACGCCGTCGGCGAGGGTCTTTTTCATCTGGTCCTGCGCCATGTGGATGAGCAGGTCGGTGATGTAGAAAATGGGATCATCGTCTTTGAGGCCGATATTGATATCGACTTTTTTCCCGTCTTTCGTGAAGACGACGCCGCACAGGGCGAGGGGCGTGCAGGTCCACTGGTATTTCTTGATGCCCCCGTAGTAGTGGGTGCGGAAGTAGACGATGCCGTCCTGTTCGTGGACGGGATTGGCTTTCAGGTCGAGGCGGGGCGCGTCGATGTGGGAGCCGACGATCTTGATGCCGGCGGACACCGGTTCTTCGCCGATGACCGCGAGGATGACGGATTTCCCTTTCTGATTCCAGTAGACTTTGTCCCCCGCTTTCAGTTCGGTCATTTCATAGAGGGGGCGGAATCCCCGCGCTTCGGCCTGGGCGATGATCTCTGTCACGGCGAGGCGCTCGGTGCGCGCGGTGTCGAGAAATGTTTTATATCCTTCGCAGTAGTCCAGCGCCTGCTGTCTTTCTTCGGCGCTTGCCCGCTGCCATACAGATCTGGTTCTGCTGTAGCTTTCCATTGGTAGTCCTCCTTTTCTTTTCCGGCTCTGCGCCGGTATTTTTATTATATCATCTGCCGCGGCAATTGAAACGGGGCGCTGAAAACCTTTCTCAATTTCTTCTCCGGCGCAATGGTATAATAGAGAAAAAGGAAGGGGGGAACGGCTGTGCGTCGCTGGATCATGCATGTGGATATGGATGCTTTTTTCGCTTCCATCGAGCAGCGGGAGCATCCGGAGTGGAAGGGAAAGCCGGTCATCGTGGGCGGCCTGTCGGGGCGCGGCGTGGTGTCCACGGCTTCTTACGAGGCGCGGCGCTACGGCGTCCATTCGGCCATGCCCATGAGCCGGGCGCGGGCGCTCTGCCCGGAGGGCATTTTCGTGAAGCCTCATTTTGAGCTGTATAAGAAGACGTCCGATGAGATTCATCAGATCATGCTCCACTACGCGGCGGCCATCGAGCCGATCTCACTGGATGAGGCCTTCATGGATATCACCGGCATGGGAAAGCAGTATCCCACGCTGGGCGCGATCGGCCGGGCCATCAAGGCGGAAATTTTTGAGAAGACCCGCCTTATCGCTTCGGCGGGCATCGCGCCGAATAAGTTTCTCGCGAAAATGGCGAGCGATATGGACAAGCCCGACGGGCTCACTATCATCCCTTACGGCAGGGAGAAGGAGATCCTCGCGCCGCTCCCCATCCGGCGGCTCTGGGGCGTGGGCGCGGCGACGGAGCGGCGCCTCACGGAGGCGGGATTCCGCACCATCGGCGATATCCAGCGGGCCGCTCCCGGCGCTGTGGAAATGGCCGTGGGCAGCCAGGCGGCGCTCCTCCGGGCGCTTGCCGACGGCATTGATGACAGGCCGGTGCGGCCCGTGCGGGAGGTGAAGTCCATCGGCGACGAGGAGACCTATGAGCACGATCTCACCGACACGGCGGAGATCCGGCGGCGCATCGCCATTCACAGCGACGTGGTGGCGCGGCGGCTCCGGAAGAAACATCTCGCCGCGCGCACGGTGTCGCTGAAAGTCCGCTTTTCGTCATTCCTCACGGTGATGCGCTCCCTGTCTTTCGAGGAAGCGACGAATTTGCAGGAAGATATCGAGGAAGCGGCGCTGCGGCTGCTGGAACGCATTCCCCGGACGGAAGCGGTGCGCCTCACCGGCGTGACCTGTTCGAATCTCTCGCCGGAGATCGATTCTCCTTCTCTTTTCCCAGACCGGCGGACGGCCCTGCGGAAAGCGGCCCGCGCGGTGGATGCCATTCAGGAGAAGTACGGGGAGACTGCCATCCGCAAAGGCTTTTATCTGGAAGAAAATAAAAAATAGAGCCGCCGGAATTTCCGGCACGCAAAAAGCGGCGTCATGAAACGCCGCTCTTTTTTATTGGACTTATTTTTCATGCGCTCCGAAATGCGCGCCCGCCTCGATGATGGCATAGACCAGCTCCGCCGTATCGCAGAGATCTTTCTCCCGAAGGGATTCGCCGGACGTGTGGAAATCGGTCATGCCCACGCCGATGAGCGCCGACGGGAAAGCGTTCTTATGGAACCAGTTCGCGTCACTGCCGCCGCCTGTCCTGCCGATGCGCACGGGGAATCCCTTTTCCGCGCACGCCGCCCGGAAGAGACGCACCAGCGCGTGGTCTTCGGGAATACGGAATCCTTCGTAGAGTTCCTTCGTCTCCACTTCCGCCCGTCCTTCAGGGAAATCGTCTTCCACGCTCCGGAGCGCCGCCTCCATGGCGCGCACCACGGCGAGAAGCTTTTCCTTATCCAGGCTCCGCGCTTCCGCATGGATACAGCACGTCTCCGGTACGATATTCGTAGCCCGGCCGCCTTCGATCACGCCGGTATTGCAGGTCGTTTCTTCGTCGATACGCCCGTCGGGCATGCGGGAAATGGCGAGCGCCGCCATGCGCACGGCGTTCACGCCCTTTTCCGGCGCGATGCCCGCATGGGCCGCCCGGCCGCGCATGGTGCAGGTCACCTGGTATTCTCCCGGCCCCTGCGTGACCAGCGTCCCCGGCGCGCCGTCCACATCGAGGACATAGCCGAAGTCAATGCCTTCCGCATGCTTCCCGTCGAAATGGCGGGAACCGGCGAGGCTCGTTTCTTCCTGCACGGTGAAAATGGCTTCCACTTTCCCGTGAGGGATCATGGTCTCTTTCATCACTGTGAGCGCTTCCACGATCGCCGCGACACCGGCCTTATCGTCGCCGCCGAGGATGGTGTCCCCCTTCGAGCGGAATACGCCGTCTTCCAGCACCGGCTCGATGTCCCGGCAGTTCTCCACGCAGTCCATGTGCGCCGTGAAGGCGATGCCAGGCATGCCTTCCGCCGTCGCCGGGAATACGGCGATGAGATTGCCGCACTTCCCGCCGGAGGCTTCCCCGGCGCCGTCTCCCGTCACCCGCGCGCCGATCTTTTTCAGACGCATTTTCAGATAGTCCCGCACCGCGCATTCATCGCCGCTGGGCGCGTAGATGCGGACGAGATCGCAGAATGTCTGTTTCAGTCGTTCTTCCTGAATCATACTATCCCTCCTTCATTTTCTATTTATCTTACCCCGGAGGAATGCGGGGCGCAACGGAAAGATGGCGGGGAGCAATACCGCCGACGCCCCCTTCCCCTTCGCAGGTGGTGCGCACTTCATCAACGGCTCTTATCGTAGTTCCCGCACGGAGCGGGCGCACATCCTTCGCTACCGTAAGTGCTTCATTTTCCTATTCTCTTTCTATGGCATCCTGCCACATTGGAGACTTCATTTCCTTCCTGTCCTGACAGTCAGGAAACGAAGCAAAGGAAAGAACAGCCACCCACGTTTCCAACCTAAAATTCCCCCGCGCCGCCTACCTCCACGCAACTCGCTCCCTGCGGTCGCTCAGACAGGCGCTCCGGCTTCACGGCGGCCCATGAAAATTTTGCCCTGCGGGCCGGTCTCCAACGGAATGGTCGGGGAGCTGTACCAACGCTTCCCTGCGCTGCGCAGACGGAGCAGGACTCACATTCAATGGCATACTGTATTCCTGCACGATGCGGGGCGACATTGGGATACTCCCCTGCCGGAAGTTAACGATGCGGGCACAGCCCTACGCTGTTCTTTCCGGCCCTGTCGGTGCCGACGACATTGCGACATTTCCCGCTGCGCACAGGCGGTGCAGGCCCACATCCTTCGCTGCCGCGGGAGCTTCCCCTTTCCGCCGGGGAAGCCCCCGGCAACGTGCCTTTTTGGCATGTGATGCCATGGTCACTTCATTTCACAGCCCGGAAAAGAAAGGTCGCAAAGAAAAGGGGCCGCCGGCCAGGCGAAAAATTTCTGTCGCCCAAACGCCGTTCCGCTCAGCCTGTAATTCCCTGTCAGCGCATTTCCGGCTTGAACGT
>OLZA01000676.1_pt1 | contig 16297 bp, 15 predicted proteins | sample 1673431 | NCBI WGS metagenome assembly OLZA01 (sample SAMEA103958111, study PRJEB25191) | human gut metagenome | biome: human-associated habitat [ENVO:00009003]; feature: intestine environment [ENVO:2100002]; material: feces | place: Germany | collected 2013/2015 | reverse complement strand
ACACCCTGAGCAACAGGAGCTGACTTTTCTATCTTCCAAGCTCTCACATCGGTGTACCAACGACCATTAAACTCCCTACTTTCAAGATCAAAGCTAACCACGACATCTTCGCCGATAGCGGCAGGATATTGATCTACTTTATCACCGAAAAGATTGAAACAAACTTTTCGAGGATATTGCTCTTCTGTTTCCAAAACATACTCTTGCTTTTTCCACGGATTGCCTGCTTTCGAAACACCCTCCTGCAAAGGCAACACATGGATTATTCTTCCTTTAATTTCCATATTCAATTTACAAACTGTGTAATTATTCGGCAACAAATATAGCAAAAGGTAAGGGGTAAGGCAAGATGAAAACAAGTTTTTTTCACTCCGTTCTGCCCAAACTTCATTTTATATCGCAAAAGCAGCGAGACTTCCAATAAAAACATTTTCACTTTTTTATTTGTTATCTTACAAAAACCTTTCTCTATAACATTTATTAAAAAGGAGTTTTAACTAAACCCTCAATTTTATAACAAGTCACCTCTCTTGAAATCGGAAAAATCGCATTATCTTTGCAAACTGAGATTATATATTCAAACAAATGAAAGAAAAGCAATTACTTAAAACCATCGTAGAAGGCATTCAAGAAAAAAAAGGAAAGAAAATTACAACCGTAGATCTCTCAAAAATAGAATCGGCAGCCACCTCTCATTTTATTATTTGCGAAGGACAATCGACAACCCAAGTCATGGCGATTGCCGATAGTATAAGAGAATATGTATTACAAAATACAGGGATAAAACCTTTCGGATACGACGGATATCAAAACGGACAATGGATTGTTATCGACTACGGTAGCATATTGGCCCACATTTTTTTACCGGAATACCGAAATTATTATAAGCTCGAACAATTATGGAATGATGCCAAATTGGCAGAAATTCCCGATGTGGAATAATTTTTGATACATCAACAGCACATTATATCATCAAAATATGGGAAACAACAATATGTCTCCATTAGGACCTAAAAAGAAAGGTATTCGATTCAATTTGTATTGGATGTACTCGCTCATCGCTCTCGTTTTAATAGGACTTTACTACATGAATGACAACACGATGAGTAAAGAAGTGAATTGGACCGAATTCGAAAAAATCGCCAAAGAGGGCGGTATAACCAGACTGACCGTTTTCGCCAAAAAAGATTATGCCGAAGCCCAACTGAACGACAGTACAGCCAAAGCTGTCTTTAAAACTGACAAAATAAACGGGAAACCAGTAATATATACCAATATTCCTTCGGGAGACAGTTTTGCAAAAACTCTCGATACGTGGAAAAAGGAAGATGGTTTTAATGCAGAAGTCTATTACGAAAACAGTAGTGACCTAACTAACATATTATGGTCGGTAGGCCCATTCATATTACTCATTGTATTTTGGATTTATTTAGCCCGCCGAATGACCAATCAAGGCGGAGGAGGCAGCGGAGGAGTATTCAATGTAGGGAAAGCCAAAGCTCAACTTTTCGATAAAGACGGCGCTGTAAAAGTGACGTTCAATGACGTTGCCGGATTATCGGAAGCCAAACAAGAAGTCGAAGAAATCGTAGAGTTTCTAAAAAATCCCAATCGTTATACCGACTTAGGGGGCAAGATCCCCAAAGGCGCCTTATTGGTAGGTCCTCCGGGAACCGGAAAAACATTATTGGCAAAGGCCGTTGCCGGAGAAGCCAACGTCCCGTTTTTCTCTTTATCTGGTTCCGATTTCGTAGAAATGTTCGTCGGCGTTGGCGCATCCCGCGTACGTGACCTCTTCGCGCAGGCCAAGAAGAACGCGCCGTGCATTATTTTCATTGATGAGATCGACGCGGTGGGACGCCAGAGAGGCTCCGGCCTCGGCGGCGGCCACGATGAAAGAGAACAGACGCTGAATCAGCTCCTCGTGGAGATGGACGGTTTCGGCGCGAATGAAGGCATCATCACTCTGGCGGCGACGAACCGCCCGGATATCCTCGACCCGGCGCTGCTCCGCCCGGGACGTTTCGACCGCCGCGTCATTGTGGGCAGGCCGGATCTTCGCGGCCGTGTCGCCATTCTGAAAGTCCACGCCAGGAACAAGCCCCTTGAAAAAGATGTCGATCTGGAGACCATCGCCAAGAAAGTACCGGGATTCACCGGCGCCGATCTGGCGAACCTCCTGAATGAAGCGGCGCTCCTCGCGGCGAGAGCGAAGAGAAAGACCATTTCCATGGCTGATTTGGAAGAAGCCAGCGAAAAAGTCTCCTATGGGCCGGAACGGAAGAGCCACAAAGTGAGCGACGAAGACAAGAAGATCACCGCTTACCATGAATCGGGCCACGCCATCATGGCGACGGTGCTGAAAGACGCAGACCCGGTGCACAAAGTCACCATCATTCCCCGCGGACAGGCCGGCGGCTACACCATGATGCTGCCCCATGAAGAGCGGTCTTTCCTCACGAAGTCTCATCTCCTTGCGCAGATCCGTGTTGCTCTCGGCGGCCGCTGCGCCGAGCAGATCATTTTCAATGAGATCTCCAGCGGCGCGTCGGGCGACCTGCAGCAGGTCACGGCGATCCTCCGCAAGATGATCATGGAATGGGGCATGAGCGACCGCCTCGGCCCGATGGTCTTCGGCGAGCATCAGGAACAGATATTCCTGGGCAAACAGCTCGGCTCTGAACGGAATTACGGCGAGACCGTGGCGACGATCATTGACGAGGAAATGCACAAGTATCTGAATGAAGCATATGAAGATACGATGAATATCCTGACGGAAAATATCGAAGTCCTCCACGCCATGGCGAAGGCCCTGCTCGAGGTGGAAACGATCGACAGCCGCCAGGTGGAAAATCTCTTCAAATATCATTCCATCGACGCGCCGGAAGAACCGGCTCCGGAAGTGCCGGAAGAAGGCGCGGCGGAAGAGGCGGAACGCCCATCCGCAGAGTAATCATAAAAAGAAAGAGTCCGATCACAGTCGGGCTCTTTTTTTGATGAAACGATTGGATGAAATTACAAAAACACGGCAAATAAAAAAGAAGCACAGCCGGCTCAGTACCGGTGCGCTTCTTTTTTGGTGCGTTTTTTATTTTAAAACGTAGTAGTAGAAAAGGCCCGCCGCGATGGCCAGGGCCAGACCCACCCGGAACAGGAAAGTGACCACGCCGATGAGTTTGAAAATGATGTAGATGCACACCACGGCGGCCAGACCTGCAAGGATGGGATTTCCCATGATTGTTTCCAGCATGAATGCCTCCTTAGATCTCTCTGCGGTTCTCCACCGCTCCGGCCAGCGTCTGGCTGTCGGCGTAGCCGATGTCGCCGCCTGCGGGAAGTCCCCGGGCGATGCGGGTGACGCGGATGCCCGTCGGCTTGATGAGCCGGGAGAGGTAGAATGCGGTGGCTTCGCCTTCCGTGTCGGGATCGGTCGCGAGGATGACTTCTTTCACCTCGTCACTTTCCAGGCGGAGGAGGAGCTCCCGGATGCGGAGCTGATCGGGGCCGATGCCGTCGAGCGGGGACAGCGCGCCGTGCAGAACGTGGTACAGCCCGCGGTATTCGCCGCTCGCTTCGAGGGCCTGTACGTCCTGCGGCTGCTCTACCACGCAGATGACAGACCGGTCGCGCCGCTCGTCAGCGCAGATGCCGCACGGGTCGGAGACGGCCAGATTGCAGCATACGGAACAATAGCAGCTGTTCTTCCGGGCCGTCTCGATGGCGCGGATGAATTCTTCCACTTCCGATTCCGGGCGTTCCAGCATGAAATAGGCGAGCCGCCGCGCGGTCTTGACGCCAATGCCGGGAAGCCTGCGGAACTGGGCCGCTACATTTTCCAGAGAATCGTTCATCAGAACATGCCGGGCAGGCCGAGACCGCTGGTGACCTGCTGCATGACTTTCTTCGCCATTTCGTCGGCTTTGCGGGACGCTTCGTTCACAGCGGTGGTGATGAGATCTTCCAGCATTTCCGGATCTTCCGGATCGATGGCGTCTTTGGAGATTTTGAGAGCGGTGATCTGCTTGTCGCCGTTCATGGTGAGGGTGACCGCGCCGCCGCCGACAGTGACGTCCACGGTCTGCTTCTTCACTTCCTCCTGTGCTTTCTGCACATCTTCCTGCATTTTACGGGCTTTTTTCAGCATGCTCTGCATCTGCGCCTTATTTCCGAACATTGATTTCCTCCTTGATACGGAATCAGTCCCCGGAAAGGGGACTGCCTTCTTTATTTCTTTTCATATATATCACAGTCAGGGGCAATTTTCAAGGCAGCCGCCAGGAGCGGATCGTCGGGGATCTCTGACCGGCTGACGGGGATGTAGCCGTCTGTTTCCTGCGCCGCCGGGGCCTTTCCCGCCAGGGGTTCCGCCGCCTGTGCGGGCCGCGGCGCGGCGGCTTCCGCCTTCGCCTGCGCTTCTTCCGGACTGCCCCGCAGCACGGCGTGGGGAATGAGCGGCAGGCCGCTGCATTTCAGGAAAGCTTCCGCGCAGATCTTCTGGTAGGCCGGGGAATTGCAGGCCTGGGCGATGAAGGGCTGCGGCGCGGAAATGACGGCCCGCGCGCCGCCCGCGTAAATGAGCGTGCTCTTCGACAGACACGTGAAGATGTCAATGCGGTGGATGGACATGAAATAGGCGAGGATCTTCTTCCAGAGCGCCGGGTATTCCTCCGGCGGGAGGAGGCCGCCCGCTTCATTTTCCGCCGGTCCGGCCGGAGCGGGACGGGGCTCTGCCGGCGCTTCTGCCGGGGAAGCCGCCGTTTTCACCGGAGGCACGGGGGAAGGCGATGCGGGCTTTGCCGTTTCCGCAGGCGGTACCGGAGAAGGCTGCGCCGCGGGCCGCGTTTTTCCCGGCGCAGGCGCTGCCGGGGCCTCCGGCGTTTCCTGGGGCGGTGCGGCCGCGGGAGCAGGTTCCGAGGGACGCGGAGAAGGAACGGGGACCGGAATCGGCGCAGGGGCCTGCGCAGCAGGCGCGGCAGCGGAAGGCCGGGGCGTGAAGACAGGGGCAGGTACGCCTGCGGCCGCCGCGGGGATGCCCTGGCGGAGCTGCCGCTCCAGTGATTCAATGCGCTCTACCAGCCCTTCCAGCGTCCTGTCGCCGCGGAGACGGCACAGGCGGAGCAGGCCCATTTCCGCATTCATACGGGGCGACGCGCTCCGCTTTGCTTCCGAAAGAGACCCGTGGAGCGATTCGAAGAGCGCGTCCAGGTACGGCTCGGAGATCGTTTCCGCCTCCTTCATGAGGAGCGGTTTCTGGTCTCCGTAGACGGAGAGCTCCGGCGCGTCAGGCTGGATGCGGGCGATCATGACGTCCCGGAAATGGGAGAGCAGATCGGAGAGCACTGCCGCCGGTTCTTTCCCGTCCTGAAGGATGGCGGAAAATTCCGTGAGCGCTTCGCCGCTCTCCCTGCGGAGGATGTGCCCGGCCAGGGACAGGATGCGGTCTTTTCCGGTGAGGCCCAGCAGATCGTACACCATGGCGGCGGAGAGACGTTTCCCTCCCGCCGCGCCCATGCACTGATCGAGAAGAGACAGGGCGTCGCGGAGGCCGCCTTCCGCGCGGACGGCGATGAGTCCCGCCGCGTCGCTGTCGAGGGCGAATCCGCTCGCCTCCGCGATATGGAGCAGGTGCTCCCGGATATCGTCGGCGGAAATGCGGCGGAACTCATACCGCTGGCATCGGGAAAGGATGGTGAGAGGGATCTTTTCCGGCTCCGTCGTGGCGAGGATGAAAAGCACGTGGGACGGCGGCTCTTCCAGCGTTTTCAGGAGCGCATTGAAGGCCTCCTTGGTGAGCATGTGCACTTCATCGATGATGTAGACCTTTTTCCGGCAGACGCTCGGCAGCGACCGCACCGAATCGCGGAGCGCCCGGATCTCTTCGATGCCCCGGTTCGACGCCGCGTCGATCTCATACACATCGAGCGAGGAGCCGCCGGTGATCTCCCGGCAGGTGCGGCACTCATTGCACGGATCGGCCCCGCGGGGATGCTCGCAGTTCACCGCCTTCGCGAGGATCTTGGCCATGCTGGTCTTCCCGGTGCCCCTCGGCCCGGAGAAAAGATAGGCGTGGGCAAGGCGGTCCTCGCCGACGGCCCGCTGCAGCGCGGCGGAGATATGCTTCTGCCCGACCACCTCGGAAAAAGTCTGGGGACGCCATTTGCGGTACAAAGCGAGATAAGCCATAGTGACCTCCGGAAAAAGAAACGCAATAAAAAACTTTGCAGTCCTCATTTATGACAGCCGCCAGGATGCACCGTGGCACATGAAACGGGCCACTTACTGCTGCTTCCTCTCGGACCTGACAGGGTTCATGGGATTTCATTGCACGGGGCCCGGAGACTGCCATAAATCAATACTGCAAAGCCATGTGTGAATTATTTTACAATACAAACGGCGAAGTGTCAAAATTCTCCGCCCTTCTTGAAGCGCCGGAATTTTTCCGGTCGTTTTCATTTTTCCGCCGGAAATTTTCAGGCGCTCATGGAGAAAGCGCTTTTCATCGGGAAGCGTTCAGTGAGGAGCGCCCGCGCGGAAGGCGGCGGAAAAATAAAAGAGCTTTAAGCATATGCGGATTTCGCATAAACAGTACTTTTTATGGGAGGGGGAAATAAAAATATGCTACAATATATCTGATCAAACCATCCGCCGAAAAGGCGGGAGAAAAAAGGAGACGAATATGGAATACCGCATCGAACACGACACGCTGGGCGAAGTGAGAGTACCGGCAGAAAGAAAATGGGGCGCGCAGACGCAGCGCTCGCTGGAAAATTTCCGCATCGGGCACCGCATGCCCATGGAGATCATTTACGCTTTCGCGGTGATGAAGAAATGCGCGGCCCTTGCGAATGCCGAACTGTCTGGGCTGGATGAAGAGAAGAAAAACGCCATCTGCGAAGCCTGCGATGAGATCCTCGCGGGGAAATGGGATGAAGAATTTCCCCTCGTCGTTTATCAGACCGGCTCCGGCACGCAGAGCAATATGAACCTCAATGAAGTCATTGCCCACCTGGCCAATGAAAAATTGGCCGCCGCGGGCAGTGAGAAGCGGGTCCATCCCAATGACGATGTCAATAAATCCCAGTCGTCCAATGATACCTTTCCGGCGGCCATGCACATCGCCGCGGTGAAAGTCCTGCACGACGAACTGTACGGACCGCTGGACGAGCTCATCGCCGTCTTCGGCAGGAAGAGCGAAGAATACATGCGCATCGTGAAGATCGGCCGCACTCATGTGCAGGACGCGGTGCCCCTTACCTTCGGGCAGGAGATCTCCGGCTGGGCGGAAATGCTGAAGAAATCCCGCGCCATGATCAGGGACGCGGAAAAATACCTGCTGCCTCTCGCCCTCGGCGGCACAGCGGTCGGCACGGGCCTGAACGCGCCGAAAGGATTCGGGCGGCGCGCGGCGGAGCTCATCGCCGGAGAGACGGGCCTGCCCTTTACAGAAGAAGGCAATAAATTCTACGCCCTCACAGGGAGAGACAATTTCGTCTACATCCACGGCGCGCTGGACGGGCTCGCCGGAGACTGCATGAAATTTGCCGACGACATCCGGCTCCTCGCCAGCGGTCCCCGGTCGGGACTCGGGGAGATCTCCATTCCAGCCAATGAACCGGGCTCCTCCATCATGCCTGGCAAAGTGAATCCCACCCAGTGCGAAGCCCTCACCATGGCGGCATGCCGTGTCCACGGCAATCAGGCGGTCATCTCCATGGGCTCCTCTCAAGGGCGCTTCGAGCTGAACGTCTACGCGCCGGTCATCGCGGACGCCTTCATCGAATCGGTGAAACTCCTCGGCGAAGCCATCCATTCCTTTACCGTCCACTGCGCGGAAGGCATGGAGCCGATCCGCGAACGCATGCAGGAACTGGTGGAAAATTCCCTCATGCTTGTGACGGCCCTTTCCCCGCACATCGGCTACGAAAAAGCGGCGGCCATCTCGAAGCACGCTTTCAGCGCGGGCTGCTCCCTCAGGGAAGCGGCGGAAGCGTTGGGCTATGTCACGGCGGAAGAATACGATACCTACGTGCAGCCGGAAAAGATGACCAATATCGACAGATGATCTATATCAAAATCGCATAAGAAAACGGGCAGCCATGAGAAAAGCGCTTTCATGGCAGGGCTTTCGCGGCGGACAGGGGGCAGAAGATCCCGGTCCGCCGTTTTTTCTTTGTGAAAAGAGAATGAAAATGTCCCGTCAGCGCTGCGCGGATCCCGCGGCAGGGAAAGAGAAAAGAAAAGACGGGAAGGAAAAAATCCAGATAGGCCCGAAGTTTCCAAAGACCGCGGAGAGAAACTGCGAAAATGAAGCGGGATGCCGGGTTCTCATGAGATGTTAATTTGGGACAAAAAACGGCCCGGAGGACGCCTGTCCTTTTTAAAACATACCATTTATGCTAAAATGATTCAGTTAGTTATAGCTGCTGAGGATAGGCGGAGAACAAGAGCGCCCTGTGAGACGGGGGTTCTTCTTCTGCGTGCTTGCTTTTTAAGGAGGAACTATGAGTCGTATAGCAGTGATCGGGAGCTGCAATGTCGATCTGACCGTGGAAGCGGACCGCCGGCCCGGAGCCGGTGAGACCGTCATGGGCAGGCGGCTGATCATCTCTCCCGGCGGGAAAGGCGCGAATCAGGCCGTCGCGGCGGCCAGAGTGGGAGCGGATGTATGGATGATCGGCTGCGTCGGCGATGACGCCAACGGGCAGATGATGATGGACACCCTGAAAAGAGAAGGGATCCATACGGATTATGTGAAAGTGATCCCCGGCGTGACCACCGGTACGGCGCACATCACCCTCGCCGAGGGCGACAACAGCATCATCGTCGTGAAAGGCGCGAACGACTGCGTGGACGAAGCGTGCATTGACGAAGCGTGGGATGTCATAAAGAGCTGCGACATGGTGCTGCTCCAGCATGAGATCCCCCTCGAGACGAACGCCTATGTCATCCGCAGAGCCGCGGAAGAAGGCGTTTCCGTCATGCTGAATCCGGCGCCCTTTGCGGAAGTCCCGCAGGAGCTCATCGAAAAGACTGCCTATGTGACGCCGAATGAACACGAAGCGGCGCTCATGTTCCCGGGCAAAACGAAAGACGAGATCCTCCGGAGCGCGGGATGCCGCGTCATCATGACCGTCGGAAAAGACGGCGTGGCCTTCGGAGAAGACGGAAAGACCGTGACCGTCCCGGGATTTACCGTTCCCGTCGTAGATACCACCGGCGCGGGAGATACCTTCAACGGCGCTTTCGCGGCGGCAAAGAGCGAAGGCATGAGCCTTCGGGAGGCCGTGCGCTTCGCCAATGCGGCGGCGGCGCGCTCCATCGGAAAGATCGGCGCGCAGGGCGGCATGCCCCGGCGCAGCGAAGTAGAGGAGATGCTCGTATGCAGAAAATAGGAATACTGAACAGCAATATCGCCAAAGTCCTGGCGGACATGGGCCACACCGATCAGATCGTCATTGGTGACTGCGGCCTCCCCGTGCCGGAAGGAACGCCGAAGATCGACCTGGCGCTCCGTCTGGGCGAACCGAAATTCATCGAAGTTGTGCGGGAAGTCGCCAAGTACATGGAAGTAGAGAAGATCTACGTCGCGCCGGAAACGGAAACGCAGAATCCCGCGCAGTGGGCGGCGCTCCATGAAGTCTTTCCGGAAGACAAAGTCGAATGGGCCGTGCTGGACAGTCATGAGACGCTGAAGAAAATGGAAAAAACGGCGAAAGCCGTCATCCGCACCGGCGAGATCACCCCCTTCTCCAATGTCGTGTTGGAATCGGGCGTCATCTTTTAAAAGCGGAACGATCATACAGAGAGGAAGAGCATAGAGATGGAAATCGATATGAAAGGGATCTGCAAAGCCTTTGGTACGAACCAGGTGCTTCGCGGCGTCAATCTGCATCTCCGCTCCGGTGAAGTACAGGCGCTGATGGGAGAAAACGGCGCGGGGAAATCCACGCTCATGAATATCCTGACCGGCATCCTCAAAGCCGATGCGGGAACCATCGAAGTCGACGGCAGACCCATGGTATTCAGCGGCAATAAAGACGCGGAAGACCACGGCATCGCCTTCATTCATCAGGAGCTGAACATCTGGCCGAACCTGACAGTGCTGGAAAACCTTTTCCCGCTGAAACGGCCGAAGACGAGATTCGGATTTATCGACTTCAAAAAAATGAAAGAGATCGCCCAGGCGAAATGCAAAGAGATCGGCATCGATCTGCCGCTGGATGAGATCGCGGGGAACTGCTCCGTCGGTCAGCAGCAGATGGTGGAGATCATGCGGAGCCTCCTGCTGGATGCGAAAGTCGTCATCATGGACGAACCGACGGCGGCCCTCACCGAGAGAGAGACAGACTGCCTCTTTGACGTGATGCGGAAGCTGAAAGCCAAAGGCGTGGCGATCATCTACATCTCCCACCGCATGGAAGAAGTCTTCGGCAACTGCGATACCATCACCGTCATGCGCGACGGACAGACCATCAGCAGCAAGCCCACCGGTGAGACCACCATGAGCCAGATCGTCAAGGACATGGTGGGCCGCGAGATCTCCGAATACTACCCGCTCCGCACCGTCACCCCGGGAGAAGAAGTCTTCTCCGTGGAGCACCTCACCCAGCCCGGCGTATTCCAGGACGTATCCTTCTCCGTGAGAAAAGGGGAGATCTTCGGCGTGGCAGGCCTCATGGGCGCGGGACGCACGGAGATCATGCGGGCCCTCTTCGGTGTCGATCCCCATAAATCCGGCACCATCCGTCTGAACGGGAAAGAAGTGAATATCAAAAACCCGCTCGACGCCATCCGGCAGGGATTCGGCTTCATCACGGAAAACCGCAAGACCGAAGGGCTCATCCTCGATTTCTCCATCCTGAAAAACATCGCCCTCCCCAGTGAAGGCGCTTTCACGAACTTCAACTGCATCGATACCAAGAAAGAATACGAATTCTGCAAAGTCCTCGCCGACAGACTGGGCGTCAAGACCACGGATCTCAATCTGGAAGCGAAAAACCTGTCCGGCGGCAACCAGCAGAAAGTCGTCATCGCGAAATGGATCGGCATGCATCCGTCGCTGCTCATCCTCGACGAACCGACGCGGGGCATCGACGTGGGCGCGAAAAAAGACATCTATGATCTGATGAATGAGCTCACCGCGCAGGGCGTTTCCCTCATCATGGTCTCCTCAGACCTTCCGGAGATCCTCGGCATGAGCGACCGCATCATGGTCATCCACGAAGGACACGTGGCGGGCATCCTCAGCCGCAAAGACGCGACGCAGGAAAAAATCATTACACTGGCAACGGGAGGAAAATAACCAATGAACTCGGAAAAAACAAAAAATCTGCTGAGAGAAATGGGGCCGCTCATCGGGCTCATTCTCCTCTTCATCGTCATCGCGGCGCTCAATGACCGCTTCATCTCCCCGTCGAACCTGAGCAACCTGCTCCGTCAGGTCTCCATCAATGCGCTCATCTCCTTCGGCATGACCTTCGTCATCCTCACGGGCGGCATTGACCTCTCCGTAGGGAGCATCCTCGCGCTCTCCAGCGCGCTCCTCGCCAGCATGATCACCAGCGGCATGAATCCTGAAATGGCCGTCATCGTGGCAGCCGTGATCGGTCTCGGCCTGGGCGCTGTGAACGGCATCATCGTCGCCTACGGCAAAGTCGCCCCCTTCATCGCGACCCTGGCCACCATGACCATCTACCGCGGCGCGACCCTCGTCTACACGAACGGCAACCCCATCAGCGGCCTCTCCGACGACCCGATCTTTATGGGCCTCGGCCAGGGCGACATCGCGGGCGTGCCCGTACCGGCGATCCTCATGCTCATCGCATTCCTTGTGCTCCTCTTTATCCTCAATAAGACCCCCCTCGGCCGTCAGACCTACGCCGTGGGCGGCAACGAAAAAGTCTCCTTCATCGCCGGCATCAAGATCAACCGCGTGAAGATCGTCTCCTACGCCATCACCGGCCTCCTCTGCGCGCTTGCGGGCGCTGTCCTCACCTCCCGCCTGAACTCTGCGCAGCCCACCGCCGGCATGGGCTATGAACTCGACGCCATCGCGGCAGTCGTCCTCGGCGGCACCAGCCTCTCCGGCGGCAAAGGCCGCATCACAGGCACCCTCATCGGCGCGCTCATCATCGGCACGCTGAACAACGGCCTGAATATTCTCAATGTCTCCAGCTTCTACCAGCAAGTTGTCAAAGGGATCGTTATTTTGCTCGCAGTACTCATGGATCGTAAGAAATAATAAGGAGGTCGTTTCATTTGCTGAAAAAATTAGTAGTAGCGTGCCTGCTCGGCGCGGCCCTCGCATCCGTTTCCGGCTGCGGCTCTTCTGAGAAAAAAGAAGCCGCTCCTTCCGGCGAAAAGACAGTCACCATCGGCTTTGCCGTATCCACCCAGAATAATCCCTTCTTCGTCACCATGGCGAAGAGCGTAGAAGAAGCGGCGGCAAACGCCAAGATCGACGTGAAGATCGTCGATGCGCAGAACGACCCGGCCAAACAGTCCAACGACGTCACTGACCTGATCGAATCCAAAGTCGACGTCCTCATCATCAATCCGGTCGACTCCGCAGCGATCTCCAACTCCGTCATCGCCGCGAACAAAGCGAAGATCCCCGTCATCACCATTGACCGCTCCGCTGACAAAGGCGACATCGTGGCCCACATCGCCTCCAACAACGTGAAAGGCGGCGAAATGGCGGCGGAATACATCGTGAAGAAACTCGGCGAACAGGCTCCTGTCGCTGAACTCGAAGGCATCCCCGGCGCGTCCGCGACCCGTGAACGCGGCGAAGGCTTCCACAAAGTGGCTGACCAGAAACTGAAAGTCCTGGCGAAACAGTCCGCTGACTTCGACCGCACCAAAGGCCTGACCGTCACCGAAAACATGCTCCAGGCGAACCCCGACATCAAAGCCATCTTCGCGCAGAATGACGAAATGGCTCTCGGCGCCATCGGCGCGGCCAAGAGCGCAGGCAAGCAGATCCTCGTCATCGGCTTCGACGGCACCGCTGACGGCGTGAAAGCCGTACAGGACGGCGACATGGCGGCCACCATCGCGCAGCAGCCTGACAAGATGGGTGAGATCGCCGTAGAGATCGCGCAGAAGATCGCAAAAGGCGAACAGGTAGACAAAAACATCGCCGTCGATCTGAAACTCGTAGAAAAACAGTAATCCCCCACACCCGAAGACAACTTGAATCGCCGCGAAAGCGGACAGCCCCGGTCATCCCGCCGGGGCTTTTGTGTTGCGCTCCGCGAATATTCTCCATAAATTCCGGCTCTTCGCGATGTATGAAAACGAAGACACGTGGTACGACGTGGGCTTCGGCTTTTCGCACAAGTTGGGCGAGGACAGCTACATCTATCTCGACGTGGAGCGCGCCTTCGGCAACGGCAACGACGACACGTACCAGATCATCATCGGATTGGACCACAAGTTCTGAAAGGAAAAAGAAGACCCTCCGGGGTCTTTTTTCTGCCCGTTTTCCGCGTGCAGGCGGCAGAAACGGCGGGGATTCATGCCTTACGAAGTGAAATTATTATTATGACTGTTGACAAAAAGACAGGGGGTGGATACGATAAACTCGTCAAAGAAAAAGGAGGTGAATGGTATGAGCTCCGTCCGTAAAGAAGCAAGACGCATGGGAAGTAACGATGCGCGCCTAAGCCGCAGACGAGGGGGTATTAATCCTATTTCTGCGCCTGCGACGGCGTCTGTAACTGAAACTGCATATCGGGGGACCTCCATGGGCCCCGGATTTACTATACGAAGGCTGCTTTTCACGCGGCCTTTTTTGCGTGTCTTTTTCCCGGCGGAGCGCGGCATCCTATGGACATAGAGACCGTATGCGCCTGCTGCGGCAGGCCCTTCACCGCGCACCAGAGAACGCAGCGCTTCTGCTCCGAAGCGTGCCGCCGCCGGGCCTACCGGAAACAGCCGGGCCACCCGGCGCACGAAGTAGGACAGGGAGCCGTCCTCCGGGTCTTCACCTGCGCCCGCTGCGGCCGCGTCATCCTCGTCACCGACGAAAACGACCGCCGGCGGAAATTCTGCTCCCCTCACTGCGAGCGCATGTACTGGAAGCACAAGAAAAAGTCGGGGACGCCCCGCACAGCGACTTTCGGAGCCGCATACGCGGGACACTCGTGACGCCGCTCCGCAAGACGGCAGGAAACACATGGGAATAACGGGACACCTCCCGATTAGAAAAGAAAGAAAGGAAACCGATTGATGAATAAACAGATTCTCACCCGCAGCATCCTCCTCGCCCTCGCCATGAGTGCCGCCATTCCGGCAGGACAGGCATGGGCGGAAACTTCCGTAACAGAAGGAAGAGAAACTATTAATATTACTCTTCAAGATTATGATGGAGAAAATTTAAATGAAACATGGAAAAATAAGGATATAGTCGTGACAAAAATTGCATCTGTATTTGATACGTCAGCTACAGCACCTGCTTTATGGGCTCAGTCTGTAAATCTTGAAGATACAGATTTTGATGTAACGACAGCTTCTTTATTTTTACCCAATGTAGACGGACTGCGCTTTAGAGATTCAAATTTAAATGTTAAGCTGGGTAATTTTACAGCTGATATAAGATCTATTAATTCGGATGCGATTGTTATTGGCGATGAATCATCCAATAATCATTTAACAATTAATGGGGATTTTCATGCAGAAATATTATCTGGTATGGGGCTTCGTGTCAGTTCCTGTAAATGGTCTTCTGCTAATGCAACTTCGTCGGAGGCGGTAATTAATGGGGAAACCAATATTACAATAAAAGGGAATCCTTTGGCGAATGCAGATATTTGGAATCTAAAATATAATCAAGGGGCAGCAATTTATGCGGGGGCCGATGAAGCGGGAGGAGATAATAATCAGGCAAATATTTCTTTAAATGGGAAAGTGAATTTGCTTTTGAATACTGAAACAGATGAGGAAAAGGGGCTTTATGGCCTCTGGGCAGGAAAAAATGGACATATAGAAACGCACAGTGATGTTACTGTTTATTCAAATAATGCACATTCTGGCGGAATTGCGGCAACAAATACTATTTCTAATACAGGAAAAGAGAATGGACAGAATATTCATGGCAGCAATGTTATCTTGGGTGGACAGGATAGCGTTATAGACATTACAATGGAAAATTCCGAGAGTTATGCCTTATACGCTAGTGGAGATAATACATCTATAAAGACAAACGATGCAGGCGTCGCGACGATTCTCTTTAAAGGCGATGTGAAAGCGGAAAACGGTGGTATAGTTCAATTAAATGTCACTGGAAATGATTGGAATTTTTTGAATGGAGATGTCAGGGCTGATGGAGGTGAAAATAAACAAGCAGTTGTCGAACTAAATGTAAAAAATGAGTTGTCTGGACAGGGAACATTAGCCGCTGCGAATGGCGGAATCGTGGATTTGACGCTTGGCGCTGGCAGCAACTGGACGGGCCGGGCGGATGATTATGGCGATGCGAACGGTGGAGGGTCTGCTCACACGACTTTTGTTGATCCCGAATTTGACAATATCACATCCGGCGGCGCGGTCAATCTGACGATGGGAAACGACGCGGTCTGGAATGTAGACGGACAGAGCTGGATTACGAATCTGACAGCATCCGGGGATAATATGTTTATCAATCTGCTGGGAACAGAAGCGGACAGAAACGCCAATGCCGATGCGCTGACGATTTATAATCTGAAGGGGCATGCGACCTTTGCCATGCATCTGGATGGAGAACGCAGCGGAAGCGATATGCTATATATCAAGAATACCGATAACAGCAGCTACGACGTATATCTGGATGAATTGGTCACGGCCGAGGATATGTATCAGAATGGAACGTTTAAAGATGGGCTGCGGTTCGCTACGGTAGGGAAAGATAATGTGACCTTTAATGTATATTCCTTGAATCAGGGGATTTATAACCTCAAATATCAGGTAAAACAAACCGAATATAATAAAACCGAAAAGGACATTAATGAGGCATACAATGAGGGCACAGATAGTGCAAAGCCCGGTTCCGATATGGTAGAGGATTTCTTTACCAGCGAAGGCAAACCGCCGAGCATTCAAAATGAGGGACTGGCCGCGCAGGATACAACGGAAGTGAATACGACAGGTAATTTCTGGAATTATAATCTGGTCGATGTTCAGGACCGTCAGATTTCCGACGCGGGCAAGACTATCATCGCCATGTCGAAGGTGAACTACTCCAACGCCGTCTACATGGACCGCCTCAATAAGCGCATGGGCGAAGCCCGCTTCCTCGAGGGCGACGACGGCCTCTGGG
>OLZA01000670.1_pt1 | contig 16505 bp, 13 predicted proteins | sample 1673431 | NCBI WGS metagenome assembly OLZA01 (sample SAMEA103958111, study PRJEB25191) | human gut metagenome | biome: human-associated habitat [ENVO:00009003]; feature: intestine environment [ENVO:2100002]; material: feces | place: Germany | collected 2013/2015 | reverse complement strand
AGAAAGAGGAGGAAGATAGCCATGAATAAAAAAGAGAATAAAATAAGTAAAGATATAAAAATAAATAAAAAATCAGCAAAAAGAAATTACTCAAATCAAGCAGGTATTACTCTAATAGCACTAGTAGTAACTATTGTAGTCTTGCTAATACTTGCAGGAGTAAGTATAAACGTTCTATTTGGAGATAATGGAATAATTAAAAAGGCACAAGATGCCCAAAACAGAATGAATGAAGCAACAAAAAATGACTTAGACTCAATAAATGAGCTAAATAATTGGATAGACGGAAAAATAAATGGAACCACAGGAGGAAACGATAATCCACCAACAAGTGATTTGCCAAGTGTAGCAAATGAAACAATACCATATTATCCAGATGAAACATTTACAAAAGATCCAGATACAAACTTAGATAATGGTTTAGTAATAAAAGATACAATAGGAAATGAATATGTATGGATAGAAGTTCCAAAAACTGCAGAAGTATATCCAACAGCAGGATTAGAAATAACAAATTTTACAAAAGCTGAATATAAAGCAATAGAAACGGATTTGCACACATATACGGATTATTATAGAAAAAACAAAAGTGGAACATTAACAAAATATAAAGACGAATATTATTCAGAAGCAACAACAGGATTAACAAGAGCAAAATATACAGAATTAAAACAAAAAATGTTAAAAAGTGTATATGAAAATGGAGGCTTTTGGATAGGAAGATATGAGGCAGGAATAGAGAAAAATAGAACTTCAAGCACTATAGATTTAGCAACAGCACCAGCTCCATTATCAAAAGCAGGAACAGTAAAAAATGCAGTATATCCATATACTTATGTAAAATGTAGTCAAGCACAAACGTTAGCAAGTAAATTATCAACAGGAAAAAGTTATACAAGTAGTTTAATGTTTGGAGTACAATGGGATTTAGTATTAAAGCATATAGAAGTAAAGGAAGTAGCAAAAGGAACAGATTTAGCAAAAATACAAAAAGCATTAAGAAATGATAGCAAAGATTGGGGAAATTATTGTAATGCAACTTTCACAATAAATAGAGGAGAATATGCAGAGTATAAAAATTATACATTATCAACAACATGGACACCTTATAACCAAACTACAAGTAATAATTTTGTAAATAGTAACGTAAAACAAGATCAAAGTGGTGGTAATGGTGGAATATTATTAACAACAGGAGCAAGTGATGAATGTAAGAAGATGAATATATATGACTTGGCTGGAAATGTATGGGAATGGACCTTAGAATATACCGCTCTTACCAGCGGTCCTTGTGCTGGTAGGGGTGGCAGTTTCCTCAACGATGGCTCTCTCAATCCAGCTTCTGGCCGTAACTTCGTCAGTACGACTGTCAGCAACGAAAGCATTGGGTTTAGGCCCTCACTTTTTAAGTAACCCTGACCCCTAAAACGAGAAATTAGAATGAAAAACAAAAAAATGACCAAACGTCAAACTTGAAAATAAAAATGGAAACTATTCATAGCGCGTTTACACGCTATGACTCTAGAAAAATTTTGGGGATACTGAAAGAAGACAAAAAATTTTTCATCAACTACCGTTTATATGGCGCCAATCAACTACCGTTGATATGGCGCTATTATTGTGTTTTAGAAAGGTATAACTTGAGAACATAAGTAATGGCGCAAGGAAGGAGAAAATTATGAGCTTTAGCAATATGCTAGAAATATTACAAGAGAAAAACAAAGACAGAATTGTATTAATAAGATTAGGAACATTTTATATAGCTACAGGACGAGATGCGCTATTACTGCATATAAAATTAGACTTAAAGTGTACTTGCTTTAAAAATAATGTTTGTAAAGTTGGAATACCAGTAATGTCAATAAATAAATATATTGAGAAATTAGATAAAATTAAGTACGCATATATAATATACGAATATGATAAAGAAAAAATGGAGTTAAAAGAACAATATAAAAAAGATAAGAAATTATCTTACCAAATTACTTGAAATTATTCCTAGTAGCAATTTTTTAAGATAATACTTGCTAAACTGTTTAAATAACGATAAAATAGATAGAGTAAAATGATTTCATAAATATGAAACAGTAAAATAGTGAGGTATTAACTTTGGAGATTAAAGGAAGAATTAGAGATATTATTTATCGTAATGAAATAAATAGCTATACAATTGCAACATTTGAAACAGATGAAGAGGAAACTACTGTTGTGGGTTATCTTCCTTTTATTGAGAAAGGCGATAGTTTAAAAATAACTGGTAATTTTGTTGAACACCCTGAATATGGTAGACAATTAAAAATTGAGACTTTTGAAAAGTTAATGCCAGAAGATTTAGATTCAATAGAAAATTATTTAGCAAATGGAAAATTCAAAGGGATAGGCCCTGCAACGGCTAAAAGAATGGTTAATACTTTTGGCAAAGATGTAATAAATATTATTAAATTTGAACCTGAAAAGTTATCTTGTATAAAAGGAATTACTGAGGAAAAAGCAATTGAAATTTCGCAAAGCTTTAATGAAAATTGGGAAGTATGGCAAATTGTTAGTTATCTAGAAAAATTCGGAATTGGTCCACAAAGCGCAGAAGAAATATATAAAAAACTAGGGCCAAATACAATAACAACAATAGAAGAAAATCCATATATTTTAATAGATTTGACAGTTAGGGTTAACTTTGCACAAATAGACCAGATTGCTATAAAAATGGGAATGGATTTAGAAAATGATAAACGTATCAGAAGCGGTATAAAATATGCACTTAAATTATCTACTAATAATGGACATTGTGCAGTATTATATGAAAATTTGATTCAGTTTGTAAAAGATTTACTAAATGTTTCAGAATCGATGATAGAAAACAATATCATATTTTTGAAAACAAAAAATGAAATTGTATTAGAAGATAGAGAAAACCAGGAGTGGGTATATTTATATAATTATTACATGGCTGAGAAAAATGTTGCTGAAAGTTTGATAACTTTAGATAATTATTTAAATGTAAAGGAAATTAGTAATTTTGAAAAGAAATTAAAGAAAATTGAGAAACATTCTGATTTAGAATTATCTGAAAAACAAAGAGAAGCGGTAATTGCAGTTCAAGAGCATAATGTATGTGTAATTACTGGTGGACCGGGTACAGGAAAAACTACTATAATAAAAACAATAATTGAAATGTATAAACAAGAGGAAAAAAAGGTTGTACTTTGTGCACCTACTGGAAGAGCTGCTAAAAGAATGAGTGAAGCTACTGGAGAAGAAGCTAAAACTTTGCATAGATTATTAGAGATTGGAAAAACAAGCTCAGATGAGTTACAAAATATAGATCCAAATGTAGAAGTTGCACCATTAGACGCAGATGTGATTATTGTTGATGAAGTATCAATGGTTGATATATTTTTAATGAATTATTTATTACAAGCAATTTATAAAGGAACTAAGCTTGTATTAGTTGGAGATAGTAATCAATTACCATCAGTTGGACCAGGAAATGTATTAAAAGATATTATACAATCTGAAAGACTTACTACAATTACATTGAACAAAATTTTTAGACAAGCAGCTAAAAGCAAAATTATTTTAAATAGTCATAAGGTAAATGAAGGCATTAGTATTTTTAGTAAAGATGAACAAAATGAAAATGAAGAATTAATAGAAGATTTTTTCTTTATAAATGAAACTAATAAATTAAAGGTGTTAGAGAATGTAATTTCACTATGCACGGGAAGATTGGAAAGGTATGGAAACTATACTTTTGCCCAAAACATACAAGTAATTAGTCCAACAAAAAAAGGAGAACTTGGAACTAAAGAATTAAATAAGAGTTTGCAACAAGCTATAAACCCAGAATCAGAAGAAAAAAACGAAAGAAAGTATATAGATTCTGTGTTCCGTGAAGGTGATAGAATAATGCAAATAAAAAATAATTATGATATTTATTGGGAGAAAAGAGAACCTACACTTGAAATGGGGAAAGGAGTATTTAATGGAGAATATGGAACAATACTAAATATAGATGAAGTAGAGAAAAAGGTAAAAATTAAGTTTGATGACGATAAATTAGTATGGTATAACTTTGATGAACTTGAGCAAATAGAACATTCATACTGCATTACTGTGCATAAGGCTCAACGGAAGCGAGTTTGATGTAGTTATTATGCCAATTGTACAAGCTGCACCAATGCTACTTACTCGTACATTACTATACACTGCAATGACAAGAGCAAAAAAATTACTTATTTTAATTGGAAATCCTAATATTATAGAATTTATGACGCAAAATGCAGATAGTAAAAAAAGAAATACAGGCTTAGAATTTAAATTAAGAAATCTATAGTTCTATATTGACTTATATATTAATATAATATAAACTATTACCATAGGGGGTACAAAAATACCGTAAGAAGGAGGTGAGCCCCTATGCAAGAAGAGTTGTTATTAGAAATACTTAATGTAGTTAAAAGATCAGAAACAGAAAATAAAAAAGCAATAAAAGAACTAAAAAACGATTTAAAAGAATTTAAAGAAGAAACAAGAACAGCAATAAATGGACTAGAAGAAAAAGTAGATAAACTAGAAACAAAATTCGATAGACTAGAAGGAAAAGTAGATAAACTAGAAACAAAATTTGATAGACTAGAAGAAAAAGTAGATAAACTAGAAACAAAATTCGATGGACTAGAAGGAAAAGTAGATAAACTAGAAACAAAATTTGATGGACTAGAAGGAAAAGTAGATAAACTAGAAACAAAATTCGATGGACTAGAAGAAAAAGCAGATAAGCTAGATGTAAAAACAGATAGAATTGAAAAACACATTGTAGATGAAATGAATGATACTTCACAAATGATGGATATTTTATTTGGACAAACAAGCAAAATAACAAACTATTTAGATTTAACATGGGACATAAAACAAATTAATTAATAATTATATATTGGGGGCAATATTTTAGGAGGTTTATATGAACTTTTTAGATGATTTGCTCTTTTTTATTTATCCAAAGTCTTGTGGAATATGTAAGAAAATTGAAAACAATTTTTTATGTGAAAAGTGTGAAAGAAAATTGAAAACGTCGGAATTATTTGTTAATCAAATTATAGATTACGAAAAAGATAGAACAAAATATTTTGATGAACATGCTTTTGTCTTTAAGTATGATTCAATAATAAGAGATAAAATAATTCAATATAAATTTAATAATAAAGCATACTTGAGCAAGATGTTTTTTGAATTTTTTGTGAAAAATAAAAAAATATGTGGATTTTTAAAAAAATATGATATAATAATTCCAGTTCCTATGACATATAAAAAAATAAAAGAAAGAGGATATAACCAAACACAATTGATAGCAAGGTTAATAACTGAAAACATTGAATCATTGACACTAAAAGAAGATATATTAATAAAATATAAAGAAAATAATACACAAAGTAAATTGACAAAACAGCAAAGAGTTGAAAATGTTAAGGATGTATATAAACTAAGAAATAATAAAATAATAAAAGGAAAGAATGTTTTGATTTTTGATGATGTGTATACTACAGGAGCAACTTGTAATGAATGCGCAAAAACATTAATAAAGGCTAATACCAATAAAATTGGCGTTATGACTATTGCTAAAGACTATAATAAAACACAAAAAATAGATTAAGAAAGGATTGAAATAGATGGAAGACTTAGTAGAAAGCATTTTGGACTATATTAGAGCAGAATATACAGACTATGCAATTATGATTAATGGTGAATGGGGAAGCGGAAAAACATACTTTTGGAATCATAAAATAAAGCCTAAAATTGAGGCAATGCAAGTAAATGGAAAAAGACTTACACCTATATATATGTCTTTGTATGGAATATCAAATTTGGAAGAAATAAGTAAGAAAATATTTATTGAAACTACTCAATTGATGAATAAAAATTTGAAAAAATTTATGAATTCTAATGGGTCAGGAAGTATACCTGAATATGCTAAAACAGGGCTAGACATGGCGAATTTTTTTGGTGTTACACAAAATGGAGATAGAGTAGATTATGCACAGTTCTTTTCAACAGATGATAAAGTACTTTGCTTTGATGACTTGGAAAGAGCCAATGTAGACGTTATTGACATTTTAGGATATATTAATAACTTTGTTGAACATGATAATATAAAAACTATAATCATTTGTAATGAAAAAGAATTATCAACAAAATTAAAAAACAGTAATTTGGAAATGAAAACATTTATTGCCACTTATTTATTGGATAAAGAAAATAAATTAAATATAAAAACAGATAAGCCAATGGTTGAAAGAATACGAGATACTATTGAATATGTTTTTGATAAGGCAAATGATTATGAAAGAATAAAGGAAAAACTTGTTGGAGAAACATTTGAGTATGCTCCAGAATTTAATTATATCATTAACGGACTTTTAATGAGATACGAAAATGATGCTGATTTAATAAGATTCCTGAGAGAAAATACAAATTTAATTACTTCTACATTTAATAAAAGTGGAACCAGAAACTTACGTATTTTAAAGCATGCGTTAAACAATTTTAAAAAGATATTTGATGCAGTTACAAAATCATATCCAAATACAAATCATAGAGTATTACAAACAATGCTGATATTTACAATTGCTATATCTTTTGAAATTAAAGCTGGAAAAATTACTAAAGACAAATTTGTAAATATTAATAGTAATGAAGAATACAAATCAGTCTTAGTATCTTCAAGGGTATTTATGGATAATAGACAATTCTATATTAAAGAATTTGATAATAACTACTATTATAACTTTAAAGCAGAATATCGTTTCTTTAAATTTATCGAAAAATATGTACGTACTCGTATTTTTGATATGAAAATATTTAAAGAAAATATGGAAGTAATACGTGATACTGTGGATACAAAACAATTACCTGGATACAAAAGACTTCTTACAGAAGAATACTGGAAAATACCAGATGATCAATTTGATACTGTTATAGATGAAACTGTAGACTATGTAAAAAATGGAAAAATAGAAATAATACAAATTGTAAAACTATTCTCATACTTTGCTTATTTTATAAAAAAGAACTTGATTGATTATGACATGAGAACAATAAAATCAGTATTTTTTAATGGAATGAATATTTCATCTTTAACTTCTACATACTGTGATAATGTAGAAGAAGAACTATCACAGGTAGCTATAGAAGATGAATTTGAACCAGATATGGAGGAAATATTAAAACATTTTAATGAAATAAATATGCAATTAAAAACAAAAATGTATAATGAAAAAGCAGAAGAGATATTTAAATATATTCCAATGAAAATGGAAATGTTTTATGATAAGTTTGATAAAGAATGTATGAATATACCAATATTTAAATATTATGACGCATTTCAAACATTCCAAAGAATTTCATGTGCAAGCAATGAAGATATTGTAACTATAAAAGAAAAATTATCTGATAGAGCAAAAAGGTTTAAAGAAGATATTTCAGAAGAAATGCCCAATATTAAAAAACTAAAACATATTATAGATGATTATATTGATGGTAAACTTCCAAGTATAAAAATAGTACTATTACAAGATTTCTCTAACGAATTGGGAAACATATTAAAAAGTTATGAACCTGAAAAAAGAGATATTTTAAATATTGACAAAAAAGAATCTGTGTAACCTGAATTAAAAAATGTATAAAAATTTCCTTTTAAAGCAATACTAAGAATAATTAAAAATTTTTGTATTGAAAAAGCAAAAGCTTTAAATTTAAAAGGAGGTAGTGTTTTGAAAGCAACGGGCGTAGTTAGACGAATTGATGATTTGGGTAGGGTTGTTATTCCAAAAGAAATTAGAAAAACTTTGAGAATAAAAGAGGGAGATCCACTTGAAATATTTACGGATAAAGAAGGAGAAGTTATTTTAAAAAAATATTCTCCAATAGGTGAATTAACTGAATTTGCAACAGGATATGCAGAAACATTAGCAAAAACAACAGGACATATAGCTTGTATTACAGACAAAGACACTGTGATTGCAGTATCTGGTGGAGCAAAGAAGGAATTACTAGAGCAAAATATAAGTACAGAATTAGAAAAATTGATGGATGACAAAGAAAAATATACAAGTAAGGAAAATAATGACTTAGCTATACCAATTACTAAAAACGAAAATAAAGAAAGAAGATATAATTCACAAGTTGTATATCCAATTATTTCAGATGGAGATGTAATTGGAACGGTAATATTATTATCAAAAGATAATAATACAAAGATGAGTGAGGTAGAGCAAAAAGTTGCTCAATCGGCAGCTAGTTTCTTAGGAAGCCAAATGGAAATATAATGTAATTATACTGTAATGTTTTTGTAACAAAAACGTAACATAAAAAAGCTTGATTATTTAATGGTTTTATAGTATAAATAATATGAAAAAAGTAATATATGAGGTTCACAAAGGAGGAATAACAATGGAAGAGTTAAATAATAATGAAGTAAGAACTGAAGTTCCAGCTGAAATCAATACTTGGACAAAAATTAAAAACTTCTTATTTCAAGAAGTAACATTTGAATTAACACCAAAACAAGAAAAAGTATTCAAAGAAGTACATGACTTCTGGCATCAAGAACTTAACCATGATTTTTGGTTCCAAGAGATTGAAATTATAGACAACATTACATTATAGTAATTATAAATAAAAACTTATTGACAATACTCAATAAGTTTTTATTTATTTTTTGACGAAAATTTACCTAAGAATACTTGAAAAGTATTCTTTTTTGATATAAAATTACATTGTTTAGGATATACTAAATATATTAAAATAAAATAAGATGTAAAGAACATCTAAAAGGAGGAAATTTATGTCAATAAAATTAGGAATTAATGGTTTCGGAAGAATCGGAAATTTATCATTACAAGCAGCACTAAATAAAGAAAATGTTGAGGTTGTTGCAATAAATGATCCATTTATAACAGCTGATTATATGGCATATATGATGAAATATGACACAATACATGGAAAATTTGAAGGAGAAGTTTACGAAAAAGATGGAAAACTAGTAGTAAATGGAAAAAAAATAAGTGTATATAATGAAATAGATCCTAAAAACATACCATGGGGAGAAGTTGGAGCTGAATATATATTAGAATGTTCAGGAGTATTTACTACTACTGAAAAAGCAAATGCACACTTAGAAGCTGGTGCAAAAAAAGTTATTATATCTGCACCATCTAAAGATGCACCAATGTTTGTTATGGGAGTAAACAATGAAACATATACACCAGACATGAACATTATCTCAAATGCATCATGTACAACAAACTGTCTAGCACCACTTGCTAAAATTATAAATGATAACTTTGGAATTAAAGACGGATTAATGACAACAGTTCATAGTATTACAGCTACTCAAAAAACAGTTGATGGAGCTTCTAAAAAAGATTGGAGAGGTGGAAGAGCAGCAAGTTATAATATTATTCCATCATCAACAGGTGCTGCTAAAGCAGTTGGAAAAGTAATTCCTACATTAAATGGAAAATTAACAGGTATGTCATTCAGAGTACCAACAGTTGATGTTTCAGTTGTAGATTTAACATGTAACTTAGAAAAACCTGCTTCTTATGAAGAAATATGCGAAGCTGTAAAAAGAGCATCTGAAAATGAAATGAAAGGTATTGTAGAATATGTATCAGACCCTGTAGTATCTTCAGACTTTATACATGATGAACATACATGTATTTTTGATAGTACAGCAGGAATTGCATTAACAGATAGCTTTGTAAAATTAGTAGCATGGTATGACAATGAATGGGGATATTCAAACAAATTAGTTGATCTTGTTATATATATTGCTAATAAATAATTTAAAAATAGTAGTAATATGGTACTAATATCCATATTACTACTATAAATCATGTTTGAAAATTTAATATAGAAGGTGAAAAAATGGAGAAAAAAACAGTACGTGATATAGATGTAAAAGGAAAGAAGGTATTAGTACGTTGTGATTTTAACGTTCCAATAAAGGATGGAGAAATTGCAGATGATACAAGAATTAGAGCAGCACTTCCTACAATAAAATATTTATTAGAAAATGGTGCTAAAGTAGTACTTTGTTCACATTTAGGAAGACCAAAGGGAGAAGTTAATGAAAAATACTCATTGACACCTGTTGCAAAAAAATTATCACAAGAATTAGGAAAAGAAGTAAAATGTGCAGAAGACGTAACTGGCCCAAGTGCAAAAGACATGGCAAATAGATTACAAGAAGGAGAAGCAGGGCTTCTTGAAAATGTTCGTTTTGATCCTAGAGAAGAGCAAAATGATGATAGCTTAGCTATCGAACTATCTGAATTAATTGGAAATGATGGAGTGTATGTTAATGATGCGTTTGGAACAGCTCATAGAGCACATGCATCAACAGAAGGAGTGGCACATCATGTAGATGAAGCTGTTGCAGGACTTTTAATGGAAAGAGAAATTGAAAAATTAGGTGCAGTACTTGAAAATCCAGAAAAACCATTTGTAGCAATTTTGGGAGGAGCAAAAGTATCTGATAAAATTGGAGTTATTGAAAATTTAATGGATAAAGTTCAAACAATAGAGATTGGCGGAGCAATGGCAAATACATTTTTAAAAGCAAAAGGATACGACATAGGCTCATCTAAATATGAAGCAGATAAAATTGAAGTTGCTAAGGAAATTATGAAAAAGGCTTTTGAAAAATGTGTTGAAATAGTACTTCCAAAAGATGTACGTGTTGCAAAAATACCAGAAGGTACAGAGTTGACACCAGAACTAATTGAAAACTCAGAACATAAAAAAGCAAAATTGCTTACAGAAAAAGAAGTTGAAGAAGGAAAAGGAGAAAGCTTAGAAGGATGGCAAATATTAGATGTAGGAGATACTACATTAACATATTTTGCTGATAGACTTGAAGGTGCAAAAACTGTTGTGTGGAATGGCCCTTTGGGATATACAGAGGTACCAGAATTTGCACAAGGAACACAAAAAATTGCAACATTTATCTCTCACACTAATGCTAAATGCGTAATTGGAGGAGGAGATTCAGTTGCAGCTATACAAAAAATTAAGAAAGCTGCTAAACAAAATGGTGCAGATGTAAAACAATTTAGTAATATATACTTGTCAACAGGAGGAGGAGCTTCACTAGAATTTTTAGAAGGTAAGACATTACCTGGAATTGCAGCATTAAATAATAATACAAAGCAACAAAATAATGCAAAAGAAAGTGGAACTCTTAAAAGTGTTGAACAACAAATTACAGACTAGGAAAGGCGGAAACAAAATGAGGAGAAAAGTTGTTGCTGGAAATTGGAAAATGAATATGCTTCCTAATGAAGCAATTGATTTTATTGAAAAATTAACACCAGTTGCAAAAAACTCAAAAGCTGAAGTTATATTATGTATGCCATATACCGATTTAATGTATGGATTACTAACTGCACAAGATACCAATATAAAAATTGGAGCTCAAAATATGCATTGGGAAGAAAAAGGCGCATATACAGGGGAAATTTCTGGACAAATGCTAAAATGTATTGGAGTTGAATATGTAATTATAGGTCATTCTGAAAGAAGACAATATTTTGCAGAAACAGATGAAACTGTAAATAAAAAGGTAAAATCTGCATTATTAAATGGATTAAAACCAATAATTTGTGTAGGTGAAACATTAGATCAAAGAGAAAGTGGTAAACAAGAAGAAATTATAACAAATCAAACTCATTTAGCATTAGAAGGGCTAAATGAAAATCAACTACAGAATGTAATGATTGCTTATGAACCAATATGGGCAATAGGAACAGGAAAAACTGCTACAGCTGAAGATGCAAATAATGCAATAAAATCAATAAGAAAACAAATTGAAAAAGATTTTGGAAAAACAATTTCGGAAAACATTATCATATTATATGGTGGTAGTGTTAAGTCTGAAAATTGCAGTGAACTATTTTCAATGTCCGATATAGACGGAGGTCTTGTTGGAGGTGCAAGTTTAAAAGTAGATGAATTTGCAAAAATAGTATCAATCTAAAAGAAATGGAGAAAAATAATGGACAGAAAACCAATAATGCTAATGATATTAGATGGATTTGGAATAAATGAAAACGAAAAGGGAAATGCAGTAAAACTAGCTAATACACCTAATATTGATAAACTAATGAAAACATGGCCAACAACTCAAATTCATACAAGTGGATTGGCTGTTGGATTGCCAGAAGGACAAATGGGAAATTCAGAGGTTGGACATACTAATATTGGTGCAGGAAGAATAGTATATCAAGACTTAACTCGTATTACAAAATCAATTGAAGAAGGGGAATTCTTTAGTATTAAAGAATTAACATCAGCAATAGATAATTGCAAGAGACATAATTCTAAACTTCATATTATGGGATTGCTTTCAGATGGTGGTGTTCATAGTCATATTAGACATCTATATGCATTACTAGAATTAGCAAAAAGAAAAGACTTTGAAGATGTGTATGTACACTGTTTCTTAGATGGAAGAGATACTCCACCAGCTTCGGGAGAAAGTTATATTCTACAACTTGAAGAAAAAATGAAAGAAAAAGGTGTAGGAAAAATAGCAACTATTTCTGGTAGATTCTATAGTATGGATAGAGACAAAAGATGGGACAGAGTAGAAAAAGGTTACAAAGCACTTGTATATGGAGAAGGAGAAAAAGCTACATCAGCTATTTCTGCAATTGAAGCTTCATATCAAAAAGAGGTATTTGATGAATTTGTAGAACCAACTGTTATATGCAATGGCGATGATCCAATTGCTACAATTAATAATAATGACTCAGTTATATTCTTTAATTTTAGACCTGATAGAGCAAGAGAAATAACAAGAAGCTTAGTAGATCCAGAATTCGATGGATTTGAGGTAAAACCATTAGATTTATATTATGTATGTTTTACTCAATATGATGAAACAATACCAAATGTTCAAGTTGCGTTTAAACCAGAAGCACTTGTCAATACATTTGGAGAGTATGTTTCTAAAAAAGGACTAACACAACTTAGAATTGCAGAAACAGAAAAATATGCACATGTTACATTCTTCTTCAATGGAGGGGCAGAAAAACAATATAAAGGAGAAGATAGAATTTTAATACCATCTCCTAAAGTTCAAACTTATGACTTAAAACCTGAAATGAGTGCTATAGAAGTAACAGATAAAGTTGTTAAAGCGATAAATTCAGATAAATATAATTGTATTATATTAAATTATGCTAACCCAGATATGGTAGGTCATACTGGAAATTTAGAAGCTACTATTAAGGCTATTGAAACAATAGATGGATGTGTGGAAAGAGTTGTTAAAGCAATGGAAGAAAAACAAGGTGTAATTTTAATGACAGCCGACCATGGAAATGCTGAACAAATGATAGATTATAAAACTGGAGAGCCACATACAGCACATACTACAAATCCAGTTCCATTAGTTTTAATAGGTATGCAAGGAGTAAAATTAAAAGAAGGAAAACTTGCAGATTTAGCACCAACAATGTTAAACATTATAGGATTAGAAAAACCTGATGAAATGACAGGCGAAAATCTTATTGAAAAATAACAAAAAGAAAGGAAGTATAATCATGAAAGATTATTTAGAAATTGAAAGTGTAAGAGCTCTAGAAGTACTAGATTCAAGAGGAAATCCAACTGTACAAGTTGAGGTTGTAACAGAAGGAGGATTCTCAGGAGTTGCTATGGTTCCATCAGGAGCGTCAACAGGAAGTTTTGAAGCAGTTGAATTAAGAGATGGAGACAAAGAAAGATACTTAGGAAAAGGTGTATTAAAAGCAGTAGAAAATGTAAATGAAGTTATTAGCAAAGAAATCGAAGGAATGAACATATATGAACAAGCTAAAATAGATGCTACAATGATTAAGCTTGATGGAACAGAAAACAAGGGTAAATTAGGCGCAAATGCTATGCTTGGTGTTTCTTTAGCAGTAGCAAAAGCAGCTGCAGCTTCATTAGGAATGAGCTTATATAACTATATAGGTGGAGTAAATGCAAAAGAATTACCAGTTCCAATGATGAACATTATGAATGGTGGAAAACATGCTGACAGTTCTTTAAGTGTACAAGAATTTATGATTATGCCAGTTGGAGCTAAAACATTTAGTGAATGTATGAGAATGGGTGTAGAAGTATACCATAACTTAAAGAAAGTATTAAAATCAAAAGGATATTCAACAGGTGTTGGAGATGAAGGCGGATTTGCTCCAAACCTAGGAAGCGAAGAAGAAGCAGTAGAATTAATTATAGAAGCAATCAAACAAGCTGGATATAAACCAGGAGAAGATGTATGCTTAGCATTAGACGTTGCAGCAACAGAAATGTTTGATGAAGCTAAAAAAATAGGAAAAGATGGATACTACTTCTGGAAAACAGATGAATTTAAAACAAAAGATCAAATGATAGACTTTATAGTTGAATTAGCAGAAAAATATCCTATAATCTCAATTGAAGATGGATTAGCAGAAGAAGATTGGGAAAGCTGGAAAAAACTAACTGAACGTATTGGAAACAAAATTCAATTAGTAGGTGATGACCTATTTGTAACAAATATGAAGAGATTACAAAAAGGAATTGACAACAATACAGCAAATAGTATATTAATTAAACTAAACCAAATTGGAACATTAACAGAAACATTAGATGCAATTGAACTTGCAAAGAGAAACGGATATACTGCAGTTGTATCACATAGAAGTGGTGAAACAGAAGATACAACATTAGCTGATGTTGCAGTTGCAACAAATGCAGGACAAATTAAAACTGGTGCACCATGCAGAACAGATAGAGTTGCTAAATATAACAGACTATTAAATATTGAAGCAGAATTAGGAGATGTTGCAGTATTTAGAGGTCGTAAAGCTATAAAATAATGTTACTTAGTGTGAAAAATACCAAAGGTATTTTTCACACTACTACATAAATATTCTGGGGTATCGCCAAGCGGTAAGGCATCGGACTCTGACTCCGACATTCCTGTGTTCGAATCACAGTACCCCAACCAAAAAATAAAGTATCTAGCATGTACTAGATACTTTATTTTTTATTTATTATCTTTTATTTTTATTTTTTAATTTTTGAAATCTTATAACATTAAATAAAATTGAGATAATAAGAATTACTGAAATTGTAGATATTACATTGTAGATACCTGTTTGTGGAATAGGCTTATCTGATATTGTATTATCAGGAACTTCTTCAACTAATAATCTTATTTTAGGTGAAACATCAGATGATTCTTTGTCTTTTCCGTCTCTAGTCTCAAAATCAATATCGACCTTTTCGTTTGTTGGAAGTATCTTTTTAACAATTTCTTCATTGTATTCATCTTTTAAAGTTAATTTATAGCTTAATGTTGCAACTTCGCCTTCTTTTAATAATTCAATTTCCCATGTAATACTATTGTCTGAAGGATCTACATCTGCAGAAACTTTACCAATGTTAGGAGATTTTACATATTCAAAATTAAAGTTCTCAAGAATTTCTCTTGGAAAATAATCTTTTATAACAATATTCTTTAATGAATTATCTTTAGTTACAGTGATATTTTGATAAATATCATTATTTATTGTAGAAAATAAATCTTCATAATCTATATAATAGAATTTACCAGCTGTTGGAGAGGTAACTGTTCCAAATACTTCTTCAGCAAGTTCGCCATAAGTTAAATGTTTTCCTGTACTTTCTACTATTGGCGCTTCTGGGTTTTCTAATTTACTATCATCTGACCCCATTAAAATAGAAAAGATAGAATATCCCTTTGATTCTAAATCTTTTAATTTATTTTTTGTATTAGTTGCGTTTACTCCAGAGTATGTCATTGTATGTTCTGTATCTAAAGATAGGTTAGGAACACCATCTGATATTAAAACAATATATTTTTCAGATTCAGAGCTATTACTAAAGCTTGATTCAGCAACGCTAAGTCCAGCCTCAATATTGGTACGAGGACCACCATTTTCAGTATAACTATTAATTGATGCTAATACATCATCTTTTGAATTAGATAAGCTTAAAAGTAATTTTGCATCATTTAAAGTTCCTTCACGATAAGTTGTTGTATAATTTTCGCTTGAAAATCCAACAACACCGATTTTTATATTTTTAAAATGATTGAATAAATTTTCAGTAAACTTAGTTGCTGCTTCAATAACATATTGATTTTTAGCTTTATTTTGATAAGATTCTGTCATACTTTTAGAATTATCTAAAACTAAGAAAATTTCAACTGGTTTAGAAACAGTTTCTTGAGTAGCAGTATTCTCAACTGTTAATGTTAGAACTACATCTTTAGAATTTGAATGAAATTCTGTAAGTTCTTTTTGAAAATGTCCTAAGTCTTTTATATTAATTTCACAAATACTTCTGTCAACAACCTCCATTGTTGTTTTGCTTGCACTTACTGTTGCTGCAAATGAAAGGTTACAAATTATAAGTAATGAGATAAATAAAATTAAACTACTAAATATTTT
>OLZA01000661.1_pt1 | contig 16732 bp, 18 predicted proteins | sample 1673431 | NCBI WGS metagenome assembly OLZA01 (sample SAMEA103958111, study PRJEB25191) | human gut metagenome | biome: human-associated habitat [ENVO:00009003]; feature: intestine environment [ENVO:2100002]; material: feces | place: Germany | collected 2013/2015 | reverse complement strand
CCCTGCGTCATCGAAAGACGGACTTGAAACTCACATTCAACATTCCTTAGTTTCAACCTTATATCTACTTCGCCTTGCAGGTCAGTCGTGCCAAAGCATCTTTAGGCAACTCCCCGCTTCTCCGCCATGCTATAGTCCCGTATCAGCTTTCGCCTTTCGGTAAGACGGATGGCTAACTGCATTATTCTACAGTGTAGTTCCAACTACTTTTATTCACGCCCTGCTGGGCGCGCCTGTTCTTCGATTTTCATACGGTTGATATCCGTCACTTTGCTTTTTACCAGCTTGATTGCCTTCATCTGATCTACTGACTGCACATGCAGGTTGACGATCAGGTTCTTATCGATATCCAGAAATTCTGCCAGCATCTTATCCGTAAGCTCCGGTGCCAGGATCTGCAGATAAGAGACAGCCCCGATAGTATTTCCCATCTGGAACGTATTTCTGTCTCGGAATACAAAACTGGTCGGTGCCACATAATCCTTTGTATTGAGTCCTGTCCGGATCATGGATCCATAGTCAAACTGAAAATCTGTCATCACATCCGGATTGAAAGTCTCATACAAAATCTGCAATCTTTCCACTCCATTCAATGGATAGGCTGGAACTCCAAGGATCTTGAAGTTGTTCAGGATATCTGATTCAATACGTTCCAGCTTTGGCTTTGCTTCCCGGATATTATCCGCTTCGATGGAAAAGGTGATATATTTTGACTTCACCAGACCGTTGTTTCCTTTTGCCAGCTGCTGTTTCAACATCTTTGCGTATTCCATACGGACATCGTCAAAAGCATCATCCTGAGGACGGATCCGGATGACCTGTTCAAATTCTTTCATGCTGCTTTTATGATTGATAAAGCTCAGCTGAAAATGGATACTGGCATCAAAGTAATTGAGGAAATCACACCAGTTTTCAAAGATTGCATTTTTATCTTCGTTCTGAGCCAGCTGGTAGTTGATATCATAGAAGCGAATACACTTAGAATACGTTTTTCCCTGTACCCTGCAGATTCCATCTCTTCCCATTTCCTTATAAGCGATCGACTGCTGGACGGACAGTTTTTTCTGCCTGCGTTTTTCCTCCTGCTTTTCTTTTTTCTTTTTCTCTTTTCTGTCTACTTTTTTGTATCCGGTATCTGCGACGGTTTTCTTATTTTTCTTTTTTCGCAACCGTTTTTCCTCCTTTCGGTTTTCCTGCATCCGGAGACTGTCTGATCTGTTCCGGATCTGTTTCATAATAGTTTTCAGTTTCATATTTTCTGACGGGTGGACGAAGAAACTTCACCCGGATCATATGCATCAGAACATCTTCCAGATGCATCCCGTCTTTTTCGTACATGGCAAATAAAAATGCCGGTAACATCAAAAGCACCATGACCGTTGCCGCATTACTGTTTCCCATCACATTACGCAAGAGGAAATAGCTTGGAATTCCCATTGCAGCACCAATCCCAATACAGATCAGCTGTCTTTTGGTCAGGTTAAATGCTACTTTATTTTTTACCTTCGTTAAGTCTTTCGGTACGCTGACATATGCCATGATTTTCACTCCTTCCTATAAATTAGTGCGCGTTAAATATCGACTTACTTAATGATGCTGTCTTAAAGAGGCTGTAACATAAGATCACCGTATAAGCCATAACGCCAAATAATGAAGAACTCAGATTATCTGAATACTGGATACCTGCAACAAGCACTGCATAGATTGCAACGCATACCATCATCAGAAATGCCTGGAAAGCCAGGGCAAAGAGTCCTCTGAAATAATTCGTGCCGATCTGTCCCCATTCTCTGTTACTCATAGTTGCGAATGGAATCGGCGCAACTGAGGTATATAGGTAAATCTCTATCATACGTCCATACATGATCACTGTGATAAGTACAGACAGGATTCTCATACAGAAGCCGGCAATAAGGGTTTCCAGCGCTAATACAACAAGTTCTCCGATTTCCATACTTTCCAGTGTTGCGGAAAGATCCGTCAATGCCGAAGAAATATCAATGGCGGTACTTCCTGTGATAACACCGGCCGCAGAATTAACTACGTGCTGGCCCACATCGAATACCGCCATTGTGATCGTAAATGTGTTACTCACCAGATATACAGCGATCCACATTTTTACGAAGTACTTGAAAAACATCCAGGTATCAATATCATGCATGTTGTTACGCTCGGTCAGCATAGAAATCAATTCGTAGCAGAGTACGAGTGTGATAATAATACCTGCGATCGGCATGATCACAGAATCCGATAGATTCCGGATCATACTGAATATGCTGCTGTTCCACCCTTGCGGGGTCTGTCCAACTTGGGTAGCAATCTCACCGGTCTTTTGATTGACATCAGTAAACATCGTGTCCAGGTTGGAAGTGATCATCCCGGTTAAGAGTTCCCTCATCCATTCCTCAATCGCATCAAAAATCTGACTGAACATGGATCTCTACTCCTTTCTCTTAACCAAATAATCCACTCAGAAGCGGAATCAGCTGTGTTCCAATCAGGATAACACCACCACCGCTCATCAGCTGCTTAATTCCCTGGGATTTTGCACCCGGGTTGTCGTTTCCATAACCTTCCATCAGGTTGATTACGCCCCAGACACCAAGACCGGCACCGATTGCAACGACCAGTGTCTGAAGGATATTGATTGCACTGCTAAAAAAAGCCATAATCAAATGTATGAACAAACGCTTTTTCTTATGGTCTGTAAGCGTTTGGCTCTACTCCTTTCCCTTTTATTCAGACCTTTTTGTACCCTTATCAGTAGTAGCAGGGTGCTCGAATTCTTTCTTTCATATCAGTCCTCACTTTCCTCAGCTTCAATCGCTGATACGTCTTCTTGTGTTACAGTTACTTCATACATTTCAAATTCTGTATCTTCTGACATCACCAGTCGGTGTGCCAGATATTTTTCGACATCAAACGCATTATTCTTATTAAAATCGGCAAGCTCTTTGTACCGTTTATGCTTTGTGATGTCATATTTGTTGCTTAAAAACGGCCGGACTCCTCGAAGCTGTAAGATACATTTTTCTCCATCCATGACCGCCAGCTCATCTCTACTCATCAGTTCTTTTCCAGTCTTTTGATAGTTCAGCCCATAGGACCGGTTGCTGCCTCTGGTGTCTGATGTGTTGTAAAGATCAATGGTTTCCTTTCCCAGGGTTTCTGATATTTCTTTCAGTGTGGAACTTTCCTTTCCGCCCAAGAAAAGAACGGTGTCACAGTTGCCTGTGATCGTCTCAGCAGCATCCTTATAGATAGTTTTCAGCTGAGATTGTGACTGCAGAATGATAGAAGCGGAGATTTCCCTGCTTCGGATCGTAGCAATCAATTTGTCGAATTTTGGAATCTGTCCGATATTGCTGAACTCATCAAGAAGCAGCCGTACATGATAGGGAAGTCGGCCTCCATGCTCATCATCCGCTTTATCACAAAGCAGGTTAAAGAGCTGGGTGTACATGATTGCTACCACAAAGTTGAATGTGTCATCGGTATCACTGATGATGACAAACATAGCTGTTCTCTGATCACCGATCATATCCAGTTCCATTTCGTCATACGACATGATTTCTCGAAGCTCCTGAATATCAAATGGTGCAAGTCTGGCACCACAGGAAATCAAAATCGATTTTGCAGTTTTGCCGGCAGCAAGCTTGTACTTGCGATATTGCCTTACTGCAAAGTGTTCCGGATTTTCTGCTTCCAGTTCTTCAAACAATTCATCCACTGCATTTTTAAATTCTTCATCATCCTCCCTGGTCTCACTGGCATTGATAAATTCCAACAGAGTAGAAAAGTTCTGTTCTTCCTCTGGTGCCTCATACCAGATGTATCCGATCAGTGCAGAATACAAAAGACGCTCGGCCTTGACCCAGAAATCTTCCGTTGATTTTTCGCCTTCACCCTTGGTATTTGCGATAATGGTATTGACCAGCTTCAAGATGTCTTTTTCACTCCGGATATAATGGAACGGATTGTAATGCATGGACTTTTTAAAGTTGATCGTATTTAATACCTTGATCCGGTATCCTCCATTTACCAACATCTTCCCGCATTCGACGATGATCGTACCCTTCGGATCAGTGACCACATAGGATACGTGATCCGTCATCTGCATAAGGTTGGGCTTCACATAGAATCTTGTCTTACCAGATCCGGAACCACCGATAACGATCACATTCTTATTTCTGGCATACTTCGGAGCTTTTGGTCGGCTGTTCATGGTCAGACGTTCCGTTTCTGTGAGGATGACATTGTTTTCAAAGACCGGATTCATGAAGGGTTCGATATCTTTTCTATTTCCCCATCTGGCCGATCCATACTCCACACCTTGTCGGAACTTCTTTGCATTTTTTGAACGATAGTAGACCACCAGTTTTAATGCACCTGCAACCAGAACACCTACTGCAAGGTCCTGCAAAGCGACACTTGGCAGCCAGCTTAAAAATGCCAGTCGGAAATTGACTAACATCACGCCAAGTCTCTGGACCATGCTTTCTCCCAGGCAATGCCGGTACAGCCAGGATCCTTTATCTGCTACATAGAAAATAAAGAAATATGGGAGATTTAAGATCACCAGCCGTTTGACCTGGATCTTCTGTAATTTTTCCATAATCATCGTTCCTGACCTCTGGATTTTTGTCTCTGCTTCACACGCTGGCGGTGCTTTGCTTTTCTTTCTACAGATTTCTGCAGTTTCTTTCTGACAGATGGTTTCTTCACCTGTTTCTTTTTCAGTTCTACTCCGGCATATTCCCGGAAAGCCGCTGTCATCACATCCACGTCTTTTGCCTTAAAGAAGACCAGATATTTTGGTGGATCAGCACCGACTTCTTTTTTCAGGCTGTAATCAATCCCGTACTTTCTTGCCACACGGTCAAAGGATTTGATATTTTCATCTGTGATCTTTAAGTTGGAAAGCTGTACTCCCTGTGCATTCAGCTGCTTGATGGTCTGCTTTCCATGTGGCTTTTTCTTTTCAATCTTTTTTCGGGCTTTTTCCCTTCCTTTCTCCTGAGCCCGTCCGGTCTTTTCTGCCATTTTCACCTGCGTTGCTTTCTGTTTCCTCCGGTTGTCCATTTCCAGGAACTTCCGAAGGGCTGCTTTTAGCACACTGGCAGTGATCTTGACTCCCTGGATGCTCAGGCTGATCACTTTCTGATTTACTTCTTCCTGCAATTACCCACGTCCTTTCTTTCCTTTCATTTCAGAATGAAGACGGGCAATACAATATCCGATGCATGGAACATGTTTTCCATACGGACAGCCACCACATGGTGTTGTTTTTACTGCTTTTTTCTTTTCCGGAAGCAGATAGTGGCACTGTTTCAAGCTACAGCCTTTCTTTTTGCCTCCCCACCAGTAACAGTACTTGCAGGACCATGGCTTTTCTTCGCTGTACTTTCTTCCCTCAATAGCTGCATTTGGTTCTATGATCAGATCTTTATTAGTCTTCATTCTGTTCTTCCTCTTTTTTCATAATTTCTGTCAGTTTTTTCTCTGCCTGACTTCCGGCAGCAATGAGACAATACAAAACTGTAAATATTGCCGCTGCTCCCAGAAGAGCAACAAAAATAATGATATTTCTCATGGTTTCTCCCATCTAAAAAAGCGTCCACAGATTCCTTTCGGTTTCCATGAACGCTTATTCTTATTTAATTAGTGTTTCTTTTTTCTCATAAATGCAAGGGCTCCTGTACCAGTCGCACCAATGCCGAGAAGCATAAACCACAGCCACAGATTGGTGCTATCCCCAGTCTTTGGTGAATCACTGACAGGTTTTCCACCTTCCGGTGTCTTTTCTGCCGGTTTTTCCTCATCCACCATGGTTACATGCTGTACTTCACTGGTATCCTTTACTTCGAATCCCACATCTTTTGCAACCAGATAGCCATCCGGTGCTGTTTCTTCACGGAGAGTGTATTTTCCGATCGGAAGCATTTCGATGTAATGTGCTTTCTCTGTACTGGTCCAGCTTTCCACAACTTTTCCATCCTGATCAAGGATTGTGAGTTTCGCTCCCGGAAGTTCTTTTCCGGCGATATCCTGTTTGGAGATTTTCACCTTCGTTACATCATCCTTCATCTCAACTTTCTGCACATCGGCAGTATCTTTGATCGTGAACTTCACGCTTTCAGCTGTCACGTAACCATCAGCAGGTTTTGTTTCAACCAGTGTGTATTTTTTTCCGACAGTCAGCTCACGGATCACATGTGCTTCTTTACCGGAAGTCCATTCATCCACGATATTTCCATCAGCATCTACCACTTTCAGCTTACATCCTGGAAGTTCTTTTCCGGTTGTCAGACTGGATTTGGTAAATTCAACGACGGTTGGCTGATTATCAAAGGTAAAATCATAAGTGACTGTCGGCTGATCCTCACCTGCATACTCAAAGGTAAATTCCTTTACTTCATCGTTGGTTACGAATCCGTCCGGTGCATAGAGCTCTTTTACATAGTAAGTTGCTCCTATTGGAAGATCTGCAACAAATGTGATCTTTCCTTCTTCATCCGTAGATTTCAGTTCAATGATCTCATTGGCTTCGATCAGGACTTTACCAGTTGTCTCAGACTTAATGTCTTCTTTGGCAAATAATCCAAAGATAGCGCCTTCCAATGTACGGTCAGAATCTTTTTCTTTCTTAAGTACAGTGACTTCTACTCTCTGGCGGTTGTTCTGCCAGTCTTTGTCATAGACTACAACTGGTGTATTCTGATCCACGTAAGTCAGATCTACATGACGGATCTCACCATCCAGTACATGACCGTAAGCAGTTCCTGTTTCTTTCACATAGTATTTACCAAGTGGAAGATTTTCCAGTTTTGCAATACCGGTTTCATCTGTCTTGATCGTTGCAATCAGTTCATCCTTTTTATAGTAATCGTCACTGACGCCATCGGCAGCCTTAATGTCTTCCTCAGCATAGACTTCAAACGTAACATCTGTCAGTTTTCCGGTTACATAGTTGAAAATGTGTTCCACCACACCTTTGACCTTATCGGCCAGTGTAACAGAATCCAGAAATTCTCCCTTTTTGTTGATGATGAGTTCACCAACCGGTACCTCGTCCTTCATTTCCACTTTCTGAACCTCTCCGGTATCTTTGACTGTGAATGTCACATCATTGGCTACCAGATAACCATGCGGTGCAAACTCTTCATGTAGGGTATAAGTCTCACCCACCTTCAGATACTTGATCACATGCGGTGCATCTTTGGAAGATGTCCAGCTATCTACTACATTTCCATCTTTATCCGTTACTTTCAGATAAGCTCCATCCAGTTCTACACCGGTTGTTGCATCTGATTTTGTGATCTCAACAGTTGTCGGCTGGTTCTTCTTTACGGATTTTAATGTTACTGTCTGCACATCCTGCCCCTGATAAGAAGCATCAAATCTCAGTACTTCATCCGAAGATACGAATCCATCTGGTGCTTTCAGTTCTTTTACATAATAGCTTCCAAGTGGAAGATCCAGTGTACATGCTGCCTGACCTTTTTCATCAGAAGTCATTTCCTGTAAAAGAGTATCTGCTTTGACGATCACTTTTCCATCTTTCGTCTGAATGTCTTTTGCATTGTAAATACCGAACACTGCTCCGGCTACTGTATTGCCTATCTCAGCATCCTGTTTTTCGACAGTAATCGACACTTTCTGTCGTTCATCTGTGACAGAGATTTCTTTCTCGATCACTGCAGTATCCTGATCCGCATAAGCAAATTCGACATTTTCCGGCACAGTATTTAACACATAAGTGTCCGGTGCATTCTTCTCTTTGACATAGTATCTGCCAAGTGGAAGATTCTTTACGGTTGCATAACCATCTGCATCCGTTGTGACGGTTGCTACCAGTGCATCCTTTGCAAAATACAGAGTTCTCTGTCCATCTGCATCTACCTGATGATCGGCAGTATAAATATCCTCTGCCGCATAGACTTCAAATTCAGCACCTGCAAGTCCAGCCATTTCATACTGGAATTCCTTATCAAATCCCTTTAACACTTCCCCCTGTTTATAGATCTTTAACTGACCTTTGACCGGGGCATTGGTATATTCCACATCAATGACTGCATCTCCTGTGACAGGATCGGTCAGATAAGCAGTATCTGTATCAACGGCAACTGTCACATAGTTTTTGGATATTGTGTACCCATCGGGTGCCGTCACTTCCTCAATCCTGTAGTTACCAGGTTTCAGATTCTTTGGCAGTACCAGGTATCCTTCCTCATTTGTGAAATAGGATTTGTGTACCGTTGGCTTCGGATAGGATGTTGTCTGTTCCACATATTTCTGATTATCCAGGTCGTATACCTTGAACTCAGTATTAGCCAGGAGTACAGATTTCTGTGTTTCTGCATCCTTTTTGATGATCTTTAATTTTGCTTTGAATTCTTTATCCAGAAGCACTCGCCATGTCTGCGGTGTATCCGGATGATTCTCTGTGATCTTCACTACAAAATCATCGACCGGTGCATAGTTGTGTTTGCTTGTGGTTTCTCTTACCACATAAGTTCCATATGGAAGCGGAATCGATTTTGCATATCCTTTTTCATCGGTAAACATTTCTGTCTGACCATCTGCAGTCAGTACAACTGGTCTGGCTGAATCAAAATCATAACTTCCATCTGCTTTTACTTTCAGATCACTGACAAGCCATGCTGAAAAACCAACTCCCTGCAGAAGATCTGCATCGGTCTTTCCGTTGCTTGCTGCCTTGATGATCTGGAACGGCTGCTTGATGACGGTTTCTTTACATACAGAAGTTCTTTCTACTGTCGGAACAGTAGCACCTTCGTAAGTACAGTCCACATCATGTTCTGTCGGATCCAGTACATATCCCACTGGAGCACTAAGCTCTTTCAGATAATACTTTCCAAGATACAGATCCGATACAGAGGCTTCGCCATTCTTATCCGTTGTCAGGGATGTGATCAGGCTGTCTTTCTTATGGATTGTTCCGGTTCTTCCATCCGGATGAACAATGTCTTCCCTTGCATAAAGACCATATACCGCACCTTCCAGTGTTGCATCTCCCTGGGCTTCATTGCCTGTCTCAGCATCCTGTTTTGCAATGTTGAGCTTTGCATTTGTTCGCTTATCCGTTGCATTTTTGGTTGTTGTCTTTCCGATAGCAAGAGTCACATTATAAGACTTTGTATCGATCTGATACCCTGTTGGAACAGAGATTTCTTTCAGATAAACAACTTCCTGTGTCTTTTCCATTGTGAGCTGTGAAGCACCATTCTGATCAGTTGCAGGCATCTCTGCGATCAGCTTTGTACATGCAGCATCGGAATAGATTCCGTACACTGCACCAGCCAGTGCATTTCCTGTATCCTGGTCTTTCTTTACGATGGATACCTTGCATTCTTTTGTCCAGGTTACTTTAAAATCCACATATTTCTCATTTCCGACACCTTCACCGAAAACAAGAGCCAGGTCCTGTGTTCCAGATCCTGTTACAATCTTGTAAGCAGAGTATTCTTTATCAATGCTTCCCTTCATCCGAGAAGAAAATGTAGCACTGACGCTCTCTGCCTGATCAAGTGGTGCTGTCAGATAAAACTGTGTACCTCCACTGATTTCTACACTTGCTCCTGCAGCACTGGTTTTACCGGTTGTCACATTTACAAGCTTTACACCGCTTGGCAACTTAAATGTGATTGTCTGCAGTTTATCTGCTTTGAATGTGATCACGCTTGTTCGCTGGCTGTTTCCTTCCACATAAGCCTTTACATTAGATTCGGAAAAGCTCATATCTACAGACGGAATGTCCGGCATATTTACACAATAATTGTAAAGTTCCATTGCCAGGTTCTTTCCTGTTGCATTGGTTCCGGATGCCCAGTCACTGGATCCATTTGCATAAGCCGCTGCAAGATGCGTAATGATGAATCTCTTTCCTGCCGGAAAATCCGGATGTTTCTCATCGAAAAAACCATTCTCATCACTTGCTTTTGTTCCGTAATAGCAGACCTTTGCAAGTGTCTTTCCATCGGCAAGTTTCTGGATCGTATAAGTTCCATTTCCCGGTCCTTTTTTGGATGGTTCAACACAGTATGCTGTCGCATTGATGCTTCCCCATTTCACATAATATGGACAAGTCAGATAAGAACCTAATCCATAATCTGCGTAATAGTACCAGGAACCGGCTGTGACTGTGACTGATTTTGTTCCTGTTTCACCGGAAGCAAGCATCATTGGCATATCAAAAGTAATACTTTCGCCTGCTTCAAGATCTGCAAGAGCAACTTCCTGGTCAACAGCTTCCTGCATAACCTCTGAGAGTGTGATCCCTGTTTCCGGATCAACGGTCTCCTGATTCTCCGTTGCTTCGATCTCTGCATCAAATTCTTTTTCTGTCAGTTCTGTTTTGCTCTCCGTGTCAACAGCATCAGTTTCCTCTGTAGACGAGTCAGCCTCAGAATCCTCTGTTTCTGTCTTATCGGAAGAACCAGCATCCTGATCAGAAGAACTTTCTGACTGCGAATCTTTCTGCTGATCCGCTTCTTTTACCACGATCTTTCGATTGATCTGGTAGGTTGGGTGATCCGTTGTCTGTGGTTCTACATAATAGACTGCCTTATAGGAATTGGCATAATCGGTAGAAAAGTCATTCCCGTCCGTATCTTTTGCTTCCTGAAATGTAACTTTTACTTTGCTGTCATCCTGGATCGTAAGACCGGTATAATCACTCTTTACATCGAAATTGTCTCCAACCTTGATCTCATAATCCTTTGCAGTTACCACTTCATCTTCATCCAACTGATCCTTGATCTCCTCATAATACGGAATCTTTTTTACAGATCCGGCATCATCAGAAGCATAGGCAACAGCGGGAGAGAGTACCGTCGATAGAACCGTTACTGCAGTCAGTAAACCGGACATCACCCTGCGTGCTTTCTTTTTCACGTTCATTCTCTTAAATCCTTCCTTTCTGATTTTTTTGTGTATGGTTATCTGTTCGTGTCTGCGTATTATCTTTTATACGAAGATGATCGCCTCCTTTCCTGAAATTTGCGCTATTTGGGACAGTCAGCACAAGCTGAGATAACAGCACAAATATATGGCGGTACCTGTTTGTCACAAATACCGCCACATGATTTCTACTGTCATCCTCTTTTCAGATTCAGACATTTTATTTTGATTTAAGATTTAAGCGTTTTCCTGTTTTCTTTCCCGAATCCGTTCCTATATCAGTTTCCATCTCTGATACGTTTTCTTCTGGCAGACACGCAGCTTTTCGCTCTATGCATGTTCAAACCGAATATCACTCCGGGCAGGCTATTCATTTTTCAAGGTACATGAAGGTGTTCTATGCAAACCCTTCATATAACGAAACGCTGAGAGCCTGTTTTACAGTGGTCTGATTCAATTTTTTTGAAATTTTTTTAAAATTCTTCGTTTTCCGCCTTTTTTTTCATCGTTTTTAATGCCCTGTTCAGGAGGTCATTTACACTCTGCTGTTTGATTCCCAGATAATCTGCAACATCCTGCTGACGCATTTCCTCGAAATAAACCAGATTGAGTACCGTCTTTTGTCTCTCTGTTAACTCTTTGATCAAAGCGTTCAGAATTTCTCTGTCGATAACATCGTCAACAAAATCTTTTGAAGATCCTCTCATAATCTCCGCATCATCTGTAACATCGCTGTTAGAAAACACACCATGATTGGTGCTGATTTTGCTCTGGCTGTATGCCATACGGTCTTCAGCCTCCATCAGCAGACGGATATACCAGTTTTCATTATCAAAGAACTCTTTATTTAATTCCTTGTTATCGCCAGTTACACTCACATATTCATAGTCATCACAACTATGAAGCGGAAATACGGTTGATTGATTTCCTGCTGTATAAAGTACATATCCGTGATCATAAACAGAGATTGTTGTATCTGCATTGATCATTTCCTTTACTACAACTTTGTGTTCCTTCAAGGATTTCACGCTTGGGATTCTCTTCTCCACATCAGCAACTTTCACGATTTTTTTCAGTTCTTTTAATGTCAACATAAAGACCACCTTTCTGCCTTTCGGCTCCGGGTGGTCCATTCCATCTTTTATAAAATTCTTGCACAGACATAAAGAACTGCAGCACAAGAGGTCACGAACTCACCCGTTTTTTTTGAACGGGAGTTCGCGACTCCTTTGTAACGCATGTATCTGCGTTTAGATTAAGTTTGCCAGATTGCCTGGCTTATTCAGTTGCTATGTGCATCTTCTGATTTATTTTCTGTTTGCTCTTTGCGAAACATGGAATAATCGCCCATAGCATCGTAAGGACAATGCCTTACAAATTCCTGGTATTCGATTTCAGTCATCTTTGCTTCCTCCTTTGCGCCATATTATCAAAATCTCTCTCTGCAATTATTTTTGCAGAAGAGAATTCAACCTCTATATAACGAAACGCTGAGAGCCTGTTTTACAGTGGGGTACGACAAAAAATTTAAAAATTTTTTGAAATACATCAAAAAAGCCCGACAAAACAAATACTTCTACAATCTCCAAAACCAGAAAATACTTCTGATCTTGCAGTGTATCCGTAAATGTTTTGCCGGGCTCTTAGTGATTCCAGTCAGGTTCAGCTCCTTGACAAACTCTTGCTGTCTGGTGCGTTCTTGATGGTTCCTGCCAAATCCAACGCTTACTACAGACAGCTCATTCTATTCTGTTATGATCCCTGATTCATCATCTTTCGGGAATACGTCCGCATCCTGGACTTTAATTGTTCATCTCTGATGTGGATCGGACGAACCGACACCATATCATCCTTTACAAATATCTCCAATGTACTGCGACATTTTTTGCACTCCACTTCTGAATCGCTTTGTGCGCTCTTTTCAATAAATGCTCCACATACAGAGCAGTGTACATGCCATTTAATAGCACCTGATCCCATATAGGCTTCCTCCTTTAAGCAATAAGATATTTCTCCATTTATTACTCAACGGACCAAAGGGAAATCAAATCCGCCTTATGAGCATCATGCCATCCATTCCGTAAGTGCCAAAGCTGCACGAACAGCACGATTTCTATTCTGATCAGATCTGCTTTGTCGATCTGTGCATCCTTTTTTATCCTTTCACCAGCTACCACTCACTCTTTCCGGTATAAAAAATTCCGCTGTGATTAATTAACATGATATTTCTATAGTTTCAAATACATCCCCAGTCAGATCACAGATGTCCTGGATCTGAATCTCGGTATCATCAATCCGTAAGTGGACTGATGGATCAAAAAATTCTACGGTTCCAGATAATGTATGGTACTGACCAATTAATGGATTCTTCCATGACTTTTGAAAATAAGTTGCCTGTATCTTCATTCCATATGCCAGGATTCTTAATTTCATATCCAGCTCATTTTTCTTTTCCTCAGATAAATCTCTTTTTGGTTCGTAAATGATTTCCTGTTGCCGGATCGTTTCATCCAGTCCACGAAGTGCCGCAAATGGAGCAAACTGTTTTGCCCTGCGTCCTACATCCATGGGATGTCTCCTGGAAACCGGTCTTGGTAAATATAAATACGGTTGATATGCACTTGCCAGCACTTTTTGCACCTCCTCTAAGCACGGTGACCACCTATTTGCTCGTTGCGTTCTCGATAAGTAGAACACTCTAGCAGGTTGGATCCACGCATAATCGCATTCTTTCCATAACGCTGCTTTACATTCAATACTGCTTCCTGTAAATGCCGTTCCTTATCGGTCTGTTTGGGATCATCAAACAGGCTGTACTGCACATAACTTTCAGGAGCAACCCTGTTCGCACACACCTCGATTCTTCGGATTCCGGTATATCTGTCTGCAATCCTGAGATATAAATCTGCCACTGCATCTATGATTTTTTTGGAACTGTTACTTTCTCTTTCGAGTTTTACGGTTCCTTTGGATGCCTCATGCTCATACCTGTGATCATATGCGATCCATAAGGTGAGAGAGCTTGTTACCAGTCCTTTTTCAAACAAATCCAGGACCAGATTATCTGTCATTTCCCTTACGATCACAAGTGCATCTTCGAAAGAATAGTTTCGCATCAGCACCTGACCATTTGAAAGGCTGTGTTCCTCCGAATGATAGTTCTTGATGTCACTCATCCGGCATGTTTCATATCCCCATGCATGATCGATCAACAGCTCTGCATCAATCCCAAACATCTTATACAGCCAGTCTTCGGATCTTAAAGAAGCCATTGCAATATCGCCCATCGTATGGATTCCATAACCGGCCAGTTTTTTTTCAGTCCGGGATCCAATCCTCCAGAAGTCACTTAATGGTTTATGATCCCATAGCTTCTCTCTGTAAGAGAATTCATCCAGAATTCCGATATGGTCATCCACATGCTTTGCTACGATATCCATTGCGATCTTAGCAAGATACAGATTGGTTCCCACACCTGCAGTTGCAGTGATGCCAGTTTCCTCCATGACTGCCTGCATAAGCTTTACCGCCATTTCTTTTGCAGTGAGATGATAAAGCTGCAGATAGTTTGTCACATCAATAAAACACTCATCAACACTGTACACATGGATATCTTCTTTTGAGACATACCGCAGATAGATTCCATAGATCTTTGCGGAATAATCCATGTACAACTGCATCCTCGGCATGGCTGTAATGTACTTCACACAATCCGGTATCTCATGGATCCGGCACCGGTTCTTGATGCCAAGAGACTTCATAGCCGGAGTGATTGCCAAACAGATTGTTGACTTTGATCTGGTCGGATCTGCAACCACCAGGTTTGTTTTAAATGGATCCAGTCCACGTTCTACGCATTCTACAGAAGCATAAAAGGACTTCAGATCAATACAGATAATAGAAGTCTGATCCTGACTCACATTGCCACCTCCCATACGTCTTTCCTCTTTTTGTAACATGTATCCTATTTTAACTATCAATGACTGTCTATCTTTCCTGTTTTCTTCAAAATACAGGAAATTCATTTCACATATTCATTGACAAAAGAGGAAATATTGTGTATCTTATAGGAAAGATGTTTCCCTTATCTGTGATTCACATTATAGGAGAGATATTTCCCTTTGTCAAGATTAATTTTTATTTTTTAGGAGACACATTTCCCGTTTTGCCTTGAAGCGGCTAATGAAACTTATAAGACAAGGCTTAGAAAGAGGTATGTTTATGACATTCGGTGAAAAAGTAAGATCATTAAGAAAAGAAAAAAAGATGAGTCAGCAGGAACTGGCCAGTATGGTTGGTGTTTCATATAGGACCATTCGATCCTGGGAAGTAGAAGGACGTTTTCCAAAACAAAATGTTCTGTATCAGAAACTGGCAGATGCATTACAGTGTGACGTTTCTTATCTCATGAGTGAGAATGAAGCTTTTATCACAGAAGCATCCGAACAGTTTGGTAACCGTGGTGCCAGACAGGCTCAGCAGATTCTGGAACAGGCTGCAGCTATGTTTGCCGGTGGATCACTGACAGACGAAGATAAAATAGCTTTTATGGATGAGATCCAGAGCCTTTATCTGGATTCCAAAAGACGTGCAAAGAAATTTACACCGAAAAAATATCTGAAAAACCAAGAGGAAAAATAATAGAAGGCGGGATTATTGTACACCTAATCTGTTACCTTATAGTTACAAGGATATTTCTGCCCTTTTTATTTTTTACTTTTGAGGTGATTTATTTGAGAAACACTTACATATATACAGAAACAAACAAATTAATCAAGAAATATGGCACCAGGGATCCCTTTGAGATCATGGATCAGATGAACATTGTTGTTGGGGAAACTTCAAGATATAAAACACTGAAAGGCTATTGCTTCATGAGCTGTAAGACAATCTATGTCATGATCAGTAGTTTCCTTTCAGAAGAAGAAAAGATGATTGTTGCCGCTCATGAATTAGGACATATCATCCTGCATCGTTCCCAGCTGAAAATGGCTCCGATGCAAGATGATACACTCTACAATATGACGGATAATACAGAATACCAGGCCAATCTGTTTGCTGCCGATCTTCTGATTGATGATGAGGAGATCGAAGATATGGTTCAGAACGAAGACCTGGATTATTTCGGACTCTGCAGTTCTCTGAATGCAACTCCGGAACTCATGAGCTTTAAATTATACAGCCTGACAAAACGAGGCCAGGCTTATCATATGCCGATGGAGATACAGAGTAATTTCCTGGCAAAATAATAAAGGATAAGTGCATTCTACAATAAGAAAACTATAGATTTATCTCACTGAAAGGAGGAACATTTATGTCAAGACATCATATTGAAAAAGTAACTTGTCCTTCCTGCCATCATGAGGGGGATTTTGAGCTCTGGGACAGTATTAATACTGCACTGGATCCTGAAATGAAAGAGAAGGTACTTAATCAATCTATTTTCCTTTATACCTCCGAGCTGTGGAGAGACCTTTCGTTTAAACTATCCTACACTCTATCACCAGATGGAAGATCTTATCATGATTTATCTGGTTTCTGAATCAGAAGTAGAAAAGACATATGAAATGTTTTATGGTGAAAATGCTTTGTTTGATTTTCGTACTGAAAAATATTTATCCCGAATCGTAACGTCACCAAATCAGCTCGTTGAAAAGATACAGATTTTTGATGCAGGTAAAGATGACAGGATAATGGAACTTGTTAAATTACTTGCGACAGATTCTATTCTCAAAAATGATCCCGATATAGAATTTGATGAACTGCGCTTTGCTGTCGACGACGACGGAACAAATATTCTTGTAATCAT
>OLZA01000650.1_pt1 | contig 16967 bp, 9 predicted proteins | sample 1673431 | NCBI WGS metagenome assembly OLZA01 (sample SAMEA103958111, study PRJEB25191) | human gut metagenome | biome: human-associated habitat [ENVO:00009003]; feature: intestine environment [ENVO:2100002]; material: feces | place: Germany | collected 2013/2015 | reverse complement strand
AAAAAGAACACGGACCTTATGAAAACCAAACGGCACCTTAAACCAAAAAGACGGCAGATAAAAAATTTTTCCCGGCACCCTGCCCCGACCTCTCCCGCAGGCCCGAATGCCGGCGGTTCACCTTACGACACGGAGCGTAAGGGCATAAAAAAAGGGATACCTCCGTATCCCAACCTAATTAACCTTAAATCTAATACTATGAAAAACACAATGCAAAAGTAACGCCTTCACGCTATGCGTGCAAGCATGGAAGCATGATTTTTATGCTGTATAACATTGTTTAGAAACTCAAATGAAAAATTGACAAGTTCACTAATCAATTCCGGCCAACTGCCCCTGCCCGCCGGCCGCGCATACGGCTCCATCCGCAGCCGAAACAATACACCACTCAAAAGAAAAAGGAAAAAAGAACACGGACCTTATGAAAACCAAACGGCACCTTAAACCAAAAAGACGGCGGATAAAAAATTTTTCCCGGCACCCTGCCCCAACCTCTCCCGCAGGCCCGAATGCCGGCGGCTCACCTTACGACACGGAGCGTAAGGGCATAAAAAAAGGGATACCTCTGTATCCCAACCTAATTAACCTTAAATCTAATACTATGAAAAACACAGTGCAAAAATAACGCCTTCACGCTATGCGTGCAAGCATGGGAGCATGATTTTTATGCTGTATAACATTGTTTAGAAACTCAAACGAAAAATTGGCAGATAAAGTTTACAAAAAATGCCTCACTTTCGGTAAGTCTGTACCCCCCTACCCGCCCGTATATCGGCAAAAAAACAGACCGCCGGACATAATTTAGAAAGGCAAAACCCTTTATTGGCAAATTAAGTAGTACCTTTGTGCCCGCAAAATCTGAATTGTCAAACCAAATCTCCTTATTATAGCATAAAAACAGAACTATGGAATGGCTCAATCATATCCTGCCGCTTCCGACAGACATACAAGCCGTAATCATCATTTGCCTGATATGTGCCATAGGGCTCATGCTGGGCAAAATTCACGTGCGCGGCTTCTCGCTGGGCGTAACTTTCGTATTTTTCTGCGGCATTCTGGCCGGTAGCCTCGGCCTGACCATTGACCACAACATGCTCACCTATGCCGAGAGTTTCGGACTGGTGCTCTTTGTCTATGCGCTGGGCCTTCAGGTGGGTCCGGGTTTTGTCAGTTCGTTCCGTCAGGGCGGCACCACGCTCAACCTGCTGGCCATAGGCGTCATCCTGCTGGGCACACTCATTGCCCTGCTGGCCGTGGGGCTGACGGGCGTAAGCCTGCCCGACATGATGGGTGTGCTGTGTGGCGCCACTACCAACACGCCTGCCCTGGGTGCGGCCCAACAGACGCTGCAGCAGATGCACCTGCCCTCGGCCGGAGCGGCCCTGAGCTGCGCTGTGACCTATCCGCTGGGCCTTATCGGCGTCATCCTGGCCATCGTCATCATGAAGCCCCTGCTCTACAAGCGCCAGTCGCCGGCCGCCGACCTTCACAACGACGACGAGGCCTTCATCTGCTCCTACCAGATCTGCAACCCCGCCATCTACGGAAAAAGCCTCAACAACCTGACGGGCCTGAACAGCAAGCAGTTCGTAGTGTCGCGCCTGTGGCGTGACGGCAAGGTCATCCTGCCCGACGCCACCACCAGCCTGCAGGAGGGCGACCGCCTGCTCGTCATCACCAAACAGAAATATGCCGACCAGCTGACCGTGTACTTCGGCAGCCGCGACAAGACCGACTGGAACAAAAACGACATCGACTGGAACAAGCTTGACCACCGCCTGGTGTCGCAGCGCATCATCATCACCCGCCCCGGCATCAACGGCCACAAGCTGGGCGACCTGCACCTGCGCAACCGCTACGGCGTTACCGTAAGCCGCGTGTTGCGCTCGGGCATCAATCTGGTGGCCTCGCCCTCGCTCATCCTCTGCATGGGCGACCGCGTCACCCTGGTGGGTGAGCAGCAGAACATCAAGCGCGCCGCCGCCGAGCTGGGCAACTCCGTCAAGAGCCTTGACGAACCCAACCTGATGACCATCTTCATCGGTATTGTGCTGGGCCTGACCTTCGGCTTCATTCCGCTCCACATTCCCGGCATGTCGTTCCCCGTACGGCTGGGTCTGGCCGGCGGCCCCATCATCATGGGTATTCTCATCGGCGCCTACGGCCCGCGCTTCCACATGGTTACGTACACCACCAACAGCTCCAACCTCATGCTCCGCTCGCTGGGCCTCTCTATCTATCTGGCCTGCCTGGGCCTTGACGCCGGGGCCGACTTCCTGACCACCGTCATGCGGCCGGCCGCCCTTATCTGGATTGCAGTGGCCATGGTCATCACGCTGCTGCCCGTCATCATCATGGGAGCCGTATCCGTCCTGTTCAGCAAACAGAGCTTTTCAGCCACCTGCGGCATGGTATGCGGCGCCATGGCCAACCCCATCGCCCTGAACTATGCCAACGACACCCTGCCCGGCGACGAAGCCTCAGTGTCGTACGCCACCGTCTACCCCCTCTGCATGTTTGCCCGCGTCATCCTGGCCCAACTCATCGTCATGTTCTTTGCCTGACGGGGAATGCCCGGTCTTGCCGCGCTGACAAAATGATGAATATCTGCGTATATTCTTACACGGAAACTACAAAAACATTACAGAATGTAAGGTAAAAATAACCAATAAGGGCGAAAATAAGGACAAGTTAGATTTTTTAACACATAAAAATCGACGGAAATATGCCCTAAGTTTTGGAACGTTTCAGAATTAATCGGTACATTTGTAACATGTTTTTCACAGTAATAGATTTAAGGTTAACAAGGTGTGGGGCACGGTGGTGCCCCTTTTTTATTATCCGCCATTCAGAACACTGAAAAAACAGCCTTCGCATTTTCCAAACGACAACTCCCCCCACCAATGCTCCTGCTACCGGACTCCATACGGCAGTCTGTCAGCCGAATTTTGATAAAAAAAATTTTTTTCAGCCGAATTTTTTGTATCTTGCATTCCATAAAAACCATTCCTTAACCACATGGAAGCACTTTTTATCACCACCTTACGCCCCGGCAGGGACCTGAGTTTCGGACTGGGCCTGATATTGTGCCTCAGTTTATTCACGGCCTGCAAAAGCCAACAAGCCCCAACAAACCTAAGCCAAAACGGCAAGGAACTGTACAACATGAACGGCAAGAAGATTCTGTCGGACCAGTTCGAAAAAATTGATTTCTTTATAGGTAACTACCTCGTACAGAAGGGCAACCTAAAAGGGCTCTACAACACGAGCGGAAGACAAATCCTACCCTGCAATTTCGACAGAATTGAACTCTATACGGGAAATTACCTCGTACAACAGGGCAACAAAAAGGGACTCTACAACACGAGCGGAAAAGAAATCATGCCCTGCCAGTTCGACAGAATTGACTTCTACACGGGTAACTACCTTGTGCAAAAAGGTAATCTAAAAGGGCTCTACAACACCAACGGTATACAAATCATGCCCTGCAAATACAAGAACATCACGATGTATCGTGGCGAATGGCTGGGCGAGATGTAAGCAACCAAAAGCTAAGAGCTATTGTTTTTTGTTAATTGTGTTTGCGGGCCGACCTTCGGCCCGCTCTTTTTGTCTATATTTGTAGGAGAGACAGGATGCGGCGCAGCCACTCCGGTACAGCCAATGACCGCCCGGTGGATGCTTCTCCTCCATCCCCCCAAAACATTCAGAACCAGGCGCGCCCGCTTTCGCGGAACTGCCCCAATCTCCCAAAAGCTATGATGAAAGAACGAACCGTACGCATTTTCTGCAAAAACAACCAACAATACTACGACATTCCGGCCGGTTCCACACTCGAGGACCTGTATCCCCTGACGAACCTGGACATGCCCTACGGACCGGTGAGTGCCAAGGTCAACAACAAGGTGGAAGGTCTGCACTTTGTATTTTTCAACAACAAGGATGTGGAATTTCTTGACATCACCTCGGCCTCGGGCCTGCGCACCTACACGCGCTCGCTGTTCTTTGTGCTCTACAAGGCCGTGAGCGACCTCTACCCCAACAGCCGTCTGCGCATTGACACGCCCGTATCCAACGGATACTACTGCCGCCTGCAGATAGGACACGAAGTGACGGAGGAAGACGTGGGCCGCCTGCGCCTGGAAATGCACCGCATCGTGGCGCGCAAACTGCCCTTCCATCGCGTAACGTGCCACACGAACGAGGCCATCGAACTGTTCAAGCGCGAAGGGCGCACCAACAAGGTGAAACTGCTGGAAAGCACAGGACAGCTCTACACCACCTACTACACCCTTGACGGCCTGCCCGACTACTACTACGGCTCCCTGCTGACCAATACGGAGCAGCTGTACATGTTTGACATCATAAAGTTCGCCGACGGCATCCTGCTGCGCCTGCCCGACCCTGAAAATCCCTCGCAGCTGCGCCCCATGGTGCCGCAGCCCAAGATGCTGGAGGTGTTTGACGACCACCACCGCTGGCAGAACATTCTGGGCATCTCCACCATCGGCGAGTTCAACGAAGCCTGCGCCAAAGGAGCCACCAACGAGCTGATCAACGTGTCGGAAGCCCTGCAGGAAAAGAAAATCAGTGCCATAGCCGACCGCATAGCCTCCGACCCCCGGCGCCGCGTCATCCTCATCAGCGGTCCCTCGTCGAGCGGCAAGACCACCTTCTCCAAACGCCTCTCCGTACAGCTCATGGCCTGCGGCCTCTGGCCCATGCCCATCTCGCTGGACGACTACTTCGTAGACCGCGACAAGACGCCCCTCGACGCCCAGGGCGAATATGACTTTGAAAACATCGAGGCGCTCAACATCCCGCTGCTCACGCAGCACATCAATGCCCTGCTGCAGGGCGAGGAGGTGGAACTGCCGCGCTACAACTTCCAGACCGGACGCAGCGAGAAAAGCGGCAAGCGCGTCCGTCTGGAAAACCATCAGATTCTGCTGCTCGAGGGCATACACGCCCTCAACCCCGCCCTGACGGCCGACATTGACGACAGCTGCAAATTCAAAATCTATGCCTCGGCGCTGACCACCATCCTGCTGGACGACCACAACTACATCCCCACCACCGACAACCGCCTGCTGCGCCGCATCGTGCGCGACTACAAATATCGCGGCTACTCAGCCCTCGACACCATACGCCGCTGGAAATCGGTGCGTCAGGGTGAGGAAAAATGGATTTTTCCCTATCAGGAAAATGCCGATGCCATGTTCAACTCGGCCCTGCTCTTCGAACTGGCAGCCCTGCGCCAGCAAGCCCTGAACCTGCTGGAACAGGTGCCGGAATCAGAACCCGAATATTCCGAAGCCTACCGCCTGCGCAAATTCCTGCAATACCTCAAACCCATCTCCATCAAGGGCCTGCCCCCCACCTCGCTGCTGCGCGAATTCCTCGGCGGAAGCACATTCAAGTATTGAAAACCACTATCCTAAAATAAAATCCCTGCCGGTTTCCAAAGGCTGCAGCCTTACGGGAACCGGCAGGGGTTTTTATAATAAGTCATAAGCCATCACGCACCGGAACTTATACGTCCATACTATACCCCCATGTATAGAATTCTGTTTGTTTTATTCCCTGAAACTCTATGTCCGAAGTAATCTTTTTGTTTTTTTAACGCATACCGCCTTTGGCCGGTAAAATGACAATATGCATTGACCTGTGTTGCCCGGTGAAATACAATAAGTCCCTTTGTGTTTATTGGTGTAGTTCAGACGGGAACATATTGATTATAAAGCCTGAACCAGGTTTATTGGCTTAACGCAATCGGGCTGACAGGCCAATCATGGATTACATATTGTATTTTATAAGAAAAATCCCTACGTACATAATGTACAATGTATGATATGTATATGCATGAGAATTAATGTTTTATATCATATTCTTTGATTTGTTCCGGTGTGATTTTGTTCCTAAGTTTGTATTTGGTAAAATGAATCGGTATGCTGAACATGGAAAAAAGGCCTTTGGCCAATCATCATTTGTCCGTTGACTGCGTTGTAATTGGCTTTGACGGCAAACAGCTGAAAGTTCTGCTGATAAACCGTGCGGGCGAAGACAATGGCGAAGTTTATCACGACATGAAGCTGCCCGGAAGTCTGATCTATGTGGATGAAGACTTGGACGAAGCGGCAAAACGTGTATTGTTTGAACTGACCGGTCTGAAGAGCGTAAAATTGGTCCAATTCAAAGCGTTCGGCTCCAAAGACAGGACAAGTAATCCCAGAGACGTCCTTTGGTTAGAGCAGACGATGCAGCTGAAGGTGGAACGCATTGTAACCATTGCCTACCTGTCGTTAATCAAGATAGACCGTACGCTGGATAAAAATCTGGACGGTCATGGAGCCTGCTGGGTTGCTCTTAAAGATGTGAAGAAGCTGGCATTCGACCACAATCGGATTATCCGCGATGCCCTGACCTACATCCGGCATTATGTGGAATTCAATCCGTCTTTACTGTTCGACTTGTTACCCCGCAAATTTACGGCCTCGCAATTAAGGATATTGTTTGAGCTGATTTACGGCAAAACCGTTGACGTACGTAATTTCCATAAGAAAATCGTCATGATGGAATACGTGGTTCCTTTGGACGAAAAGCAGCAAGGTGTGGCTCATCGCGCCGCCCGCTACTACAAATTCGACAGAAAAATCTACCACAAGGTGCGTCGTTGAATAACATTCTTTCTGATACTGTGATTACTGCATAGTTGCATGAAAACCATGCTATATGTGCTCATTCTTATTTTAACCAATGAAAAACTATAGAAAAACATTACTGGCTCTTTTCTGCCTGACTCCTTTTGCCGTTTGGGCGCAACTTCCTTACCTGGACGGTTCATTGCCTATTGAGACTCGGGTAAACGATTTGGTTTCGCGCATGACGCTGGAAGAAAAGGTTTCGCAGATGATGCATACTTCCAAAGGCATTGAACGCCTGAAAGTACCGCCCTGCAATTGGTGGAACGAATGTCTGCACGGCGTGGCACGCTCCAGTGAGAAAACAACGGTTTTTCCGCAACCCATCGGGTTGGGAGCTACGTTTAACCCGCAGGCTATAAAGCGCATGGCAGAGATGATTGCAGCTGAAGGCAGAGTGGTTCATCAGATAGCCGTTGAAAAAGGGACAACATTGAACCGCTATACCGGATTAACCTTTTGGACTCCCAACATTAATATTTTCCGCGATCCGCGTTGGGGCAGAGGACACGAAACGTACGGCGAAGACCCCGTACTGACAGCTGAAATGGGCATTGCAATGGTACGCGGGCTTCAGGGTGAAGATTCCGTCTATCTGAATGTGGCAGCCTGTGCCAAACATTTTGCCGTACACAGCGGTCCGGAGGCGTTGCGCCATGAATTTGATGCCAAGGCTTCCGACCATGATTTGTTTGATACTTATTTGCCGGCCTTTTACCGGCTGGTTACCGAGGCCAATGTAGCCGGCGTCATGTGTGCCTACAATCGTTTCAATGGTCAACCCTGTTGTGGAAGCAATCTGTTTCTGCGCAAGATTCTGCTGACAGACTGGGACTTTAAAGGATACGTAACATCGGATTGCTGGGCAATCAATGATTTCTGGGGCGATCATAAGACTCATGCGACTCCGGCAGAAGCCGTGGCCGATGCGGTCTTGCATGGAACGGACCTGGAATGTGGAGAGTCCTACACGAATCTGCTCGAAGCCGTTCAGAAAGGTTTGATAACCGAAGCGCAATTGGATATTTCGCTCAAGCGGCTCCTTACCGTACGCTATCGGCTGGGACTGTTTGATACGCAGCATAAGAATCCTTATGCCAACCGGCCGAAGTCATTGCTTGAAGCTCCCGAACATGGTGCCCACGCATTGGATTTGGCACGTCAGTCGATAGTGCTTCTCAGTAATAAGAAGAAACTACTCCCGCTGTCGTCTAAAAAGAAATATAAAATATTGCTCGTTGGACCGAATGCTGACAATCAGACAACACAATTAGGCAATTACAACGGATTTCCGACACATAATGTAACGTTGCTTGAGGCTCTGCGCAATGAGCCGAACGTTGAGGTTGTCTATGACCCGTTGACCGACTTTACTACATGGAAAGACGGAACGGATATCGATTCGCTCATGCAGCAGTGTCAGGATGCGGATATGGTACTCTTTGCCGGCGGTATTTCACCCCTGCTCGAAGGCGAGCAGGGAGATGCCGGCGGAAACGGCGTTGAGGGCTTCCGCGACGGCGACCGCACGACAATAGCCCTGCCGAAAGTACAGACCCAAGCCATGCAGCAGCTGCAGAAAATGCACAAGCCCATCGTGTTTGTCTGCATGTCGGGCAGTGCCGTATCCTACAACTGGGAAGCCGAGCATCTTTCTGCCGTGATTCAGGCCTGGTATGGCGGTCAGGCTGCCGGAACAGCCCTGACTGACATTCTTTTTGGCAGATATAATCCTTCAGGACGCCTGCCTTTGACTTTCTATCGGTCGGATGCGGATTTGCCGCCGTTTGAAGATTATTCGATGCAGGGTCGTACCTATCGTTATTTTGAAGGTGATGTCCTGTACCCCTTTGGCTATGGCCTAAGCTACACAACGTTCAAGTACCGGAACCTGAAGGTGCCTTCCGAAGCACAGACGGGCGATTCCCTAAGAGTCAGTGTCGAAGTGGTCAACACCGGCAAGATGGCCGGTGAAGAAGTGGTACAGCTGTATTTGTCTCATCGTGAAATGGCCGAAGAGGCTCCGCTGTGTGCCCTGAAAAAATTCATGAAAATCAAGCTGAAGCCGAACGAACGGCGCACGGTTTCGTTTGTCCTTTCGCCACGTGAATTGGCTTTTGTCGACCTGGCCGGCGAAATTCGCCAGGATGCCGGAACACTCAAGGTTTTTGTTGGCGGTGTATGTCCATCAGCCCCACAGCGGTTTACCCAAGGAATACTGAGCGCATCTTTACAAATACAAGGCGAATCCAAATCCTTCCTCTATTAGGCACGGCTCGTCGAAACGATAAAACAAACCAGAAATCCGAAAAAGCATTGTCGGGTCAAAACATACAGGATATGAACAGAATTCTTTCTTTTTTCCTTTTCGGACTTTCCATGTGCAGTTGCAGTCCGAATCTTCAAGAATCGTTTAAAACAGATTATTTCGGTATTGACGTTGATTCACGCGGCTATATTGTCGGTATGTGGAACCGCACTCGCGAAAGCCGGAATTTCAGTCCGGCCGACCAGCCATCGCCGTTGCTTTCACTCTATGATGAGGAACTGAAGCGCTACTATTACCCGCAAAAGGCACGTTACAGCAAAGGAGAGTATCAGCTGGAATATGAAAACGGATCGGTGGCTACAGTCAAGCTGGAAGAAAAGCCCAAATACTTCAAACTGACTCTGGAAAGTCTGGAGCCCCGCAACGGCATCGACGGCATTCAATGGGGAAGCTATTATACGAACATCACCAACCTGCTGGGTGAAATCATCGGTGTGGCCCGCGACACTTCGGAAGCCGTATGCTATGCCATCGGTGCGCTGGCATTGGACGACAACACCATTGGTGGAGAATCACGCTTCACGTCCGAAACCGGTCCGTCAGGATATATTGCCCATTCGCCCGACCCGGTCAATCATCCGCTCCCGGTCACCCTGCACGAAGGGCAGCAGTTTACGATGGGAGGCGACGGCATCAACGATGTGGCATTCTACAACCGTAAGGAACCCTATTTCCGCATACTTTACGGAAATACGGCTTTTGTTGACTGCAACGGACGTATCCAAATCCGCTACCATGCCCGCAACCGTCAGAAAGGCAAGCTGATTTATTCGCCGGAAGGGAATCCGATATTTCAGAATAATGAACCCAACCACATGATGCGGCAGGATGTGCCCGGAGTGGATTTCATCGGTTCTTCCATTGCCTTGTGGGGAAGCCCCGACAGTGTGGCCCTGCTGGATGTGATTCAGAACATTGTAGTCAATGAAAATCTGCCTCATCCGATGTTCCAGGGCAAATGGGTTAAAGACCCCACCAGTTTTATGCCTGACCTCTGGACGTATGGCGGCTTGATGGACAGCATGGCCTCCTATGCCAAACAGATGGGTCTGAAAGTGATTCATACCTACGACCAGCCGTTTTTGCATCCGGACCGTGGAAACGGAGGATATATTGACGGACCGGACCACGAATTCAAGCGTTATCATTTTACCGACCGCGACCGTTCGACCCGTGAATATGCCGATATTCTGGCCCGCGACGGTCTGATTCTGGGCCGTACCTGCATTTCCAATTCAATGGCTCCCGGAACGAAAGATTGCAGCCCGGTTCCTTCAGACAGCATCTGCATTCTGCACCGTCATTTCCTGGCCAAAGACATCAGTGCAACAGACACTCTGATTTACGTTGACGATCCTTCATACCTAGAAGAAATTGCCTGTTGGGAAGGCCACAGCCGGGAACTGAACATGGTGAAAATCGGTAAGGAACTGATTCATTATTTAGGAATCACCAAGGAAAAGCCCTACCGCTTGCTGAAGGTAACACGGGGCTACTGGAATACCAAGCCGGCCACGCACGACAAAGGAGATGCCGTAGACAAACTGCAACCGACCGTAGGAGGGGCTTATGCCGGACTGGTGCCGAATTTGGAACTACAGGATGAACTGGCCCGGCATTATGCGGATATCTGCTATCGTTGCGGCCTCGGCATGTTTGACTACGACGGGCAGGAATTCTTTTTCCATACCGGTTTTGGAAGTTACTCGGTCAAACGCTTTTTCCGTAACATGTTTGACCAGGCCCGGAAATACGGATTGCCCGATATCCGCTTTACGGGAGCCACGCTGTCAGAAGGTTCGTGGCATTACCAAAGTACATGGAACGTAGGCGGTGGCCTGAACATATACGATGTGAAAAAAAGAGTATGGGGCAGCACGACGAGTCAGGGTAAGGATCTTCGTGATGTCACGTATGCCAACTTCTTCCCGTCGTCCTTCGGGGCCAATTTCCCTATTACGGCCCAATCGACGGCAGCGGATTTTGAACATATTGAAGCTACGGCCGTTGGCTACGGCTGCACGTATGCGTTAAGAATCGGACAACGCGATGTTGAAAGCTGTCCTGAGAAATATGCCATCTTCCAGGTCATACGTACCTGGGAAGAAGCCCGCAGGGCAAATGCCTTCCCCACGCACATCCGGAAACTCTTGCAGAACCCGGATTTAAGTTGGCGGCTGGAACGGAAAAAGAATGCTGACGGATGGATATTATATCAGATGGACCAGGGACGGAAAATAAAATCGTATGAACTTCACAAGCAATAGAATAAGATGAAGATCAATTATAAGGCATTTCTTGGTGGACTCTTCTGGATATTCGGCATGAACGGAGCGGCACAAAGTTCCTGGCTGCCGAATATGCCGGAGCGCAACCATCCTGTCCGTTTGCTTGAATGCACTTATCATGAAGCTGAATTAATACGGTGTCAGGAAATAAACGACTCTTCGGCATGGACCGTTCAGACCGAGAAGACAATGACGGACAGCACAACGTCATATACGTTCCGGTTTACAGCCCGACAGGCCATGAAGGACGCCGGAGTGGCCGTGGCGTTTGACCGTTATGACTGGACAAGCGACAATTATGTATTGCTGCCGGCTTCTGTCTACAACGGCAACCGGCAACGCATCGTTTATCGTGACTATGCCACCGGCCTCGACAAAACCGACCACGGCCGAAAGGATCTGGCGCTGACGTCAAACCCCATACCCCAACTTTCACCGGAATTCGGCGCGCCATCGCGCCTGGAAGTCAACGTCAGCAATGTATCCACCCCTGCCATGTTGTTTCTGGAACGCGCCAAAAAATCAGCTACTATTTTACTGACCGACCAGGGTATCCGCCAAAAAGACCGCATACTGGACCATGCCCTGATTGTGGAGGAAACTCCGGACCGGAGTGTGGCGTCATTTGTAATCAGTGCCCCCGGGGTTCGTGAGCGCAAGCCGGAATTCATCGGTTTCAGCAAAAGCCCGGACCGCGGCATATCGGTACAGGCGGGCGACCAGATTGTCATTCGGGTCACGGAAATTACGTTTCCGTGCAACCGTGTTCCGGAATTGCTGGAACAGTTCATGAAGTTCCGGAAATTCCATACACGCAAGGAAGCCCCCCGAAACCTGATGCCCATGAGCGAAGTGTGGAAACGCATGGTGAAAAACATTGATGAGCGCTATTACGAGGGCGAACATTGGGCTTATTACTGTCCGGAAAATGCCGACTGGCTTTCTTATGGTTGGATTGGAGGGTTAATCAACACCTATCCGATGCTGGCCTTGAACGACGAGAAACATTTTCAGCGCGTAAAAAACACCTTTGACTTCGGCTTGCCGCGAGCCAAAGGACACAGCGGCTATTACTACGACGTATTGGGATCAGACGGAAACGTGCTCTACCGGGACGGCGCACGGCTGAATCCCGGTATCGGGCTGACCCGCAAGAACGGAGACATCCTGTATTGGATGGTCAAACAGTTTATGCTCTTGAAAGAACAGGGCAAGTCCGCACTGATTGCTCCGGAATGGGAGCAGCAAGTCCGTTTGCTGGCCGATGCATTTGTCCGTACCTGGCAGAAAGAGGGTACGTGGGGCAATTATCTGGACGTAGAATCGGGCGACGTTACCATTTACAATACAACCAGCGGTGCCATGGCTGTAGCCGGGCTGGCCTTGGCGGCCGGCTATTTTGATTGTCCGGCTTATCTGGAAACCGCCTGTCAGGCAGCGGCAGATTATTATAACCATTTCGCACTGGTCGGTTTTACGTCAGGCGGTTGCGGCGATATTTTGCAGAACGCCGATTCTGAAACGGCAGTAGCCCTGCTTACGTCCCTGATGACTCTGTATGAAGTAACCGGCAGGGAAATGTATCTGAAACAAGCCGCCGACTTGGCTAACTTATGTGCCACCTGGGTTGTTTCATTTCCCTATCTGTTGCCTCCAGAAACCCCATTGGCCCGACTGGGCGCCAACCTGACCGGCGCGGTGTGGGCCAGCACGCAAAACAAGCATGGTGCTCCCGGATTCTGTACGCAATCCGGCGATGCATTGTTCAAGCTGTTCCGTACAACCGGCCGCGCTGAATATGCCGAACTGCTTCGGGATGTCATCCACGCCCATGCGGAAGGCATACAACCCAACGGAAAAATCACAGAAAGGCTGACCTACTGCGATGCTGACAGTCGCGGTTCGCGTGGAGACGGCGGTAAAACGGGATGGAACGAAACCAACGGAGCACTGATGGCTTTGGAAATTCCCGGAATATATATCCGCACTGACCGGTCCGGCATGTTTGTCTTCGACCATGTGGAGGCATCCATCGTCAGACAGGACAGGCGGAAGATGGTCCTGAAAATAACCAATCCCACCCGCTTCGATGCAACGGTTACGATTCTGGCCGAAGATGCCCGTAAGGCAGCCCGCCCGCTGGGCGAGAATGCCCATCTGCACTGGAAGGAAAAGGTCATGGTCAAAGCCGGTCAATCAATTTTCCATACCATTCAGAAATAAAAATGTAAAAGCAACCATATAAATACTATGAAAGCTGTATTTATCTTTTGTGGACTTATGGTCTGCAGCATAAGTAGCTGGGGCCGACAGGCCGTTTCTTCTGTCATTGACGGCCAGAGAAATACGCCGGAAACGGTTGATATCCGGTCAGCCGGAGAAACGCCGCAGCAAAGCGATGCGGTTGTCACACAGTTGAGAAAGAAAATCGGCAAACTGCCCCTATGGAAAGCCTCACTTTCGGACAAAACCCCGTTTGACTGGCTGCTGACTCCGGAAAAATCAAAAGCAGGAATTTACCGCTCACCCGACGGGAAAAGCATTGTCATTGCCAATGACATGGTTGCCCGTACGTTCCGTATTTTCCCGAATCTGGCCACCACGCATCTGACTAACCGCATGATAGGCGAGAGCATGATACGCGCCGTAAGCGGCGAGGGTTTCCTGCAAATCAACGGAAAGAAATGGAGCATCGGAGGTTTATCGGGACAGCCGGAAAGGGCCTATCTGAAAGATGAGTGGATAGAAAACATGACAACTGTCCCTCAATCGTTTCTGGTGGAGGATTTCGAAATCAGGCCGGTCGGCGAAACACTGCCTTGGGCACGTAACCGCTGGGCGCTGAACAAAAAGGCTGCAACGGGAAAGGAACTGGTCTTTACACTCCGGGGAAGCGAGGAATTCAAGGATGTGGCGGTAAAGGTATGCTTTGCCATCTATGACGAGGTTCCGGTCATCCGCAAACGGATGGAAGTGGAAAATCATTCGACGGCTTCCTTGAATATTGATGCCTTCCAACTGGAATACCTGGCTTTTGCCGAACCGGAATCGCCGGGTGACGGCAATCCTGACCTTTTCCGGCTGCCCAACATTCACATAGAGAGTGACTATGCCTGTAAGGGAACTTTTACGGAACGTGAAACCGACATTACCGAAAAATGGGTCACCGACCCGGAATACACCTCGCAGCGAAACTACCCGATGGAAACCCGCTGCATACTGGACGTCTCTCCCGAAATCGGTCCGGACCAGACCCTCCAGCCGGGAGATACCTTCCGTACTTTCAATGTTTACGAAATGCCCTTCGACAGCGATGACCGCGAGCGAAAAGGACTGTTCACCCGTCACTTTTACCGCACAATAGCGCCCTGGCTGACGGAGAACCCCATCTTTCTGCATCTTACATCGAGCAATCCGGAAACGGTAAAAAAAGCAGTTGACCAATGTGCCGAAACAGGTTACGAAATGATTATCCTCAGTTTCGGTTCCGGTGCCAATGCCGAAGACATTTCAGAGGGAAACATTGCCAAATTCAAGGAACTGGTGGACTATGCCCGCAACAAAGGCATCGAAATGGGCTGCTACTCGCTCCTGGCCAGCCGCTGGATCAGCGACGAGGTGGACGTAATCAATCCGAAAACCGGCCAGCGAGGAGGCATGAGGTTCGGCAGTTCGCCTTGTCTGTGCAGCGACTGGGGATATGAATACTTCGACAAAATCAAGACCTTTATCGAAAAAACCGGTATGACCTGCTTTGAACACGACGGTTCGTACCCGGGCGACGTTTGTGCCTCAACTTCACATCCGCACCATAAAGGGCTGCAGGATTCACAATGGAACCAGTTTCATAAAATTACGGAACTGTATCACTGGATGCGCAAGAAAGGCATTTATCTGAATGTGCCGGACTTTTATTTCCTGAACGGTTCTACAAAAACCAGTATCGGTTATCGCGAAACCAACTGGTCATTGCCGCGTGACCGGCAGTTAATCCATACCCGACAATTAAACTACGACTGTACATGGGAGCGCATCCCCTCATCACTTTGGAGCTTCGTTCCCCTGGTCGAATATCATGGAGGAGGAGCGGCTGCCACCCTGGAGCCTCTGAGTGAACACCTATATGAATACAAGACCCTGATGGTACAGAATTACGGAGCAGGCATACAGGCCTGCTACCGTGGTCCGCGGCTGTATGATACACCGGAAACGAAAGCGGTGGTCGTGGATATTATCCGTTGGTACAAAAAATACCGGAACATTCTGAACAGCGACATCATTCACCTTCGGAAACCGGATGCGCAGGATTGGGACGGTATCATGCATGTCAATCCCAAAGGTAAGGAAAAAGGATTCGCCCTATTCTTTAACCCGACAGATAAGGCCATCACACGCAGAATAGACCTCCCGCTCTATTACACCGGATTGACTGAAACTGCCCGAATCAGAGAAAAGGAGGGCCGGGCGGTCAAATACCGGCTCGGACGCGACTATTCCGTACAACTGGACGTAACCATCCCGGCTAAAGGATACACCTGGTATGTAATTGAATAATCAGGCAGGACAATGTGACATTCATTAGAGATATATTTCATGTACGACAAACTTTAAAATGATGAAAAGATATATATTTTGTTTATTCTATCTGTTCTGCTGCCTACATATATCGGCTGCAAGCGGAATTACAAATAAAGAGTTTCAGCACCCCGACCGTATCCGTTACGACGGTTCCTGCATGACCATTGATGGTAAGGATGTATTCATTTACAGTGCCGCTTTCCACTATTTCCGCTGTCCTGAAGAACTGTGGCGTAATCGCTTCCAGAAAATAAAGGCAGCCGGCTTCAACACGGTCGAAACTTATGTCCCATGGAATTGGCATGAACGTGAGATGCCGGCAGATTTATCGGACACTACAAAATTCGATTTCTCAGATTTGAAGCGTTGGTTGAAAATGGCTCAGGAAGAATTTGGGCTCTACACGATAGTCCGTCCGGGACCTTTTATCTGTGCCGAATTTTCAGGAGGAGCATATCCCCGCTGGTTGGCCAAATTCCGTCCTCAGGACTATCAGGGACTCTGGCTGCGCAGTGCAGACCCTACCCATGTACGTTGGTGTATCCATTGGTTTGATGCCGTTTGCCGGGCATTAGCCAACGAGCAGCTGACCAGAAAGCCGAAAGGAAAGAAAGGCATTATCCTGATTCAGATAGAAAATGAATACAACGCTCATGGATGCGAAAACAAATCTTACTTTTTAAAGGAACTTTATCGTTCCGTACGCCGTAACGGACTTGACATCCCGGTTTTCACTTGTCTGACAGAAGAATGCCGTGGCAGCAGCGACAAAGAACTTTCCCAAGTATTTGACTGTGACAATTATTATGTCGGGCAGTCGGATGCACCGAGCTGCGCCCACCGTATGGTAGCTTTAAAAAGCAGACAGCCGGACGCTCCCGGTTTTGTAACAGAACTGCAGGGTGGCTGGTTTTCCCTGGTAACCGGAACATTGAGTGAAGACCATTATTCGGATGCCCGTCATTTCAAGGCTATCGGTCTGATGAGTATTTTGGGAGGATGTACCGGAATAAATTAGCTGAATTCAACTTGCAAATGCAACAGAATTCTGATTAATAATTTGTTTAAATT
>OLZA01000621.1_pt1 | contig 17886 bp, 22 predicted proteins | sample 1673431 | NCBI WGS metagenome assembly OLZA01 (sample SAMEA103958111, study PRJEB25191) | human gut metagenome | biome: human-associated habitat [ENVO:00009003]; feature: intestine environment [ENVO:2100002]; material: feces | place: Germany | collected 2013/2015 | reverse complement strand
CTTATTGAGCAGCGAGTTTTTCTCTTACTAAAGTTTCGACTTCGTTAAGAATGTCGGGGTTTTCGGTGAGGAAATCTCTTGCTTTGTCGCGGCCTTGGCCGAGTTTTTCATCTTTAAAACTGAACCATGAACCGGCTTTTTTAACGATATCAAGATTTACGGCTACATCGAGGATATTTCCTACTTTACAGATACCTTTTCCAAAAATAATATCAAATTCTGCTGTTCTAAACGGCGGGGCAACTTTATTTTTCAAAACTCTTACTCTTACGTGGTTGCCGACGTCTCCGTCGTCGCCTTTAACGCCTTCAGTACGTTTAATTTCCATACGTACGGACGCGTAATATTTTAGAGCGTTTCCGCCGGTTGTTGTTTCAGGGTTGCCGTACATAACGCCTATTTTCATACGAAGTTGGTTAATAAAAATTACGGTTGTATTGGTTTTTCCGATTACGCCGGTCAATTTTCTTAAAGCTTTACTCATCAAACGAGCTTGAAGCCCCATTTGCTGATCTTCCATAGAGCCTTCGATTTCGGCTTTAGGAACAAGAGCGGCAACAGAGTCAACGACTACAACATCTACAGCGCCTGAGCGTACAAGTTCTTCTGTAATATCAAGAGCTTGTTCGCCGGTATCTGGTTGTGAGATTAAAAGATCATCAACTTTTACGCCTAAATTTCTTGCATATTCAGGGTCAAGCGCGTGTTCAGCGTCAACGAACGCTGCAATCCCGCCTCTTTTTTGGCATTCAGCGACGATGTGCTGAGCTAGGGTTGTTTTACCTGAACTTTCAGGCCCGTAGATTTCGATAATACGGCCGCGCGGAACACCGCCGATACCAAGCGCAACATCGAGTGCCAAAGCGCCTGTCGGAATAGCTTCAACATTCACTGAGGCTTTGTCGCCGAGCTTCATGATTGAACCTTTACCAAAATCTTTTTCTATTTTTTCGATTGCAAGTTTTAGTGCTTTGCTTCTTTCATCTATATTTGAAGAAGCCTCAATTTCTTTATCTTTCGTTGCCATTGTTAATAATTCCTTTTATGTATTATGCTAATCCCAAACGTGTTTTTCTTTTTTGCGGTATAAACCCAGTCCGATTGGTTTGTAGCTGTTGACGTCATTTTTAAGCTGATAAATTTCTTTATTAAGATCAATAATTTTTTGTCTTAAAGTTTCGTTGTCTGTTTTGCAACGAATAAGCTCGACAACGACTTCGTCCATACCTTCAAGCTTTTCGTCAATAACTTTAGCTATTTTGCTGCTGAGCTTTGTTTCCATTTCTTTCAGTGAAGCCAGGATATTTCTCATAGCTGAAGGCTGATTTGCGCCTGTTGGAACGGTTGGAACTGCCGCTATTGGATTAGTTGCAGCTTTTTTAGCTTGAAGTTTTCTCAAGTGCTGAACTTCTTCATAAGAAAAATAAGTATGTCCTTTGCTGTTTTTTTTCGGCATTATAGCTGCGCGTTTGCAAAGCTCAACGATTTCTTTGTTATCTGTTTTAAGTATTGCTCTAACCTCTTGTGGAGATAGAGTTTTTTCTCTAACCTCTTCTTTTAACATTTAAATATCCCTCAAAGTTTCCCAATAATATTGTATTTTATTTAAATAAAAAAGACAAATAATTTACCAATCTTGTAACATCGCTTAATATATGGTATAGTATTGAGTATAAAAAGACTTGTTAGAAATCAGTTTTTCATGTATAATGTACAAATAGAAAGAATTGAGGGTTTAATATGAAGAAGACAATTTTAATCTTAATGACTTGTTTGATGAGTGCTATGTCTGCTAACGCTGCAGATTGGGTAAGTATTAGCGAAACCCCTGATATGCAAGTTTATATAGATGCAGACTCAGTAAAATATGTTAAATATGATACATGTACTTATGCAATGCTTTATAAAAGTCTAAACAAGCCGGCAAAAGTCGCGTATATGAAGTCTAACTATTCCCAAAATAAAGCAGGTGTTGTAAGGGTAGAAGATTTTGAAGAAGATAAATACAGACCCGGATATTACAGCAGCCACGGCGGAGCTTTCATGAAAACTGTAACCGAGGACTCTGTAATAAACCTTGCGCACAACTACGCGCTTTCACTTTATCCTGAAAAAGGAGCACCAAATTATAAAACACAACTGAGCCCGACTTCTATGAATTATGTAAATTCTGTTAAGAAAAATGAAGATTTAGGTCTTGCTGACGTTGTTTACAACAGCTATATCAGAAGTATTAAAAATAAAATCTTCGCAAACTGGCAGCCGACTGTTGCCGCACAAAACACAGAAGTTACTTACATGCTCAACATAGGCAATGATGGCAGCTTGAAAGGTTACAAACTTATTAAATCCAATGCAACAGATGATGTCAACCGTGTTGCTCTGGCTGCTATTTCAAAAGCCGCTCCATTCGAGGGTTTCCCTGAAAATTCATATAGCAGCGTTGACTCAATCAATGTTGAAGTTACGTTTGATTATAACTTTATCAGGCGTTATGTAAAATAGTTTTTTACTTAGGAGAGCCTTTTTAAAGGCTCTCTTTTTGTCTTTTAGCAATGAGGAATTTTTATGATTAAAAAATCTTTAGCTTTTATTTCAGCATTCTTGTTTATTTTTATTGCACTGGCTCAATCGGCTCAGGCTGCTGATTGGCTTAGGCTTAATTTGAAAAATTCATCAAAATTTGTTTTTCTTGACCACGACTCGATTTATCGTAGCGGCAGTGATTTGTATTATGTTGTCCGATTTAAAAATTCAGAAGGTATTGAAAAGGCTGTTTATGTCAAATCAAATGCTGAGGCTGGCAAAATCGGAATTATTAAAACAAAAGATTTTAAAGATTCAGAATACAAAACTCCAAAAAGCTGGGCAGGCGTAAAAGTATTCATGAAAAAGGTTGATGAAAGTTCTTTCATCTGCCAAATTGACAAATTTGCGCAGGATGAAACTGCTTTGCAAAAAGTTATTGCTGAAAGACAGCTTAGAAAAGAGAGCCTTAACAATGCAAAGCAAGAGCTTTACAAAAAGTATGACGGAAAATTCCCCGGAATGAAGGATTACATAATTTCTGTGGAAAAACAGATTAAGCAAAACTGGAAACCCCCAGTTATGAAAGAATACAAGTCCGCAAAAGTCCAGTTTAAAATTTCTAAAGATGGAAACCTTATGTCGACTGTTATAAAAGAATCGTCTAATGACAAAAATTTCGACAATCTGGCGCTCGAAACTGTTAAAAAGGCCGCGCCTTTTGAGAAATTTCCCCAAAACACAGACAAAAACGAAATCAGCGTAATTATGAAATTTGAATACTTTGTTATGGACGTGAATAAGCAAAAGGAATAGACTTATGAAGAAGTTTGTATTGTGGATATTAATGTTGTTTGTATTGTCATCACCTGCAATTGCAGTTGAGATGTACGGCGGAAATATTTATGAAAACGGCCTGACATCTGGCGATCCGCAGCTTCAAATGTATGCGCTCAAGGTTGCGCTTAAAATATTTAAAAACTTTCAACTCCCGCAAAATTCAGGGGATTATGAGACAAAAATTTTCTTCAAGGTTGACAACGCAGGAAATCTTCAATCCACACAAATTACGCAGTCTTCAGGCAGTAAGGCTTATGATGCAAGCGCTCTGGCTGCTGTAAAAAAAGCTTCGCCCTACCCAAAACCTATAAGTCAGGACATTACAGAAAACGGAATGATTTTAATAATGAATGCTAAGTTAATAGGGCTTGTACAGAAGTTGAATTTAGACAGTCTTGAAGGTTTCGGTGATTTTGGCGGCGGCATGATTGAAACGCCAAAACCTGGCAAGAAATTCGTTAACCCGCAGGATTTAGGATATTAAAAAAAAGAAAGCTTTTTAAAAGCTTTCTTTTTTTAATTCACTGTGAAAAACTGTAAACTAAACAGCTTTTTGAACTTTACCTGCTCTCAAACAAGAAGTACAAACGTTGATACGTTTTGTTTGACCGTTAACATTAACTTTTACAGATTGTAAGTTAGGTGATTGGCGGTGAACGATTTGTTTATGAGAGAAAGTTAATTTCGCTGCTTTAATAGGTGTTTTACCACATACATCACATTTTTTAGACATAATAATTTTCCTTTTCTAGCTAGTTGTGTAACAATATCATATCGAAAAAATTTACAAAATCAAGGACTTTGTTAAATTTAATTAAGTTTTCTTGCTAAAGAAAGGCCGGCAGGGAAGGGTAATATTACATTTTCATAATCAGGATGGGCGTTTATGGCGTCAATGAAGGTTTGCACCTTTTCTTTGTGCGAAAGAACGTTGTCCACAGCGAGAAATCCGCCTTTTTTAAGATGCGGATGGATAAGTTCAAAGTACTGAATGCTTTCGCGCTTGTTGGCGTCTACAAACGCAAAGTCAACTTTAAAATCAGCGGGCAGCGATGACAAAACCTCAATGGCTGAGCCTTGTAGAGTTGTAATTATGTCAAGCACACCGCATTTTTCAAAATTTTCGCGTGCAGGCGCAATTCTCTTTTCATAATATTCGATTGTTGTGAGGCGGCCGCCTGTTTCTTTAAGTGCTTTTGCAATCCAAATTCCTGAATACCCGTTTGATGTACCGACTTCAATTATGTTTTTTGACTTTGCTGTGCGTATAAGAAGGTTCAAAAACTCTCCTGTTACGCGAGATATATTCCAGAATTGTTTTTGCGTCTTCTCTAATTCTAAAAGGGTTTGCTGTGTTATTTCGTCAAAATCAGTAATCATTTGTTAATCTTTTTTACTTTGTCTACTACTACAATGGAATTTATTGGAAGGTCAGTCGGGTTTGTTGAGATAATTTTTTTAGCGCCCAAATCGAGAACGGAGTATTTGCTTGTTTTGGTATCGCTCACAAGCGCGATATTTGTGCCTTCAATGTGATAGATTTTTGTGGAGAACCCATTGGTTGCAAGTTCTATAATATCAGTAATCTGATCGGTTTTGGTGTCAAGAACATAAATTTCGTTTTTCACAGCGCCCAGGATATAAAGCTTGTCATGAAATAAGAGCATATCAACGGGTTTAGGTGTAATTTCAGTTTCACCGATAAGCCCCAAAGTCTCGTAATCAATTATAGCCAAGCGGCTTTTGGTGCGGGAAGTTATGTAAATTTTGTCATTTGCATAAGCGATTTTAGAAACATTAGCAAAGCGGCCGATTTGTCTCAAAAGATAATCGTTATCTAATTCTACAGCCCAAATTTCGTTAGTCTGTTTGTCGCTGTAGAAAAGTTTTTTGCCGTCTTCGCTAAGGGTAAGTTTTTCGCACATGCCGTTCAGCTTAAGCTGTTTTTTAAACGTCATTGTCTCAAGGCTTAACACATAAACGCTTGCATCTGTAGAGCTTGAGACATAAGCAATTTTATTTTTTTTATCAATAATAATTTCATCAGGCTGGGTTTTAAACTCGATTTGTTTAATAACTTCTTCGTCAGCAAGCGAAATTACATCCATAGTATTTTTGTTGAAAGACGTTACAAGGAGAAATTTGCCGTCATAACCCTTCATAGAAATAGGAATATGAGTTTGTAATAGGGCATATTCAGGCGTTTGCTTTTCCGGATTTACAACAAGAATGTTTTTTGAAAAGTTGGTTGAAGCATAAATAGTTTTGTTTTTCAAAGCTGGCAGCGCAGCGATTGAACCTACGGCTGACGTGCGTTTTGGCTGAGGAACTGCAACTTTTAATGTCGGATCTTTCATTGTTGCGATTTCAAGGTTGCCGATAATTCCTTTCATGTTTTCTGGAATTATTAACCCCCGCGGAACAAGCATGTCTTGCGGCAAAAGTCCGGTTTTCAATTCATCAGGCGGGTTTTGAAGCTGTACAACACTTCTTTTACCTTTTCCGTCTTCTATAACTTTTAAAAGCGCCAAGTCATTGTTAAATATTATTGCATCGGGTTTTTGTGCAAGAGTTTTTCCGGCAGGAATTGTAGCTTTTATATTCAATTCTTTTGGGTTAATTACTTTTGCCGGAATTACCGGGAGGTAAATCGTGTTGTCAGGAAGGATTATAACGCCGTCAAAGCGGAAGTTTGTTTTTGGAAAATCTTTGCTCACGTAATTTTTCACATTGTCAGGAATTTTTGCCGCATACACATTCAGCGAAAGTGCAAAAGACAGTGAAATTGCTATTAAAGATTTTCTAAACAATTTATTCATTAATGAAAAACTCCCTTAACCTTGCTTAACAGTGATTCAGTGTGTTTTTTGCCGGAATGAAGCTCGTAAAGCTTTTTATATAAAGCCTTTTCTGCTTCGCCGGGCTGCGTTGGTATTTGAACGTTTACAATTACAATGTGGTCTCCGCGCTGTGAAGGCCTTGAGATTACAGGGATACCGGCGCCTTTAATTTTAACTGTATTGCCACTTTGGATACCGCCTGTAATTTGAATAGTTTTAACACCATCAAGGGTTTCAATCTCAATTTCGTCGCCCAAAACCGCTTGCGCTGGCGTAATGTCCACTCTTGTGAATACATCCAGTCCGTCGCGCTTGAAATAATCTGACGCCTTAACGTGTAAGACTACAAATAAATCGCCTGCTCTGCCGCCGTTAGTGCCGGCATCGCCTTCGCCGGAAATTCTTATTTTCGATAAATTGTCGACGCCTGCCGGAATTTTAATTTCTATTTTCTTTTCTTTTTCAATTTTTCCGTAACCTTTGCAGGCTTTGCAAGGTTTAGTAATTTTTTTACCTGAGCCCTTGCAGTCAGGACAAGTTGTAATTTGCGAGAAAGCGCCTAAGGGTGTTCGGGTTACGCTTTGCACCTGGCCGGAGCCGCCGCATGTCGGACAAATTACGGGTTGAGAACCTTTTTCAGCGCCAGTGCCGTTACATTCAGGGCAGATTTCAAGGTGTTCAAATTTAATTTCTTTTTGTACGCCGAAAACAGCCTCTTTAAAATCTATTTCTAAATCATATCTCAAATCATCGCCGCGCTGCGGGGCATTGGGGTCATTCCCGCCGAAGCCGAAACCTCCAAACCCGCCGAAGAAGCTGTTAAAGATATCATTTAAATCGCCAAAACCTCCGGCAAAAGGCCCGTTAGTATCAAAACCGGCGTTTTTCAAACCATCTTCGCCGTATCTGTCGTAGGTTGCGCGTTTGTTATCGTCCATCAAAGTTTCGTAAGCTTTGCCGAGCTCTTTGAATTTTTCTTCGGCATCGGGGGCTTTGTTTACGTCGGGGTGTAAAGTGCGGGCTTTTTTTCTGAAAGCCGATTTTATTTCGTCTTTAGTTGCACTTTGTGATACTTCCAATATTTCGTAATAATTCATTTTTTGTTGTATTTCCCTAATCTTCTTTTACTTCTGCGTAATTTATCAGGCGTGAACTATTCTGCTGTTGCGACGTTCACAAGCGCCGGGCGTAAAACCTTATCACCCATTTTGTAGCCTTTTTGAAGTTCTGCAATAATTGTATGTTCCGGGTGTTCGCTTGTGGGTGTCTGCATTACGGCATCATGAAAATTCGGATCAAATGCCTGGCCTTCCGCCTCAATTGGTTCAAGTCCAAGCTTTGTTAAGGTATCAAGGACTTGCTTGTGAACGAGGTTGAAACTTTCTTTGCATTTTTCGCAGTCTTCTACGCTTTCTAAAGCTTTTTGACCGCGTTCAAAGTTATCCAACACTTCAATCATTTTTTTAAGTGCGTTTTCAGCACCGTATTTCAAAAGACTTTCACGTTCTTGAGCCTGGCGTTTGCGGAAATTGTCGAAATCCGCCGCAAGTCTTAAATACTGATTATTTAACTCATCGTATTTTTCTTGCAGTTTCGCTAACTCGCCGCTGTCGGGCTGTTGTGGAGTTTCTTGTTCAACGGGAGCTTCTGTGTTTAATTCAATTTTTTCGTCGTCATTATGATTTTTAAACGGATTGTTGTGTTTGTGTGTCATTTTCCTACCTCTACAATATAATATAACTTAATTATAAATTATCAAGTCAGTAAGCGGGATAAAATTTATTATTTTTTAATAATTGGTCTGCGGGCTTTGATTTGAAAACAAATTTGCATAATTACTGATTTTATTTTATAATTTGTAAACGGAAAAGGTTTTAAGCAAGGCTTAAAGCAGAAGCAAAGCCCAAATAATTACGGAAGGAGTAATCATGGCTCAACAATTTAATGCTCAAAATATAAAAAAAAGAATTTCGGTTCTGGTATTTTTGAAAGGTTCAACCGCTCCGCTTGTTCTTTACGTTGAAAATCCCGAAGCCCTTTATGATGAACTTAAACAGGCTGTAAAAAGCCCTCAGGCTATGCTTATCGAAAGAGAAACCCTCGGGCCTTTGAAAAAAGTCTGCTTTATTTCAAACCAGATTGCGTCGCTGGCGCTTCAAGAAGAACAATACATGTAAGTTTAAAAGGATTCTGCAATGACGCATAAGATTTCAATTGACGATTTGGAAAACTCTGTAAATAAAACAATCAGTTATCATTTTGAAGATAAAATTGACGGCATAAATTCAAACGGCCAAATTTGTGCTGATTTGGAGTTGAAATCCCTCGGTGATTTTATCGAAGTTAAAGGAAATGTTAAGGGAATTTTAAATTTGGAATGCGATTTGTGTCTCAAAGAATTTGAATACCCGATTGATTTTGATATTGATGAAATGTATGCAAAAAATGCCCTGATGGAGGATTACGGACAGGAAACAGAGCTAAAAGAAGGACAATTCATTACCGATTTGAACGGCGAAAATGAAATTGATATTTATGACTTATTGTATCAATCTGTAATATTAAATATACCAAATAAAAAAGTTTGTGGTATAAATTGTAATGAGGACAAATTCATGAAAGAAGAAGATTTGTCTGACCCAAGGTTAGAAGTGTTCAAAAACATCAAAATTGAAGGAAATTAAACCCTTACAAAACGCTTTCTGACTCAAAAGGATGAAATATAAGTAGTAGTAAAAATAAAAAGGAAAAAAGAAAATGGCAGTACCTAAGAAAAGAACAGGACATTCCGCACAAGGCAAAAGAAGAAGCAATTGGAAGGCAACAAAGCCTGAAACTACAAAATGCCCGAATTGCGGTGAAACAGTTTTAACTCACACAGTATGCACAGCTTGCGGAACTTACAAAGGCAAACCGGTAAGCTTAAAAGACAGAGTTGAAGAAACTCCGGCAGTTGAAGAAAAGAAACCGGCTAAAAAGTCAACTAAAAAAGCGGAAAAAGCAGAAGAAACAAAAGTTGAAGAAGTAAAAGCGGAAACACCTGCTGTAGAAGTTAAAGAAGAATCTCCGGCTGAAGAAAAAGCTTCTGAACCGGAAGAAAAATAATTTATGTAAAAGGATGGCTCAAAAGGGCAGCCTTTAAGCCATCCTTCTTTTCAACCGTTAAACGTTAAGACTTTGAGAGGGATAAGATGACAAGAATAGCAATTGATGCAATGGGTGGAGATCATGCGCCGCACGAGATAGTAGCAGGCGCGGTTTGGGCAGCTAAAGAATACGGCGTTGCCATTGAATTGGTTGGAAAACAAGACAGAATTGAGCAGGAGCTTGACAAAATCTCACATGAAGGTTTCATGACAGACTGCGGCAAGGGCGGTGCTGCAAAATACCGTATAAAAATTGATACCTCAAAACTCGACATCAAAATTACCCATGCCTCTGAAGTTATTGAAATGGGCGAAGCTCCCGGACAAGCTATTCGTAAAAAGAAAAAATCTTCGATTGTCTTGGCGGTCGATGCTGTCGCTCAAGGAAGTTCAGATGCCGTCGTTGCAGCAGGTTCAACCGGTGCCGCTATGGCGTCAAGTTTGTTCGGATTAGGCAGAATCCCCGGAATCGACAGACCTGCAATTGCAGTTACCATGCCGACTATCAAAAAACCTATTGTTGTTATTGATGGCGGTGCAAACAGTAATTGTACTCCCGAAATGCTTTATCAGTTTGCAATCATGGGTGCAACTTTCTCAAAAAATGTTCTCGGAATAGAACATCCGCGTGTTGCAGTTCTGAATATTGGCGAAGAAGCCGGAAAAGGCAACGAGCTTGCTCAGGCAACTTACAAACTCTTGGAAGAACAGCAGGAGAAAATTAACTTTGTCGGCAACATTGAAGGTAAAGAAATTTTTCTGAGCGTATGTGATGTTGTTGTCTGTGACGGTTTTGTCGGAAACGTTGCGCTTAAAGTTACCGAAGGAACTTCACAAATGCTTTTCAGAATGCTTAAACAAGAATTCAAAGGCGATTTGCCGGGCAAAATCATCGGACTTCTGGCAAAACCTTTTATGAAAAGGATTTATACAAAAATTAACTACGAAGAATTCGGCGGCGCACTTCTTCTTGGTGTCAAAGGAATTACCGTAATTTCACATGGCAGAAGCAAAGCTTACGCAATCAAAAATGCAGTAAGAGTTGCAAAGCATGCTGTAGAAACCGGCGTTAACGAGAAAATAGCAAAATTTTATGAGGAATAGTCAATGACAGATAAATTAATTCCGTTAAGAATTGCGGGTGTTGGTTATAGTTTACCCGAAACAGTTATTACAAATGATGATTTGACAAAATTATACGATACATCAGACGAGTGGATTTATTCAAGAACAGGTATCAAAGAACGCAGAGTTGTTTCAGGCGAAGAAAACGCAATTGACCTCGGTTTTGACGCCGCTAAAAAAGCAATTGCTAAATCCGGCATTAATCCTGATGATATCGACTTAATTATTGCCGCTGCATCTGCTCCTCCGGATTTGTACCCTGCAATTGCATGTCACATCCATCAAAGACTCGGCATTAAAAGACAAATTCCTGCATTTGATATTACAGCAGCATGCTCGGGCTTAATTTATGCATTAAGCATTGCAAAAGCATACATATCATCAGGAATGTACAAAAATATTCTTCTTGTTGCAACTGACAACAACTCACGGCTTGTCAACTGGGAAGACAGAAGCACGTCAATTCTTTTTGGCGACGGCGCAGGTGCAATGGTTGTTACGCAATCAGAAGACGGCGTTGATGATATTATTGCAATTGATATTAAAGCCGATGGAAATTATGGCGATTTGCTGGAACTTTCTTTTGACGGCAAAAACTGCCCGCTTGTTGAACAATATGAAGAAAAACCTAAAGGTATCAGAATGAACGGGCGCGGAGTTTACACTTTTGTTGCAAAAGTTCTTCCAAATTATGTTGAAGATTTGATTGCAAATGCCGGCATGAAAGCAGAAGACATAGATTACTTAATTCCGCACCAGGCAAATATCAGAATTATTCAGGCTGTTCAGGAAAGACTCGGTTACAGTGACGAAAAAGTCATAACAAATATTAAATATTACGGAAATACATCAGCCGCATCAATTCCAATAGCTTTGGCGGAAAGCGTTGAAAAAGGCAATGTAAAACTTGGTACAACTGCAGTTCTTTGCGGATTTGGCGCGGGCATGACCTGGGGCGGGGCAATTGTACGCTTAAGAGAAGGTATTTGCTAATGAAGATAACAGATACAAAATACCCCATATCTAAATTACAAGGATATTTTACAAATATTGATTTTGGAAATCCTGTTCGTATAGCGGCAATTAAGAAAAAATCTCCGGAGACGGTTTATTCTTGCAAGCCACTAAAAGTTGACTGTGAGTTTTGTAAAGAAAAAATTGGACTTTTGAATAACGATATTTTTGTAAAGCAAGGTGACAAAACTGATAAACAGATTTTATCGGATGTATAAAAATAAAAGGCTTTAAAGGCGGGGCATTCCCCCGCCTTTATGTGAAGCAGAAGCTGCATTTGGAGAATTATTGATAAAGTCTTGTATAAGATTAATTAAGAATACATTTACATTTACCTTGTTTATTGTATAATCTGGATAGGAAGTTAAAGAGAGATATTTTGAGGGATATGATTATGACAAAAAAGATTGCATTTCTTTTTCCGGGGCAAGGGTCTCAAGCTGTTGGCATGGGAAAAGATTTATACGAAAGCTTTGAGAGTGCAAAGAATGTTTTTGATGCGGCAGACAGAGTTTTGAACAAAGAAATCACAACACTTTGCTTTGAAGGTCCGGAAGACGCCCTCAAACAAACTGTTAACACACAGCCTTGCATTGTAACAATGTCAATTGCGGCAATGGAAGCTTTGAAATCAGAATTTGATATAAGCCCTGATTATGTTGCAGGTCATTCGCTCGGCGAATATTGCGCAATGTATTCAGCAGGTGTAATGTCTTTGGAAAACACTTTAAAAGCAATTCAAAAACGTGCTGACTTGATGGGTTCAACAAAAGGAGGAGCAATGGCGGCAGTTTTGAACGCCCCCGAAGGCGCTCTTGAAGAAGCATTGAAGGAAGCCTCTTCAATCGGATACGTTGACGTTGCAAACTACAATTCACCGGCTCAGGTTGTTATCACGGGCGATGAAAAAGCTGTTGCAAAAGCCGGTGAACTATTAATGGCGAAAGGCGCAAGACGTGTTGTTCCTCTTGCTGTTTCAGGTGCTTTCCATTCAAAATTCATGGCGAATGCAGGCAAAGAATTTGAAGCTTTTGTTTCCGAATTAGCTTTAGACGATGCGAAAATTCCGGTTATTACAAACGTTGACGCTCAGTTGACTGTTGACAAAGACGATTTCAAAGTCAAAATGCCGAAACAAATTTATTCATCAGTTCACTGGACACAGACAATCCAAAAAATGGCTACTGACGGCGTTGAAATTTTTGTAGAAATAGGTCCGGGTAAAGTTCTTGCAGGTTTAAATAAAAAGATTGTTCCGGAAGCAAAAGTTTACAATGTTTTCGACAAAGCGTCGCTTGAAGCAACAGTTGAAGCGTTAAAAGCAGAACTTTGCTGTGAAGTTTAAAAGGTAAAATGTAGGCCGGCTTTGTTCGGTAAGTTAATAAGGAGAAAATTAATGACAGAAAGAAAAATTGCATTGATTACAGGCGGTTCACGTGGTATTGGTCTGGCTTGCGCGCTGGAACTTGCAAAAGCAGGCTGTGATATCATTATTAATGATATTTGTGACGCTGAAAAAGCCCAACCGGCTTTAGATGAAATTAAAGCTTGCGGAGTTAACGCATATTTCTACAGTTTTGACGTTTCAAATGACGCTGCTGTTCAGGAAAATGTTGACAAAATGATTGCTGAACACGGCAGAATTGATATCTTGCTTAACAATGCAGGTATCACAAAAGACGGCTTGTTTATCAGAATGGATATGGAACAGTGGGAAAGAGTTATCAAAATTAACCTTACAAGTGCATACTGCGTAACCCATGCCGTAATCAAACACATGATGAAAGCACGTCAAGGTTCAATTATTAACATGTCAAGCGTTGTAGGGCTTCATGGAAACCCGGGTCAGGCCAACTACTCAGCATCAAAAGCAGGTTTAATCGGTTTGACAAAAACTCTTGCAAAAGAATTCGGCTCAAGAAACATCAGAGTTAATGCTGTATGCCCTGGCTTTATTCAAACTGCAATGACAGCAAATCTTCCAAATATTGACGAATATGTTAAAGCAATTCCGATGAAGAGACTCGGCACTCCGGAAGATATCGCAAAAACAGTAAAATATCTTGCTCTTGATGCAGATTATGTTTCAGGACAGGCAATCGAAGTTGCCGGCGCTTTGATTATTTAGTAAAGTAAAGATTTTTAACAATATAGCGTCAGGATTGTAAATTCCTTGCAAAAAAATCTTGTGCCAGATATAATATTATAGACGCGAGAGCGAATATAAATCAAAGTAGTAATACAATAATTTATGAGGAAAAAAAGATGAGTACATTCGAAAAAGTTAAAAAAGTTGTAGTAGATCAATTAAGCGTTGATGAAGCATTAGTAACTCCTGAAGCAAGCTTCACAGCTGACTTGGGTGCTGATTCATTAGATACAGTTGAATTGGTTATGGCTTTTGAAGAAGAATTCGGCTGCGAAATTCCTGATGAAGAAGCTGAAAAAATTCAAACAGTTCAAGACGCTGTAAATTATATTGATTCTCACAAATAATCGAGGCTTTGCCCGAAAGCATCTTTAAATTTAAAGATGTGAGAATATTAAAAATTTGCGAGGGTGAAAGTTAAATATAAATTTCCCCCTCGTATATTTAAAAAGTTTAGGCGAATTTTCACAATTATGGAAATTAAGTGAGCCGGTTTTCAAAATGATTTCTGCGAAAAGTAAATAAAATCCGCATTAATCAGTTAGAGTATTTATAAAAGGTAAAGAGATGGCTAAAAGAAGAGTTGTTATAACAGGACTTGGTGCAGTTACACCTTTCGGGGTTGGAGCTGATAAATTTTGGAATAGTCTTGTCGAAGGCAAAAGCGGCATTTCAACATCAGAATTAATTGATGTTTCAAAGCATGTTGCGAAAATTTCAGGCGAAGTTAAGAACTTTAATCCTGACGATTATATTGACCCGAAAGAAGCTAAAAAAATGGACAGATTTATCCAGTTTGCAATGATTGCGGCAGATGAAGCCGTTAAAGATGCAAATTTGGAAGAAGTTAAAGATGTTGACCCTTATAAAATCGGTGTTATTGTAAGCTCTGCTGCCGGCGGTTTCAGAACCTTTGAAGACAACCATATCAGAATTCTTGAAAAAGGTCCGAACAAATGTTCACCGTTCACAATTCCGATGATGATTGTTAACATGGCATCAGGCAGAATTTCTATGAAATACGGCTTTAAAGGCATTAATAAAGTTGTTGTTTCGGCTTGCGCAACCGGTACACATTCAGTTGGCGACGCATTTAGAGCAATTCAATACGGTGATGCGGATATTATGCTTGCCGGCGGCTGCGAAGCTACAATTTGTGATGTTGGCGTTGGCGCATTCTCATCAGCAAGAACTTTGTCAAAACGTAATGACGAGCCGCAAAAAGCTTCACGTCCGTGGGATGTTGACAGAGATGGTTTTGTAATGAGTGAAGGCGCCGGAGTTCTTATTCTTGAAGAATATGAACACGCTAAAAAACGCGGTGCAAAAATTTATGCAGAAATTGTCGGCTATGGTCAGACAGGTGATGCTTATGATGTTGTAGCTCCGGATCCTGAAGGCCAGGGTGCAACGCATGCAATGAAATTTGCACTTGAAGATGCTGGTTTAGAGCCGTCAGATATCCAGTATATCAACGCTCACGGTACAAGCACAGGCTTAGGCGATATTGCCGAGTCAAAAGCAATCGAAAATCTTTTCGGCGATAAAGAAAAGAACCCGAATTTGATGGTATCTTCAACAAAATCAATGCATGGCCACCTTCTTGGCGCAACCGGTGCAGTTGAATGTATTGCCTGCGTTAAGGCGATTAACGAAGGCATTGTTCCTCCGACAATTAACCTTGACAATCAGGACGAAAAAGTCGGAAATCTCGACTACGTTCCTCACAAAGCAAGAAAAGCGCAAATCCATGCTGCATTGTCAAATTCTTTTGGATTTGGCGGCCAAAATGCTTCAATTGTTATTAAAGAAGTTAAGTAACGCAAAAATAAAACAAATTATAAGAAATCCGCTTCAATATAATTGGAGCGGATTTTTAATTTATTATTCTTGACTTTCACATCAGCTTTTGCCGGGCAAGCAACGATTTCGATTTTCCAGATTACGATGTATTTACAAAATTCGTTTGTAAATCGTTTCAATATTCTTTAAAAATTCCTGTTTATCAAAAATTTTGTCGATTTCTTCAATCGAAAGACGTTTGATAATCTCTTCATCTTTCATAAGATTAGCCTTGAAATCGCCGTCATTTTCAAACGCGTCAAGTGCATTGCGCTGAACTATTTTGTAAGCTTCCTCGCGCGTCAAACCTTTTTCAACAAGTTCAAGCAAAACTTTTTGAGAAAATACAATTCCGCCGAACTTGTCGGTATTTTTAAGCATATTTTTTTCATGCACAACGAGATTTTGAACAACGCTGTTGAAACGCGCAAGCATAAAATCTACCAGTATCAAACTGTCCGGAAAAATAATTCTTTCGGCGGAACTGTGGGAAATATCTCTTTCATGCCAAAGCGGAATATTCTCCATTGCAGCAAGCGAATTACATCTTACAACACGCGCTAGCCCGCAAAGATTTTCTGATAAAACCGGATTTTTCTTGTGCGGCATTGCAGAAGACCCCTTTTGGCCTTTTGCAAAACCTTCTTCCACCTCCAAAACCTCTGTTCTTTGCAGGTGACGAATTTCAGTTGCAAACTGCTCCAGAACGCTTGCAATCAAAGCCAGCGACTGCATAAAATAGGCGTGATAATCGCGTGCAATTACCTGGGTTGAAATTCTGGCAGGCTTCAATCCGAGATTTTTGCAGGTAATTTTTTCAACTTCGGGTGAAATGTTGCTGTAAGTTCCAACAGGCCCCGAAATCTGTCCGACACGGATTTCTTCAAGCGCATGTTCAAAATTATCACGCTGGCGCTCAAGAATATCAATCCAGCTGCACAGCTTGACGCCGAAAGTCATGACTTCTGCATGAACACCATGCGAGCGGCCGATGCAGATTGTGTTTTTATGTTTTTTGGCCAGAACTTTTAAAGATTCGATAGTTTCATCCAAATCTTTTTTGATGATTTTCCCGCTGTCCTGAATTTGCAGGGCAAAAGCCGTGTCAATAACGTCAGAACTCGTCATTCCGATGTGCATATGCCGCGCCAAATCTTCACCCAGGCTTTCGTTCACACATGTTAAAAACGCGATTACGTCGTGGCGGACTTCCCGTTCAATTTCGTCAATGCGTTCGATAGAGAATTTCGCACGTTTTTTAATCTCATCAACCTCTTTTTTCGGGATTTTTCCGAGTTTTGAATAAGCCTCGCAGACTGCAATTTCGACCTTCAAATAATAATCGAATTTGGAATTCAAATCCCATATTTTTTTTATTTCTTCGCGTGAATATCTGTCAATCATAGTTTTATTGTAGCATGAAAAAAGTGAAGGGTGAGGGGTTCGTTACGAATGTAGTGAGAAGTGAAAGGTGAAAAGTGAAAAGACCATTTCGTTAATGCTATAATCATAGAATTTTACGAATATCCATTTTAAATAACTTAATTTTCCGGCGCATTAGCGCATTATCAAGAACCGTAACGGTCTTTTCACCTTTCACTTCTCACTTTTCACCCTACCCCCCATCTATAACTAACTCTTCACCACTCACCCTTCACTTTTTACATTTCTTCACAAAAAAGGCAATTATTTCGGGCATAAATACTTTATATATATAAGATATTAAGAGAAAAGGAATGAACTATGCCAAATCCGCAGATTGATAAAGCTACATTTATGTATGACCCGCGGTTTCAGAGTATTCGCGATGAGGGTGTTGATTATACTGAATTCACCATGAACCAGTCATATTATATGAACAAACTTTCTTCATCAAGTATTCATGACCTTTATAATAAAGGCAAGCAGATGTATAATACCTACACTGAACTTTACAATCAGTCGAATAATCTGTTTATTCAATTGAAAAACAAACAGTCAAAAACTCTTGCGAAATATAACGAATATCTTCAGAACTATGTTAAGCAGGTAAATGGTGATGAAAGCAAGGTTACATCTACTCAGAAAGATATTGCCGCAAGAGAATCAGGTTACACGGTAGATTTAATCAGAAATACAAATAATGCCGAAACGATGGCAAGCATTTACCTTGATGGAAGACGAAACGCTGTGAGCATGCAGCAAAAAGGCTTGGCTCAATCTGTATTTGAAGATATTAAAATAACTTAATTTGTTATTTTTGTACGAGTTTGCCCTAAATAAGTCTCAAATCGTCACTGCGAGCTTAAGTGAAGCAGTCCCAAAATGGATTGCCGCGAAAATCAAAGATTTTCTCGCAATGACGGAACGAGTTGTGTAAACTTGTATATAAGTCCCAATTTTGATTATTTCCTCACCGGAAGAT
>OLZA01000615.1_pt1 | contig 18011 bp, 7 predicted proteins | sample 1673431 | NCBI WGS metagenome assembly OLZA01 (sample SAMEA103958111, study PRJEB25191) | human gut metagenome | biome: human-associated habitat [ENVO:00009003]; feature: intestine environment [ENVO:2100002]; material: feces | place: Germany | collected 2013/2015 | reverse complement strand
CGGCCTGCCCCACGCGCCACGAAGCCCGCGTGGGTGAAAATCCTACGAGCCATACCGGCTCACTATTCTGCTGTTCCATAACAATTTTTTGTTTTTCAGTTTTCAATAGCCCCCAACAGAAGCACGCCCCTGCTTTCTGAAAAAGAAGCAGGACCTGAGCAAATTTACGGAATTCTGCCCACATAACCCCGCCATGGCCAGCCGGAAGACCCTCTGCCACTTTTTAACAGATGAAAATGAGGCAAAAACACAACTTGGGCTTCACCATGTCTACTTTTTTCGCTATATTTGCCCTATCGTGCTCCGAAAAAGTCAAAAAACAAATCTTATTCGGAACGCCAATGCTCATTTTTTATTTTCCTCTGCATTATGAAAAACAAACTGCTTTTGCTTGCGCTGGCCCTCAGTCTTACAGGAGGCATGGCCTACGCGCAAAACGTCGTGAACATCACGCCAGTTCCCAAAACCATGACAACGGCACAGAGTACGCTCACGCTGCCCCAGCAAATTTCGCTCTACTGTCCCCTTCCCGACAGTCTGCGCACCGAGGCCGAGCGTTTTGCCACCAGCCTCAGCCAGTCGACAGGACTGCAAGTCAGCCTGAGTGACGACGCCAATGCCCTGGTGGGCATAAGCGCCAACAACAGTCTGGGACTGGAAGCCTATAAACTGGACATCACCGCCCAAGGCATCAACATTGAGGCCCGCACCACAGCCGGCCTGTTCTACGCCTTCCAAACCCTCAAGAAGCTGCTGCCGGCCCATGTGGCTCTAGGACAATACGCCACCGCTCCGGCCGAAGGCTACACCCTGCCCTGCCTGAGCATTACCGACGAGCCCCGCTTTGGCTACCGCGGCTTCATGCTCGACGCCGCCCGCCACTTCTTCAATGTGGAAGAGGTGAAGAAAATCCTCGACCTCATGTCCATCTACAAACTCAACCGCTTCCACTGGCACCTGAGCGACGACCAGGGCTGGCGCGCCGAAATCAAGAAATGGCCGCGCCTGACCTCCGTGGGCAGCATCGCGCCCAATTCCTACCAGTGGGACTGGACGCAAGGCGGCTACTATACCAACCGTCCCTACGGACCTTATTATTATACGCAGGAAGAGATGCGTGACGTAGTGGCCTATGCCCGCGAACGCCACATCGAGATTCTGCCCGAAATTGACATGCCCGGACACTTCGTGGCCGCCATGACAGCCTATCCCGAATTCAGCTGCACCCCCGACGGACTGCACCAGAACTGGATGCCCTGGGGCGTTTCGTCCGACGTACTCAACGTGGCCAACCCGCAGGCCGTACAGTTTGCCAAGGACATCATCGGCGAACTGATTGACATCTTCCCCTATCCCTACATTCACATCGGCGGTGATGAGTGCCCCACCACGGCCTGGCAGCAAAATGCCGAGTGTCAGCAGAAAATGCAGGACGAGGGCATGACCAACGCCCGCCAGCTGCAGTCGCACTTTATCAAGGAAATGGCAGACTTTGCCGCCACCCGCGGCCACAAGCTCTTCCTTTGGAACGAGAGCATCACTGAGAGTAATGCCGACGTTGACCTCATTCGCTCCACCGGCGCCACCATCATGTGCTGGACCGGCCCTGAGGCTGCTGCACAGAAAGCCGCATCGCTGGGACTGCAAAACGTCATGACGCCTTACTTCTACTACTATATCAATCGCCGGCAAAAGCAGGACGACAGCTGGATGAAGGTAGCCGGCGACGGCAACGACGACCTGCAGCGCACCTACAACTACCAGCCCATACAGTCCAACGTCAGCACCACCCTGCAGCCCTACTACACCGGCGTACAGGGCACGTTCTGGACCGAGCACGTGGCCGACTCCACCCTGCTGGAATATCTGGCCCTGCCGCGCCTAATGGCCATTGCCGAAACCGGATGGACTCCTGAAAACAAAAAGAACTTCACGAGCTTCTGTCAGCGCATGGCCCAGGATACCGTAATGTTCAAGCTCGGCAATTACCGCTACAGCCCGCACTACCTGACGGGCACAAGCACCCAGACAGACAAGGTGATGCCGAAGTTCTCCACCGCCGACAAGTCCTATTACTACCGCTTGGTAACGCGCTCCACCGGCGACCGCGCCAACAAGTGCATCGAACTGCTGGCCGAAGGCTCGCCGCTGATTTCGCAATACTCCGGCAAGGGCGCCAAGGCTGGTGTACTCTGGACCAACGCCCAGGCCGCTGAAGGCGACGACAACTACGACAACCAGTTCTGGGCCCTAGAGGAAGACCCCGACCGCGCCGGTTACTTTGCTCTAGTGTGCCGCGCACAGCCCGAGGGTTCCGTCATCCCGACTACGACCACCAGCAATACGGCCCGATTCAGCTACGATGCCACCCAGAAGCACTACGACTTTAAAATCACCGCCGACCGCTACGGACAGGACGGCGACTACTATTACTACAGCATCTCTACCGACGCCTTAGGCAGCTGGCTGCTCAACGCGGCCGCTTCGGGCCAGGGCTACTCGGTCAACCTGTGGAACGTACCGGCCGACGGCGGTAACTCCTGCGACTGGCAGCTGCGTCCCGACTTTACGGACTCCAGCCAACAGCTCGGCACGCTTCTTGCAGAAGCCAACCAGCTGGCCGGCATACCGACCTACGCCGACACGCCCCTGCCCGGACAAGCCGGCGAGGCTCAGGTAGCCGCCCTCAAGGAACTCCTGGCCCAGTCTACCGACAACATGTCACAGGAGGAAACGACACAGTATCTCACCCAACTGCAAACGGCCATTGGCAACTGCTACGCCTCCATCGGTGGTCTGAAAGAAGGCCAGACCTATCAGCTCAGCAACAGTGTGGAGGGTTACGAAGGTATTGCCCTTGACGACAAGGGACAGAACAACCTGACCTACGCCACCACGTCCTATGCCGCCGATGCCTGGGTGGCCGAACAAGTGACGGACAACGGCAAGGGCGGACAGATCTTCCGCCTCAAGAACGCTGCCACCGGACGCTACATCAGCCAGCTCTCTTCGAGCCTGACCAGCCGCGTAGGCTATGCCGTCACCATGGGTACCACTCCGGCCAATCTGACCAGCACGTTCAGCACCACTTACTATGACTACAACCTGGGCATCAACGGAAGCTACCTCTTCCCCGTGTCTACCGAATACCTGACCCTTCAGGGACAGGTGGCTGCCGGTACTGACAAGTCCAACGGTAACCAGAGCGGCAACTCCGTACGCCTGCAGGGCAACGCCTGGACCATGCGCCCCGTGGCCGTAGTGACCTACCGCTGCAGCGACACCGACGGCAAACTGCTCGGCACCTACACCCAGAGCGTCAGCCAGGGCACGGACTTCACGGCCACAGCTCCGCAAATTGACAACTACGCCCTCGTTTCGTACAACGACAGCCAGCAGGAGGCTCCGCAGTTCAGCGCCATCAGCGAGGCACAGACCGTTGACGTCACCTACCGCCGCGTACGCTTCGCCGTCAATACGGAATGTATCGACGCCAACGGCGGCATCATCCAGCGCGAGCAGATTACCTGCCCCGTAGACAGTGCACTCACCCTCACGGCTCCCGAAATCCCCTACTATCAGTTGAAGGGTGACGAAACAAGCCTCAGCCTGACGCCGACCAGCGACACTACCCTGGTGTTCCGCTACACCACCGAGGCTTACAGCGGCGTGCGCCAGTTGGCCGAGCCGGTACTGAAGCCCGTCAGCGGACAGCACTACGTGCTCTACAACACGGCCAGCAACACCGAGCGCCGCGGCTACCTCAACGTCAGCCCCGACAACAAGCTCATCATGGCCAGCGGACGCATTGAAAACCAGACGCCTTACTACACCTGGACGATAGAGGAAAAGAACGGGCGCTACCAGTTCGGCAACGTCGGCTCGGGCCTCTACATCCCCGTGCTCAGCAGCGGTACCGACATCACCGCCACCTCACGCCCCGACGCATTCAGCCTGACGGCCGGCCAGCAGACCAACACCCTGCGTATGCAAGGCACCAACGGACTCTGGTGGAACGGCAACGTGGGTAAGTTCACCGGCTACAGCGGCGGCCACGACTTCACCATCTACCGCTACTATACCGCGCCGTACTTCAGCGTCACCATCCATCAGGTGGACACCACCGGCCGTGCCCTGGTGCCGAGCAGCACGAAATTCTACGCCGCCGGCTCAGCCTGCACCGCCGACACCCTCAGCAAAGCCGGCTACGTGTACCTGCGCACCGAAGGCAACCTGAGCCAGCTCAGTCCGCTCAGCGCCAACGTGGAAATCACCCTGATTTACGAGCCCGTCAACACCGGCATCAGCCACATCTCCGACGCCACCGCACCCAAGGGCATCTACGACCTGAGCGGACGCCGGCAGAAAAGAGCCACTCAAGGCATTTATATCATTGACGGACAAAAAACCTTTGTCCACAAACCATAAGAGGGCAACACTTTATCCGCCCTATTCTGCGGCCACTGTCAGCACAACCTCAACCACACACAAGAGGTTTGCCGGCAGTGGCCGCTGCCGTATAAGTACAATGTAATTCACGAAAAAGTAGTATCTTTGTCTCCCGGAAAAGGCCCCACACCGGCCGAAAAAAGGTCTACAACACCTTCGTACCCGGGCTTACCCAAGTCCCCGCTCCATTTATCTTGTCATCAAAAACATCACTTTTATTCAATAAATTCCAACCACATCATGAAGCACAAATTATTGGGTACACTGCTCACCCTATGCATGAGTCTGTGTGCTCTCCACACCGTCGGAGCCGAATCGCAGCCACAACGTGGCATAACTCCGCGCCCCATGTCGATGACCACCGAATCCGGACAACTGATTTTACCCCAAAAGTGGACCATCAGCTGCCACAATCTGCCCGACAGCATCCAAGCTGAAGCCCGCCGCTTTGCCCAACACATGCAAACCGCTACGGGACAAAAAATCAAAGTCAGTTCACGCAGCCGCCGCGCGCTTGTCAAACTGGACACGGCCTCAGACCCCACGTTAGGAACAGAGGGCTACAAACTGCAAATCACTCCCAAAGGCATTCACATTGAGGCCCGCACAACTGCCGGATTCTTCTATGCCTTCCAAACCCTCAAGCAGTTGCTTCCGCCCCACGTCATGCTGGGTAAGGCAGCCACCGCTCCGGCCGGAGGCTACACACTGCCCTGCCTGAACATTACCGATGGGCCTCGTTTCAGCTACCGCGGATTCATGCTCGACGTGGCCCGCCACTTTTTCAGCGTAGAGGAAGTGAAAAAACTGCTCGACCTCATGTCGTTCTACAAACTCAACCGTTTCCACTGGCATCTGAGCGACGACCAGGGATGGCGCGCCGAAATCAAGAAATGGCCCCGCCTGACCTCAGTAGGCAGCATTGCTCCCAACTCCTATCAGTGGGAATGGGATAAGAAAGACCATATTTACACCAACCAGCCCTACGGCCCCTACTTCTATACGCAGGAGGAAATGCGCGACATCGTAGCCTACGCCCGCGAACGTCATATCGAAGTGTTGCCCGAGATTGACATGCCCGGACATTTCGTAGCCGCCATGACAGCCTATCCGGAATTCAGCTGCACCCCCGACAGCCTGCACCAGAACTGGATTCCCTGGGGCGTTTCGACCGACGTACTCAACGTGGCCAACCCCAAGGCCGTACAGTTTGCCAAAGACATACTGGGCGAACTGATGGACATCTTCCCCTATCCTCACATTCATATCGGCGGTGACGAGTGTCCCACCGTGGCCTGGGAGCAGAACAAACTGTGTCAACAAAAAATGAAAGACGAGGGCCTGACCAATGCCCGTCAGCTGCAGTCGCATTTTATCAAGGAAATGGCCGACTATGCTGCCACCCGAGGCCGCAAGCTCTACCTCTGGAACGAGAGTATTACCGAACAGAACGCCGACGTCGACCTCATACGCTCCACCGGCGCCACCATCATGTGTTGGATAGGACCGGAAGATGCTTCAAAAAAGGCAGCCTCGCTGGGGCTGAACAACGTAATGACGCCCTATTTCTACTACTACATCAACCGCCGGCAAAAACAGGACAACAGCTGGATGAAAGTGGCCGGCGACGGCAACGACGACCTGCAGCGTACCTACAACTACCGCCCCATTCCGCAAGGCGTCAGTGACGCGCAGCAGAAATACTACACCGGCGTGCAGGGCACCTTCTGGACCGAGCACGTGGCCGACTCCACCCTGCTGGAATATCTGGCCCTGCCGCGCCTGATGGCCATTGCCGAAACGGGATGGACGCCTGAAGCGAAAAAAGACTTTGCCGACTTCTGCCGCCGTATGTCGGCCGACACGCTGCTGCTCAAGCAGGGCGGCTACCGCTACAGTCCCCACTACCTGACACCGCAAAAATAATCCCCATCCCACAAGGGCTTTACCCCAAAATGCTGCCGCCCGCACTGACTCCATTCCGGTCAGTACGGGCGGCAGCATTTGTTTCCATACACAGAGGCGACCGTTTCCACACGAGCTGCGCTCCGGTTTCCGACAACCCGGCACCTTTTTTCCTTTACCCGGCGGAAAAACATACTTAAGTGCCCGGCTGTTTCATCTTCCCTTACGTTCCTTTCTGATAAAACAAAAAGCGTATGGAAACAACTTGCCACCATACGCTTTTCTCTCCAAAAAAAATCACACAAAGCATGTGCTGCTGTTTGTTCCGCGTCTGACTGCCCTACCTTTGCCGGCTTCTCAAACCGTAGCGTCAGTTGAAGCCGACGCTTCAATGTCGGCCTTCCGTTCAGCCTTCCGCTTGCGCTTTTCCTCACGTGCCATGGCCTGCAGGAACATGCGGTCGACAATACCGTCGGCCAGTCCCAGCATAGGCACGAAAATCTGTCGGGTTGACAAGGCGCGCGCCACCGTACGGAAAATAATTCCTGCCGGCACAATCACATCGGCACGGTCGGCCTTGAGTTTGAACTGCGTCATGCGCTCCTGAGGCGTCAGGCCGCTGAGTCGGTCGACGATGCGTTCCAGTTCAGGAGCCGTCAGAATCTGGCTGGCGCTCTTTTCGTGCACCAACTTATAGAGTTTGTTGATGTTTCCGCCCGACCCGACCATTTCCGTAGGTCCCAGATTCCGGGCCGCCTGTTGCATGTCGGCCGTAATCTGGCTGAGCACCGAACTGACGTAGTCGTCAGTTTCATGGAGCATGCGGAGCGTACCGATTTTATACGACTGGCTGCTTACCATACGGCCTTCGGAAAGGATTGAAATTTCGGTACTACCGCCACCCACGTCAACATAGGCACACTGCCGCTTCATGCGCGAAGCATACTCCACGTGGTTGCCATAAATGATGCTGGCTTCCTCGCGTCCGTCAATGAGTTCAATATCCACACCCGTCTTCTTGCGGATGCTCTCCACCAGGTCGGCTCCGTTGCGCGCCTCGCGCATGGCCGAAGTGGCACAGGCCCGATAGCTGTCGACGTTGTACAAGCGCATCAGGTTCTTAAACGCCTTAATCATATAGAGTGTTTTCTGCTGACGCTCCTTGCTGATTTTTCCCAGCGTAAAGACATCTTCGCCGAGCCGGAGCGGATAGCGCAGAAAAAACATTTTCCTGAAATTCGGACTTTCGCCCTCAACAGCAGGCTCCATCCGTTTGATGAGCAGTCGGGCTGCATTTGAACCAATATCAATGGCTGCAAAAACTTGGTTGTCCATAGGCTATAAAAGGTCTTTTTTTAGGTTTTTCATTCGTTTCCGGATTCATTTTCCTCCTCCCGCATCTGCCGATAGTAGTTGTGCAGCACCTCCTGTGAACGCAGGGGTTCACACCCGGGCTTTGCGGGCCATATCTGCGGATTGTCGGTCCCGTCGACCACGCGGGCCTGCACCGTGTCGTTCAGGCCGCAATCAACAATAAACCGCAGCTCCTGCTGCAGGCGTGGGTCGTATACAGGCGTCATCACCTCCACCCGGTTGACCAGGTTGCGCGGCATCCAGTCGGCCGAACCGATATAAAACTTCTCCTTGCCGCCATGCGCAAATATAAGAATGCGCGCGTGCTCCAGATAACGGTCGATGATGCCGTGAAGATGTATGTTTTCCGTCAGGCCCGGTATGCCCGTAACCATAGAGCAGTTGCCTCGCAACACGGCTCCCACCTCAACGCCCTCGGCCGAAGCCTTATAAAGGTGGCGCACCACATCAGGATCGGTGATGTGATTGATTTTTACATGGATATAGGCTTCTTTTCCGGCCCGTTTGTTTTTGATTTCCTCATCAATAAGCTGCAGAATCTGACGCTTCATGTTGTTGGGCGACACGAGCAGTTCCTTGAATCTTACGGGACGGAACGGCGAATGGATAAAATCGAACACCCGGTTAACGTCGTCTACAATTTTTTTGTGAGCCGTCATGAGCAGGCAGTCGGTATATACACGGGCATTTCCTTCATGGAAATTTCCGGTACCGATGCAGGCCAGATTGCCCTCGGTAGTCTTAATCCACGTAATCTTTGAATGCACCTTCAATCCCTCCACGCCAAACACGACATTGATGCCGGCTTCACGCATCTTTTTGCTCCAGGAAATGTTGCTGGCTTCGTCAAAACGTGCCAGCAGTTCAATAACCACGGTAACTTTTTTCCCGTTTTTGGCAGCGGTTACCAGGGTTTCCACCACCTTTGAATCCTTGGCCAGACGGTAAAGGGTAGTTTTGATTGACTCCACCCGCGGACTGATAGCCGCCTCACGCAGCAGACGCAAATAGGCATCGAACGACTGGTAAGGAACGTGAATCATGAGGTCGCGCTTCATGATTTTGTCAATCAAGCTATCCTGGCTTTCAAAGGCCGCAGGCAAGACAGACTCCCAACGCGGAAACTTCAGATCCGTACGGCCGCAGTCGGGAAACTGCATAAAGTCCTTATGGTTATGATAGCGTCCGCCGGCCACGGTAGTATCCAGCCGGTCAAGGCGCAGTTTGCCCATCACCTTTTTCAGCAGGTCGCGAGGCATGGCGGCATCGTAAATCACCCGTAGCGGCTCACCGCGCCTCCGGCTTCGCACTCCCCGCTGCACCTTTTGCAGCAGACTCACGTCGAGGTCGTTTTCGATATCCATCTCGGCATCCTTGGTAAACTTGAATGCATAGGCTTCAAAATAATTATAGGACAAGCCGGCAAACAGCCATGGCAGACACAAGCGTACGGCATCGTCCAGATACATCAGGCAGGCATGCCCGTCGTGGTCAGGCAAACGGAGAAAACGCCCGACTTTCTTGACAGGAAGTTTGACAATGGCAAAATTCTTCTGCGGGTAGCGTGATGAACTCGGTGCATATTTTAATTTAACGGCCAGAAAAATCACGTCGTCATCCTCGTCAGTAAGTTGTCCGGGACCGTTCAGCCACACAGGCTGCGTAGTGCCGTTAAGTTTGTCACGGAAAAACCGGCGGATATATTCACGTTGCTCAGGCGAGGCCTGCGCATCGTCAATCAGCCAGATTCCCTGCTCGCGAAGCTGCTGGGTGAGCATTTGCGTGGTCTGCTCAAATTCACGCGAATACTCGGCATTAAGGGTATTAATCTGCTTAATGGCATTTTTGGCCTCCCGTATGGCGGGAGACAACTTCTGCTGGTCAGCTTGCGCAATACGACTGAGTGAAGCCACACGAACCCTGAAAAACTCGTCAAGATTGTTGGAATAAATTCCCAGAAACGAAATACGCTCCAAAAGCGGAACGTCAGGACGCTGTGCCTCACGCAAAATGCGATGGTTGAAATACATCCAGCTTACATCACGGGCTATGATCTGATTCTTTTCTATTTTAATCATTCTGCACTGAGTTTTTTACATGCAAAGAAACGCAAGTTTTATGACAATAATGTTTCAACGTCCATGTTTTTCAATTACCCTCCACGAAAAGAAGGCCTCATGTCTGTAATTTCGGCAGTCATATATACGCAGGCCGCTCAAAAAAAGAATATGGGTATGCTTTTCATGACTTGTGCAGGTAAATGTACAAAAAAAGAGGCAGACAAAGGACAAAATCACTTTTTTTTCGTTACTTTGCAATTAATAAAGTTCATTCATTTCGGTGGAACAGACGCAAAAACCGGCAAAACATTTTTCCGCCTTACGGCAAACCCGTTCCGCCCAGAAAAAAAGGAAAAACAACAGATTTATATTTAAGGAGGAATAATCAAGATATGTTCAAGCGTATTGCCAAAATAGCAGGTATGGCGGTGGCCACGCCCATAGCCTTGTTTTTATGCCTGGCCGTGCTGCTATATATACCACCCGTTCAGCGCTGGGCCGTTGGGCTGACTACCCAAAAGTTGTCGGAAGCTACAGGTATGACGATTCGTATCGGTCAGGTCCGGCTGGCGTTTCCACTCAGTTTGAGTATGGGGCAAATGCTGGCAGCCCGGGGAACCGCCCCCGGCGATACCCTCGTCAGTGCACGTGCCCTGCGAATTGACGTTAAGCTGTGGCCTTTGCTGCAGGGACGGGCCGAAGTAACGGGCCTGGGGCTGTATGACGCCCGCCTCAGCACACACGACATGATTTCGGACACCCGCATCGAAGGAAACGTGGGCGAGCTGTCAGGACAGGCAGCCTGCGTGGACTGGGGGAATGAACTTGTACAACTGAATCATGCATGCCTGCGCGATGCCAACTTGAAGATATACCTCTCGGACACCGCTAAAAAAGACACCACACCTTCCACATCTGCATGGAAAATAGGAGTCGGCAAAGTGGACATTCTGAACACGTCCATACAGCTGAGCATGCCGGGCGACTCTATGCGCATAGGAGCCGACATCGGGCAAATGGCCCTTCGGCACGGATGGTTTGATACTGGAGTCGGATACTATTCGGCCCAAAGTCTGAAAATTTGGCAGGGCGCTGCTACCTACGATATTCCGCAAGCCGCAAGAACAAAGTCTGGTCTCGACTTTAACCATCTGTCGTTCAGCAAACTGAGATTACAGGTAGATACTTTCAGCTACGATTCTGTAGGACGGATGCGCGCACTCATCCCACAGTTGAAACTGAAGGAGAAGAGCGGTTTACAACTGACCCGCTCCCGAATACAGGTACTGATGGATTCTGTCGGGTTACGCCTTCCGGAATTCAATCTGGCTACGCCATGGTCCTCCATAAAAGGAAACGTGACAATGGATTTCAAAGCCTTGTCTCCCGGAAAAGGCGGGAAACTGAAAACCCACCTGCAAATTCTGTTGGGACGCCAAGACATCAAGCAACTGGTAATCCCGATGTTGCCCGGCGACATACAGAAGTTGATACCGCCCGCTTCACTGCGGGCAGACATCCGGATGCAGGGAAATATCGACCACATGCAACTGCTCTCCTGCCGCATACAAATGCCGGAAATGCTGACACTGAATGCATCCGGAAACATGGCGGAAATACTATCACCCAACCGTATGCGTGCCAAAGCCAAGCTCGACCTCAAGCTGCAACGCACCGACTGGACCAATCGTATGCTCAAGCAATTAGGAGCCGGAAGCGTAAGGATTCCAGCCGGTTTGAACCTGAGCGCACAGGTATCGGCCAATCACCAGCTTTATGGTGCCGATGCCGCACTAACCTTGCCCGGAAAAGGTTCCGTAACCCTGAAAGGAAGCTTCAACTCCACCACCGAACAATACCAAATCCGTATGCTGAGCCGGCATTTCCCGATTCGGGCCTTCCTCCCCGACCTTCCGCTTTCGCCGCTGACCGCACAACTGACAGCCAGCGGAAGGGGATTCGACATCATGTCGCCCCGCTGCCGGCTCAATGCCTCAGCGCGCGTGGGGAGCCTGACCTACGATACCCTGACCATCGATTCCATTAAAGTGCAAGCACAAATGGCTGGCGGGAAAGGTTCTACCATCTACTATGTCAACAGTAAATGGCTGAACTCAAGGGGATTGCTTACCACACAACAGGTTGGAAAAATGATACACCTGACCCTGCAAAGCGACTGGCCCGAAATACGGCTTAAGGAATTGGGAATCACAAAGGATACACTCGACGTGGGAGCCTACATTCGACTGGACGGGTACACAAACCGCCAGTTTACAGACTACGGTGTGACCGGCAACATCAACAATATACATATCAGTACTCCTAAAATGGGTACATCCATGAAAGATGTGCAATTTGCGTTGTCCACTTCTCCCGACACCTCACGGGCATGGATATCTTCCGGCGATTTCAACATGAACCTGCAGGCACAAGGCAACTTTGAAAAAATAGGCAATCATCTGCAACACTTTGTTGAAACGCTGCAATTGCAGTTGAAAGAGCGGCGGCTGGACTACAGCCAATTGAAAGTTATCCTGCCCACAGCAAACTTCAAGCTGAATGCCGGGCGCGACAACCCACTCTCCAACATGGCCCGTATCAAGGGATATGATTTTAATCGTTTGTCAATTGACTTACAGAGCGATACGGCTCAAGGCGTTGTCGGACACGCTGAAATCCATACGGTGAAAGCAGCCGGATGGCAGCTTGACACGATATCGCTGCGCATGTTCCAGGACAACCGGGGATTCAAGATGCTGGGCAGTGTAGTAAACTCAGCCAAAGAAAACCCCGATAAGTTCCGCTTAGGAATAAATGCTTACGTCTATCCTCGCGATGTAGGGGCACACTTTGACTTTATTGACAAAGACGGCGATAAGTGGGTTGACTTAGGCATAAGAGCTCAGGTCATTCCGGATAAAGGAATACAATTGTCCTTTACTCCCGGCAAATCAATCATAGCTTATCGCACCTTCAATATCAATGAGAACAATTACCTCTTCCTCGGAAACAATAAAAAAATATATGCCGACATCAATCTGGAAGCCGACGACGGAACCGGACTGAAACTTTACGGAGAGCCAAACGACAGCATCAACGACCTGACGTTGTCACTCGTTCATATCAATTTGGATGAGCTTTCCAAATCCATTCCCTACATGCCACAAATCAGTGGTATGCTGGAAGCCGACCTTCATGTACGCAGCATCGGAAAAGAACTGACTGCCACAGGATGTGTACAGACAACCAAACTGGCGTACGAAGGTGTAGCTTTGGGTGACATCGGGACCGACATCGTTTATCTGCCCGAAGGTGACAAACATCAGGCAAGCATGCTCGTCACACGCAACGGCGAAAACGCATTGTTGGCAGAAGGCATTTACAGTGAAGAAAACGGAGGTATTTTTGACGGAACGGCACAGCTGACCAATTTCCCTCTGGAACTCATCAACGGATTCATGGCCGGAACAGACGTGATGTTGCGCGGTATGGGCAACGGAGTGATAAACGTAAACGGATCGCTCAACCAGCCACGGCTGAACGGCAGTCTTATGCTTAACGATGCTCATGTTTATTCCGATGTGTACGGATTTGACTTCAGACTGGACAATGACTCCCTGCGCTTCCGGGACAATCGGCTAGACTTTGAACAATTCCGGATGTACTCCACCGGAAAGAATCCGCTCATTCTTGACGGTAACATAGACTTGGGCGATTTCTCCAACATTGCCATGAATCTGAACATGACCGGAAAGCAATTTGAGGTAATCAATACGAAACGGAAAAAGTCATCCATGCTCTACGGACAAGTCCTGGCTGACTTTGACGGAAGCATGCGCGGAAACATGAATAACCTGCGACTCAACGGCAAGCTCAATGTGTTGGGTGGAACCGACATGACCTATATTCTCAAGGACTCGCCGCTCAGTGTAGACGACCGGCTGAAGGGACTGGTTGAATTTGTCGACTTCAACGATTCCACAACCACATCCTCCGACCAGCAGGCCCCACCCACGAGTGTCGACATTTCACTGACTGTCAATATCAACGAAACGGCTCACTTCCATTGTGACCTGAGCGACGACAAGCAGAGCTATGTCGATCTGGAAGGTGGCGGAAACCTGAATTTGCGCATGCGTCCGCAAGGCGACCTGCGACTTACCGGACAAATGACCGTACAGAGCGGAGAAATGAAATACGCCCTGCCCATCATTCCGCTCAAGACCTTTACCATTTCACCGGGAAGTTCGGTTACCTTTACCGGCGACGTAGCCAACCCAACACTTAACATTACGGCCAAAGAGCGCGTGAAAGCCATTGTTACGGAAAACGACGTGCCTCGTTCCGTAGCGTTCGACGTTGGGGTAGCCATTACCAAGCCTTTGGAACAAATGGGACTGACTTTCATCGTGGAAGCACCTGAAGACCTGAGCGTACAAAACCAGCTGGCAGCCATGACGCAGGAACAGCGCAGCAAAACTGCAGTAACTCTGCTGGCCACAGGTATGTACATGACTGACGAAGGCCTGAACACCTCCGGATTCAAGGCCAACAATGCCCTCAACGCATTCCTGCAAAACGAAATTCAGAACATTACAGACGGAGCGCTGAGTACATTCGACATCAACGTCGGTGTTGAAAGCGGCACATCCGCCACCGGCACAGCCACAACCGACTACTCATTCCAATTTGCCAAACGTTTCTGGGGCAACCGGGTAAGCATCATCATCGGTGGCAAAGTCAGTACGGGTGCCGATGCTCACAACTCTGCGGAAAGTTTCATTGACAACGTATCACTGGAATACCGGCTCGACAAGGGGTCAACCCGATACGTCAAGGTTTATTACGACCGCTCGGCCAACGACCCGCTTGAAGGACAGCTCACCAAGACGGGCGCAGGTCTCGTACTTCGCCGAAAGACGAACCGTCTGGGCGAACTGTTCCTGTTCCGCACGCCCAAGCCGTCGGTTCCCGAAAAAAAGTAAGTCAATACAAGTAAATACATTCTACCATGACCACAATGTACCAAAAATATATTCTGCCCGTCCTCTCACTACTGATACTGACGTGTATGGCCTGCGGATGCTCCACGACCAAAAATCTGCCTGAAGGGGAACAACTCTACATCGGTCTGCGCAAAACGGAATATACCGATGCTCCGGGCAACAAAAAAAACAAAAAGCAGGATTCAACGGGCGTCATTACGGCCATAGCCCAAAGTGTTGATGCCACCATGGGCTTCCTGAAAGGAAACGACGCACAAAACCAGCGCATACAGGAAGATTCCGCACAAACCAAAGCAGAGCGGGCACAGCGCCGTAAAAAAGACCAGCAAGATTTTGAACGAGTAAAAAGCGAGGTCGACGCCGTACTGGCCTATCCGCCCAACGGTTCCATCTTCGGCTCGTCACAAATGCGCTGGCCCATACAGCCGGGGCTATGGATTTACAACAGCATGGTCAACAAAAAAGGGAAACTGGCCAAATGGATATTCAGGCGCTTTGCCTCTACCCCCGTACTCCTGTCGACAGTCAATCCGGACGTACGTATAAAGGTGGCCTCGAACACACTGCGCAACTACGGCTACTTTAGAGGAAAAGTAAACTACGACACCATTCCGCAAAAGAATCCACGCAAAACCCGCGTGGCCTATACCGTACAGACGGGCCGCGTATTCCGTCTTGACAGCATCGCCTACGAAGGATTCTGGCCCGACGCCGACAGCCTGATCAAAGCCAGTCAAGCCGAAACCAAACTGCACAAGGGCGACGCCTTCAACGTGGTCAACCTGTCAGACGAACAGAAACGCATCGAAACCCTGCTGCGCGAAAACGGATACTATTACTATTCGGCTCCCTACGCCACGTTCAAGGCCGACACTACCCAACATCCCTATCGCGTCAGCCTCAAGCTGATGCCCACCGACAATATAACGCAGCGGCAGAAAAGCCGTTGGTACATGGGGCGCACATACATCAGCCTGAAACGCACGGATACCGACATTCCCAACCGCCGTTTCTCGAGCCGCGACAGCAGCTACACCTTTTTCTGGTCGGGCGAAAAAATGCCGCTCAAGCCACGCATGTGGTTTCACGCCATCACGCAGCGCCGCGGCGACCTCTACTCTCTGAGCGACCAGAACATGACTCAGGAAAAAATCGGAGCCATCGGCGTGCTCAGCCAAATGGACATCAACTATATTCCACGCGACACTACGGCCGCGTGCGACACGCTCGACCTTTACATCAACGCCACCATGGACAAGCTGTACGACAGCAACTTCGAGGTGAGTGCCGAGTTCAAGAGCAACCAGCAGGTTGGACCGGTAGTGTCCTACGGACTGGCCAAGCGCAATGCCTTCGGGGCTGGTGAAAAAGTATCTTTTGACATTTACGGCTCCTACGAATGGCAAACGGGCGCCGGAGCCAAGAAGAGCGGCAACAGCTCTCTGCTCAATTCCTACGAACTGGGTACCAAACTGGCGCTCGAATTTCCGCGTTTTCTCATTCCGCGCGCCGGACGCCGCCGCTGGCGTTTCCCGGCCACCAGCAATTTTGCCCTTGAAAGCAACTGGAAAAACAGGGCCAACTTCTACGGCATGCTATCGTTTGGCTTTACGGCCTCCTATCAATGGCACCCCAAATCAACCACCAAGCACGAGCTCATTCCGTTTGGCCTTGATTTCGACCGCCTGCAGCACACCACTCATGAATTTGACTCCATCATGACGGCCAACCCGGCGCTCTATACCAGTATGCGCGACCAGTTTGTACCCTCCATCTATTACGCCTATACCTACGCCTCACCTGCCCAGCGCAAACACCCGATTTGGCTGCAGGTTACGCTGAAGGAAGCCGGAAACCTGCTCTCCGGTTTCTACGCCGCGGCAGGAAAGCCCTTTAACCAGCAGGACAAGCAACTTTTCGGCAATCCGTTTGCCCAGTTTGTAAAGGCTACGTTTGAAGTACACAAGACATTCAGCCTCACACCGGGCGTAAAAATTGCCACACGTTTTTATAGCGGTGTGATTCTGAGCTACGGAAACTCGCTGCGCGCCCCCTATACTGAACAGTTCTACGTAGGCGGAGCCAACAGCATACGCGGTTTTGCCGTACGCTCCGTAGGTCCCGGACGCTACCAAAGTCCGCTCAGTTCGGCCTACGCCTATACCGACCAGACGGGTGACTTTAAACTCGAAGCCAACGCCGAGCTGCGTTTTCACCTGTTCGGCGACCTTCACGGAGCCACCTTCCTGGATGCGGGCAACGTATGGCTCACGCGTCGTGACGCCCAGCGACCGAATGCCGAAATTTCACTGAAAAACCTGAAAGACATTGCCGTAGGCACCGGCGTAGGCCTGCGCTACGACCTCGACTTTCTGGTCATCCGTTTCGACGTGGGCGTTGCCCTTCACGCGCCTTACGACACGGGTAAGAGCGGATGGTACAACATGCCACGCTTCAAGGACTCGCTGGCCTATCATCTGGCCATCGGCTACCCCTTCTGACACACACCGCCGCGCCACGGCGCAGCCGCAGCCGGCGGGAGAGAGAGCACGGAGCAAACACACACGCGCGGAACAAAACCCCGGGCACGGGCGGCGGGGGAACAAAAAGCGGGACTTTGGAAAAACAAGGTGGCTTCCCCAAAAAACAAGGTCGGACTTTAATCAAACAAAGTCCGACCTTGTTTTTTGGGTTTCTCCGCGCATAACGTGACGGCGCGGCGCAGGCGGGCAATCCACCGCCCCCCCATTCGGCAGCAGCAGCCTCATACAAACAATCTCCCGAGGAGCCTGCTGCCGGCGGCGGAGGGCAAGACCCCAAGTGAACCGCCGCGCTACCCGCCGGCAGGCATTTTATGTGCAGGGCGCTTTTTTCGGGTTACCTGTCGCAAGTGGTCAAGGCGCAGTCGGGGCGTACGGCCATGCAGTGGCTGGAAACCTTTACGATATGGCAGGCGGGGCACTTGCTGCGGAACTCCCCGAGGATGAGCATCAAGGAGGTGGCCTACGCGCTGCGTTTTCCTGACCAGCCAGGGTGTTCGGGCGTTATTTCAGGCGCCCGGCGCGGGCAGCTCGCCATCGGCCTACCGCGCGGGGGCTTCCGCCGCGCCCGGGGGGGGCATGCCGCCGCGCCCGTGGCCCGAAAAGGCGCGGCCCCGCGCGGCGGGCGCAAAGAAAAGCCTGCCGCCTCAGGCGCTTTGGCCGGAGGGGCAGGTTTC
>OLZA01000606.1_pt1 | contig 18107 bp, 26 predicted proteins | sample 1673431 | NCBI WGS metagenome assembly OLZA01 (sample SAMEA103958111, study PRJEB25191) | human gut metagenome | biome: human-associated habitat [ENVO:00009003]; feature: intestine environment [ENVO:2100002]; material: feces | place: Germany | collected 2013/2015 | reverse complement strand
CGAGCGAGGCCGTTGTCCGTATGGTGGACGTCACAGGGCAGCAGGTGCTTGCATACTGGTACCTTGTCGACAGCCTCGGAGCTCCCGGCATTATCCCTGACATCCAGGTCACGGAGCTGCCGCAGGCCGTGCTGTCGCTGCTGCGCAGGCTGCGGGACTTCGGCCGGAAGGAGCGCCTCGACGACCTGATTGAGATTGCCGAGGACGGGAAGATCGATGCACAGGAGCGCGAAGCGTATGACGATATCATGGACGAGCTTGATGACATTATTCAGGCTGCCATGTCGCTCAAATTTGCAAAGGAGGTAAAAAATGCTGACCAAGAAGGAAGTGGCTGAGAGGCTCGGTGTCTCTGAGTCAACGGTCTATCGCCTGGCCAAGACCCGTCGCATCGGCGTCTACTACGTCATGGGCTCGACCATGCGTTTCTCCGAAGCGGATGTAGAGGCATACCTGGAATCCGTCAAGCAGAACGCGATCCGTTATGTCCCAGCCATGTCGGCGGCAGTCCAGCCTGCGACCACCGCGACAGCGCAGCCCATGCAGCAGCGCAAGCGCGGCCCCGGCCGCCCGCGCATCGGAGCGGAAGAAATACCGGAGTACTATCCGGGAATGAAAGTGGTGTGAACTATGTGCAAGAACAAAAAAAGCGCCGCACCGGCGGCAACCGGTACGACGCAGTCCATGCCAGAGACACAGACGAATGTAAGCCCATTATATCCGAAATCCCGCAAAATGCAAGAGGGAGTGTGTACCATGCCGGAGATAAGGCGCAGTTACTGGGCGCAGCTGCCCTCTGAGGTGAGATACTCCGAGGAGCTGTCGTCCACGGCGAAGCTGCTTTACGCAGAGCTCTCCGCCCTCATAGGTGAGGACGGTTACTGCTGGGCGACAAACAACTATTTTGCGGGGGTCCTCGGCGTGTCGGAGCGGACTATCAGCAGAATGATAACTCAGATGGAGAGCGCTGGGTTTATCCGCTGCGAAATGGCAGCGACTGACAATGGAAGCGAGCGCCGGATATACGCCGGCGCGTTTTTCCCCGGCAGAGGGGGTATAGACAAAAATGTCTACACCCCCCGGGGGGGTCTAGACAAAATTGTCGAGGGGGGTCTAGACAAAAATGTCCACCCCCATAATAGTAGATTATATATACATGATAATACTAACCCCCCTATAGTCCCCCCAGAGGGGGGAAATGCGCGTGCCTGCTCCAAAAAGGGCGGACGCACGGTATCAACACCCACATGGAAACCCGAACGCTTTGAAAAATTCTGGAAAGCATATCCGAACGGCGCCGGGCGCAAAGCGGCGGTGCGGGCATGGGACAAGCTCAAGCCGGATGATGCCCTCTTAGTAGTCATGGCACGGACGCTGGAGGCGGATATGCGCAGTGAGCAATGGGGACGAGGTATAATCCCACGTGCCTCCACATGGCTCAACAGCGAGCCTTGGAATGACGATTACTCAAAAATACCCGGAGCGCATACCCAGCGTATCCCCGGCGGAGGGGAGCGTACTCAGGAGTGGTGACCAATGAAATGCTCACAAAGGCCCGTCAATCTGTGCTTGGCTCTATCCTCATCAGTCCCGAAATTGTCGGAGACGTTGTTCAGAAGCTGACACAGGAGGATTTCGGCTCTGGTGCGCTCGGCAATGTATATGCAGGGATATGCCGCTTGTTTTCTCGCAGCAGGCCTGTAGATCCGGTCACAGTTCTTGCAGAGATCGGTAGTGAGTATGAGCAGCTGCTGAAGGAACTCATGATAGTAACACCGACTGCGGCAAACTGGGAGGCGTATGCCGATATTATCCGAGACACCGTACAGTTAGGGAAATTGCAAACAATGGCGACCGGAATAATAAGTGCGGTGAATATCGACGACGCCAGGTCTAAGGCTGAACAGCTATCTCTTCTGCTTACAAAACGCAGCCAGCTTCGCATCGTTTCGTTTCTCGATGGTGTGTGTGATTTTCATATACGGCAGTCCGAGAGACAAACTCCAAATTATTTGAGGTGGAACTTCAAACCTCTTGATGAGAACCTGTTTGCTGAGCCCGGAGATTTTATTATTCTGGGCGGCTATCCTTCTGCAGGCAAGACAATGCTGGCAGCGCAGTTCGCTTATGAGATGGCCCAAACCCAACGTAAACGGGTAGGTATATTTTCTCTTGAAACCAGCGACAAGAAACTGTACGACCGCATGATTGCCTATGCTGCAGAGATTGACTTCAGCTCAATAAAATCCGGACGGCTTAGCGACAGTGATCTAGATGCGGTAGTTGCGCTTGGGGCCAGAAGTGATAGGATCCCGCTTGAGGTAATAGAGGCATCTGGCATGACCCCAATGGATATCCGAGCAGTATCACTTTCTCGCCGCTATGACGTGGTGTTCATCGACTACTTGCAGCTGCTCAGTGCATCCGGACGGGATAGATACGAGAAGATCACAAATATCTCTCTCGCGCTTAAGCAGCTGGGCCGGGATACGGGGATAACGGTCGTTGCGCTCTCGCAGCTCAGCCGACCCGAGAAGGGCCGCCGGAGTGCGCCGACACTGGCGAGCCTGAGGGAATCCGGGCAGATAGAGCAGGATGCGGATATAGTCATGCTCTTGTACCTTGAGGACGAGGAAAACCCATCCGGGAATCGCACTCTTAATGTCGCGAAGAACAAGGACGGGGAGCTCGGTCATTTCAGGCTGGGCTTTTATCCGAAGCACATGAAATTCTTTTATAAAGGCGCCAGCTATCAGTTTAAGTCATCGAGGATCAAACCGGCAACGCCGGAGGAGCAGCAAATGGAGCTGCCGTTTTAGGAGGTAATAGTGCGAGTAGGGGATAGAGTACACTGCGTGCCGTATTATGGGGGGCATATATCGCCGCCAGTTCAGGGGCGAGTAATCTACATACACCCAGCCCGCAGGTATTACACAGTGCAGTTCGATATGCCTCGCGGCAGGGCATTTCGAGAATCTTATCTTATCGGGCGCGGCAACGCCCAGGAAAGGACGATACAGACGAATGAAAACAATATCCATCGTAAATCTAAAAGGCGGCGTCGGTAAGACCGTCACCGCCGTAAACATGGCTGCAATTCTGGCCGAGGATTACGGGAAAAAGGTGCTCGTGATAGATGCAGACCCGCAGGCCAATGCCACGCGGTTCTACGGCATCAGCGAGGACGCGAATACGATCGCCTGCATAATGGACGGGCTTGCGGATGACCCTTACGACTGCATCTACTGCACGGCGCACGAGGGCGTTGATATCGTGCCGTCGGATATATCGCTTATCACCGCTGACATCGCCAGCGTCAGTAAGGGCGTAGGGGCCGGCAGACTGCGCGATTTCCTGAACGTCATCGATGAGGATGCCAGGACTTCGGGCGAGGCCACCGCATACGACGTGGTGCTCATCGACTGCCCGCCGTCTTTCACAGCAGCCAGCGTCGCGGCGATTGCGGCGTCGGACGATGTTATTATCCCGGTCAAGGTAGACGCCTTCTCCGTGTCAGGTATGCGTGAGCTGCTCACGCAGATCTCCGGAGTGCGGGGGATATGTCCGGGCATACGCACTGCTGGCATCCTGGTCACGATGTGGCACAACAGCCCGGCGGTCGTTCAGGGCGAAGCGCTGCTCCGAGACTCCGGCGTTCCCGTGTTCCGCACGGTCATCCGGCGCAGCGACAAGGTCGACGAGAGCACATTTGCACGGCAGCCCCTCAATGAGTACAGCCGCTATAGCTCCGCCGGCCGTGACTATCGCGCTCTGGTCGCAGAATACCTAGAGGGGGCGGGTGTTTAATGGCAAAGAAGCCGTTTTCAGTATGTGATTACATAAAGCCGGAGGACGTGTCCAAATTGGACGCGTTGACAGCCATATCATTCATACCTCGGGAGAGACTACGGCAGAACGAGAAAAACTTCTATGCTACGAGCAGCATAGACGAGCTCGCAGACAGCATTGCGCTCAACGGCATTATTGAGCCGATAATCGTCAGGCCGGTGCGCGACGGCAGCGGAGACTACCGCATAATATCCGGACACCGTCGGTTCCTTGCAATTTGCGAGCTGGCGAAGGCCGAGCCGGAGCGCTGGGACCGAGTGCCGGCCATTATCAGGGAGCCCGCCTCGGATGTCCTAGAGGAGCTGCTGCTGATCGAGGCCAACCGTGCGACAAGGGTCATGTCGTCGGCGGATACGATGCGCCAGGCGGAGCGCTACAGAGAGCTGCTTGCCGAGCTGAAAAGTCAGGGTGTGGAGATCCCCGGCCGGCTGCGTGACGCCGTGGCCGAGGCTATGCAGATATCGGCATCTCGCCTGGCGCGGCTGGATGTTATACGCAAGAACCTCTCCCCGGAGTGGATGGAAGCATTCGAGACCGGCAGCCTCTCCGAGTCGGCGGCGTATGAACTTGCACGGCTGCCTCAGGAGCAGCAGGCAAAGGTCAGAAGCAAGGCTAAAGGGACGCCTACTGCACAATCTGTGACCGCTATCGCGTCTGAGCTTGGCAGGGAAGCGGACGCTCCTGCAGGTCAAAGCCATGAAACAAGCCCCAGAGAGGAGCCGGAAGCGGATAAAAGGCCCGTCCGTCCTACAGCTGCACATAAACTGGCTTCTTTGCAGTGGAAACATCTTGTCGATGCGTGCTCTGAGGCAGGCGTCACAATTAGTGAGGTCGCCGATACCCTTTGTGAATTAGAAGAAGATATACAATTCTTCATATCCGGATTGCTGGACGGCTCGGGACATATATGGTCGCCTGAAGTCTGCAGCCTTGAAGATATGCTGGACCTTTCGGAGATGACTGGCCTCTGCGTAAATGCTCTGCTGGGACGGGTGCCGACAGATTGCACAAGCTGTAAGTGGGCAGATGCAAAGACTTGAATTGGAGGACGAATATGGATGTTACCGCAGAAAGATGCGAGCAGGTGATTTCAGACTTAAAGCGCATATCGGTGCAGGACGCGCATCGCTGCTTTGGCTGCGGCCGTGAGCACAACTGCAGCCTCCACGGCTGCGCCATAATCCGCGACGCAGTCGAACTTATACAGTCGCTGTCAGCCCGGCCCACTGCGAAGCGGACGACGATAATGCCGAATGATATCGTACTGCATGTGCCGTCAGGTGAAAAATGGGCAGTATGCGGCGTGGATCACATCCGAGGTGAGCTTGTTCCCTACGGATATCCGTTCCCGACCATCGCACAAATTAGTGACTGTGTCTTGCTCGAACTGTGTTATGAACAGATGGGACAGACCCGCGAGGCAGCTCAAGAGCTTGAAAAATGCGGACTTCACAGGTTCATTGACCCGTGCTGGCTGATAGCCCAGGCTTACGACAGCGCTGAGTTATACAGAGAATCATTCGACGATTTGATGTCAAAGGGGAACTGCAACAACTGTGTAAAAAAACAATGGTGCGGGTCGGCAGCAAAGCCGGGAGAAACGGTCAGAGCAAATTGCCCGCTGTACGCAGCTCCCGCCGAGGAGGAAGCCAATGCCGAAGAATAAACGCCTGGTGCGGCTGATCGTCCGCGTCACCCCTCAAACTGCCTGGCACATCCGAGAGCTCACCCGGCTCTGCGGCTACCGCGAACCCGGCCGCGTCATAGACAAGCTCGTGCTGGATAAGGCCGTGCAGATGAGAGGGACGATGCGGAATCCGTAGCAAACTAAGGGTTATTTGACACAGGTATTAAACGGCTATATTGAAGACACGTGACACTTCAATAATGCTGTCGGAAAACTCTGGATCGGACAGTCGGTACCACATTCGAATGAACTCGTCGATAGCAACCCATTCAGGCACTCTGCCTAACAAAGGTACCGTAGACCAAAGGTATGGTTGTTGTTCGAATATCGGAAGCAGCTGCAGGGCAATAAAGGTGTTTTTCTCTCGCTGGTACGCATCATCGACAAGCATTTGTAGCTCAATGGATGTATAGTCGCTGAAGTCGAGATTTATGGGAATGGCCTCTTGTTCTTCACGCTCCAAGAGTTTAAAAAGGTCGTCCCCAAGCTTAAGCCATCCCGCAGAATCTACTTGCATGATGGAATATTGCCGAATTGTTTTCATAGTGACAATAGCAGCAAGCTTACATATTGACTCTTCGAACCACCTTAGGCTTTGGCCAACCTTGTCACGGTCTTTACGAATGTGATAGTGGCAAAGCTCATGGGCAAACTCAAAAACATAGTAGTGCCAGTTGTTACTGCGGGCATTTAGCCAAATGGTTCGGTTCGTCCTGTCACACCAAGGGTCTGTGTATGGGTTATTTAATACAATCGCAGTGTCATGGTTTATGTTGCCCCTAAAAAATGGGGTGAAGCACTTATCGACCAAATAAACCATGGCTTGGACACTATTAGGCTTAACTGCACCCCACGATCCGCTGACTATATAGTGGAAATTCAAATGTTATCAGATCCTTTAAGTTAGATTAATTTGTCCCGGAACATATATAAGTATGATATTGAAATAAGTTCTTGACAATATGTATAAATTGAGAAATTCTAACTTTTCAAAGCTGGACTTTTATAGTAATTGCCAGGAAAAACATATTATACTAAGAAATATATGCCAATACATTTCGGCAATAAAGTTGTTTAGAGCTGAAAGGTAACGAGCGTGAAAAGAAGACTAAAACTAGAACATATTAAGTGCATTATGAAATCAAATTCGTTGGAACTACACAAGCCGCGCATAAATAATGCGCTAACGCTTGAGCAAGGGCGGAAGACCCGTAACACATCTTTATGCCCCCCCTGTGATTTTGGGCGGGCCGCGCTGATAAACATAAACTTTGTACCCATGGCTCTAAAGCGTAGGCTTTTCCATGAGGTAGTTAACCGTTTCGCTATAAGATATTTATGGTGCCATGACGAGGCGCTGCAAGAGGCGATTGCTCTACTGAAAGAGAAAGGCAATGAGTGAAAATGAAAATCATAGTGAACAAATTTGACTACGCTACGATAGTCCGAAACTGCGCAAAGGCTCGGGAGACGTCCCTAGACTGCGGCAAATGCGCGCTCAACGCGGTGTGTGATGGCCCGGATAACCTTGAGGAAAGCTGCTCCATTACGGACGAGTCTCTGTTCGAGATGGGCTATATTAAACGCAATATGCCGAACGATGAAGCTGTCAGTGAAACAAATTGATCGCCTGTTCTGGGCGATGTGGTCCGAGCTTATGGGCTGGATCGCGTGCTGCTGGCTTGATGTTCCGCTTTGCGGGTACATGCGCATACGCCCATGGACGGGCTATGCCGGAGCTGCGGCGGCGGTGATGGCAATAATCATTACATACCGAACGTCGGCATACTGGAAGGGGAGACTGCCTTGTGAATGCTGAGCGGCATATTACGCTGTGCGTGGCTTGCAGCCCAAAGTTTGAGGAAGTGACCGAGCTCGACGCGGATAAACCCCTGAGCAGAATCCGCTGTGCCTGCTGCGGGCGGTCACGGGATGGATACTCATATGCCGTGCGCATACGAAAATCTGTTGAAAACAGGAGGGAAATCGGTGCCAAGGATAAAGTTTAGGCTCGCGTCAGACGCCGACGGGCGGAGCGTTGACTGCAAATCTTTTCGACGACTGCCGGGCGGCAGCGCCGTGTGCGATATCCTCAACCACCCTTGGTGCGTAGCCAGGGGATCGGCCGGGCCGGAAGGCTGCTCGTTCCGGCAGCCTCGGGAACAACAGAAAAGGGAAGGCGAGGCTGCGGCCTCGCCTTCGCGCGTAAAGGGGGGCGGCCGCCATAGCAAAGACTAAACGCCTCATCACGGTGACAGCCGGTCGGCTCGTGTACGGCGTGTGCTATACCCAGGCCATGGCGGCGGACTCTCCAAGAGAGCGTGCGGAGAAAGCCAAGTGCAGCAGCGCGGCCAGGCAGAAGCTGAACTTCAAAGCGATGTGGAAGCAGCTGCAGCTGCTGCTCTGTGCCAATTTCAAAAGGCACGACCTGTGGATCACTCTCGGCTTTGATGACGCTCACCTGCCTCCAAACCGCAAGGCCTGCAAGAAGATCATGGCCCGATTCATGGACCGGCTGCGGGCTCGGCGGCGTGCGGATGGGGAGGAGCTGCGCTACGTCTATTCGATACATGAGCTCCAGGACGACGGCTCCAGGCGGTATCATTTCCACATGGTCATCAATGCCACGTCCGGCCGGGCGGACTATGAGCTGATTCGCTCACTTTGGGAGTGGGGCGACAATATAGAGATCTCCCAGCTCTCGGACAGCGAGCACTACGGCCGCGATGATCTCATGGAGATCTCGCAGTACATGGTACGAGAGCGCAACCCGGACGCTGATTCAAAGGTAATTGCGGTCGGTGACAAAGGCTATGTCGGATCCCGAAACCTTGCCAAGCCTGTGCGGGAGTCTCAGCTGGTCGACGACAATGTGACTATCACAGCACCGCCGGGAGCTGTGATCCTGGATCGAGACGAGCGGCAGAATGGATACGGCTGCTACACATATATATCGTACCTGCTGCCCGAGCCGCGGCCAGAGCCTGTTCGCAGACGCCGAAAAATCGAATAGCTATTATTTTCTGACTTGGGGTTGTGTATATCTTTAGGCGGGAGGTACGAGAAAATGACGGAAGGTACACGAAAACGCTTGACGCAATTAGGTGTGCTGGGTAAACTGGAAGTGCGAGGAGGACGAATCGTCTGCCCGATATGCGACACCCGCACAGACCAGGTAATACTGCCGGATACTCAGGCGGTGCAGTTGCCGGTATGGTGCCGCAAGTGTAAGCTCCGGCTTCTCGTGACAATTTCAGACGGCGAGTGCCAGTGCCAAAGTGCCAGTGCCTGACTTCGACTATGTGTCGGAGGCAGGCGCTTTTTGTTTGCCGCCGGGAGGTGTGCTGAATGTGGGACGGATACGAGAGCCGACGATGGCGTGCCTATGTCAGACCGCGCATCCTGCGCCGTGATGGGTACCGCTGCCGCGAGGCGCGGCGCTACGGTCGCAACGTTGAGGCGTCTGTCGTTCACCACATCTGGCCGGCCGAGGATTGGCCCGAATATGCCTGGGCTGACTGGAACCTCCTGAGCCTGTCGGCTGAGGCGCACCGCGCGATGCACAACGACGACGGCAGCCTCTCGGCGCTCGGCGAGTCATGGCGCCGCCGGACTATCCCCCCCACCCCCTGAGGCTGAAAATCTTTGCCCTTGATCACTGGCAGCGTCCCCATTTCCGACAGCGGACAAAAATTTCGAGGGGGGGGTAAAATTCGGCGCTCAGGAGAAACGGAAACAAGAACTTGCGCGCGGGCAGCGCCCGTGAACGACGCGCCTGCGTGAATGAGCCGGAGGCGGTGAATTGGCCAGAGAGGACATGATCCGCGACGCCATGCGCGCCGTGGACACCTACAACGAGATATATGAGCCGACCATCAAGGCCCTGGCCAAGACTGAACGCCAGCTCTCCAGAGCGGAAAAGGAATGGCGCAAGCAGGGCGGCCAGATGGTGGCTCGCATGACCAACAAGGCCGGAGCCGAGTACATGGCGAAAGACCCGTACTGGTCGGCCGTCGAGAAGCTGCGTGCGGATGTCCTGGCATTGCGCACTCAGCTGGGCCTGACTCCCGCGGGGCTGAAAAAGGCCAGAAGCGCTGTTGAAGCAAATACCTCGTCGGGAAGCCCCATAGAGGCGCTGCTGGATACGGCCAGGGAAACGGCGATTGCCAAAGCGGCAGACTACCAGGCGGCCGTCGACGCCTATGTTGAGGGCGTCCTGTCCGGCGAAGTCCCCGCCTGCACAGAGATCCGCCAGGCCTGCGCCAGATATGTGTCCGATTTGGACACGGGGCGCTGGGACTTCCGGGCGGAAGAGGCCAACCTGATAATCGCGCTCATTGAGACGACAATCTGCCACCAGCAGGGCGAGGACCTCGAGGGCTTGCCCATGCGCGGACGCCCCTTCGAGCTGCTGCCGTATCACAAGTTCTGCGTTTACAACATCATGGGTTTTTATCAGCCGGGCACACAGCTGCGGCGATATGTTGAGGCCCTGATATTTGTCCCGCGCAAGAACGTCAAGACCACCTTCGCCGCGGCACTGGCCTGGGCCTTTGCCCTCTATTACCGGATGTCGGGCTCAAAGGTGTATGAGGTCGGCGGCGCGCTGAAGCAGGCCCTGGAGGGCTTTGACTTCCTCAAATTCAACGTGAAGCGTCTGGGCATATCCGTGGACGAGGATCCCGACAACGGCCTACGGATAATAGGCAGCAACAATGAGCACAGCATATCGGGTGATGTCGGAGACGGGTATATCTCTATCAATGCCCTGGCTACGTCGCCCGACCGTCAGGACTCGTTCAACGCCAACGTCATCATCGCCGACGAGATGCATACCTACAAGAGCGCCAAGCAGTACCAGGTGCTCAAGGACGCGACCAAGGCGTACTCCAACAAGCTCGTCATCGGCATCTCGACTGCCGGCTCGCTGGAGCTCGGCTTCTGTGCGCAGCGTGTGGACTTCTGCCGGAAGATCCTCGACGGCACCGTGACCGGGGACATAGCTGACCGCACCTTCGTATTCATAGCCGCGGCCGAGCAGGGCGTGAACGGTGAGGTCGACTATGCTGACCCGGTCGTCATGCAGGCCTGTAATCCGGGCTGGGGCGCGAGCATCCGCCCGGCGGACATGATCGCCGACGCGCAGCTTGCCCGCGAAGATCCCCAGATGAGGCCGGAGTTCCTGACCAAGAGCCTCAATGTGTTTATCCAGTCGCTGCGTGCGTATTTCGACATCGAGGAGTGGCGGGCGTCTGACGCCAAGTATGACTGGACGCTTGACCAGCTTGCCAGGCTGCCGGTCGAGTGGTACGGAGGCGCCGACCTCTCAAAGCTGCATGACCTCACCGCAGCGTGCCTGTTCGGCCACTACCAGGGCGTGGATATCATCGTCCCACACTGCTGGTTCCCGCGTCCGGCTGCGCTCGTAAAGGCAGAGCAGGACCAGATACCTCTGTTTGGCTGGCTCGACGATCACTGGCTGGACATGTGCAATGACAAGGTCACGAACCACGCCGACGTTGTCAGGTGGTTCACGGACATGCGCACGCGCGGCTTCAAAGTGCGCCGGGTGGGACATGACCGTAAATTCTGCCGCGAGTACTTCGTCGGCATGAAGGCAGCGCACTTTACCGTCAGGGACCAGCCGCAGACGGCTCTTCTCAAAAATGAGGGGTTTCACTATCTCATGAACTCTGCCAAGGCCGGCACGCTGTATTACTGCCACGCTGAGCCGTTTGAATACTGCGTCCAGAACGTCCACGGCGTCGACAAGGCCGATGACGTGACGTATTACGACAAACTGGCTCCGAATCTGCGCATAGATGTGTTCGACTGCGCAGTGTTCGCAGCCTGCACCTATCTCATAGATCTCGAAGCCAAAAAGAAAGGCGCCGGCTGGTTCGGCGCTCAGAAGGAGGGTGATTAATTGCGAGTTAAGCCGGTACCGCGCTCGCGGGATGCCCCGCTGTCGACCGGGACACGATGGATAACGCTGACCGACACAGACTCGGACCTCACTGTGGCCGGATATTCGAGGCTTATCGACTCGCCGGACGTTGCCAATGCCGTCGGCATGGTGGCCGATATCATATCCGACGCCACAATATGGCTCATGGAGAACACCAACGAGGGCGACAAGCGGCTCAAAAACGAGCTGTCGCGCATGATCGATATCACTCCGTACAGTCTGGGGACACGCCAGACCTGGGTCAGCTGGATCGTGACCACGATGTTCACATCTGGGGATGGCAATGCCTTTGTCCTTCCTGTTTCCCGTAACGGTCGGATAGAGGAGCTGCTGCCCATGCCGGGCGCGACGACGCTGCCTCAGGACAACGGCCTGAGCTATTCCATCCAATGGCGAGGCCAGATGTTTGCGCCTGATGCTGTGCTGCACTTCCGGCTGCATCCGGATCCGGCTGCACCGTGGCGGGGCAGAGGCCCGCGTGTGCAGCTGCGCGAGGTGCTCAAGAATCTGCGACAGGCTGCGGCGACCACAAACGCCTTTATGTCCTCAAGGTGGTTGCCTCGCGTGATCATCAAGGTGGACTCCAATTCCGAGGAACTAAGAGATCCGTCTGGCCGCGAGAAGCTGATGCATGAGTACATACAGACGCAGCGCGCCGGCGAGCCCTGGATGATCCCCGCTGAGCTCATGGACGTTGTCACGGTAAAACCGCTGTCCCTGGCCGACATTGCAATATCGTCCAGCGTGGAGATGGACAAGCGCTGCGTCGCGGCTGCAATACGGGTACCGCCGTATTTCCTCGGCGTGGGGGAGTACAGTGAGGCGGCGTACAACAACTTTATCCGCACGACGGCCCAGCCGATAGCGAACGGCATCGCACAGGAGCTTACAAAGAAGCTCCTGATCTCCGAGCGCTGGTACTGGAAGTTCAATACCCGCAGACTGTACGCCTACGACCTCAAGACACTGGCCTCGGTCGGCGACGACCAGTATGTCCGCGGCATAATGACGGGCAATGAGGTCCGCGACTGGCTTGACCTGCCGCCGGAGCCCGGCCTGGATGAGCGCGTTATCCTGGAGAACTATATCCCCGCCGGCATGATCGGCAATCAGAAAAAGCTGCAAAGTGAGGAGGACTGATATGCCCGGAGCAGATAGAACTAACAGGCAGCGCCGCTGCCTGCCGGTCGAGTATTCCACGCGCGAGGAGGGCGGAGAGCTCTATATCGAGGGATACTTTGCCGTTTTCAACAGCCCCTACGAGTTTTGGCCGGGAGCATCGGAAGTTATCCTGCCTGGTGCTTTTGACGAATCTGTGTCCGGTGACGTGCGCGCGCTGGTAAACCACAATACAGACCTCGTCCTGGGCCGCACCCGCGCCGGCACTCTGACCCTCAAACAGGACTCCAGAGGCCTGTGGGGACGCATCACAATCAATCAGGAAGACCGAGCGGCGATGGACCTCTATGCCCGCGTCAAGCGCGGAGACGTGAGCCAGTGCTCGTTTGGCTTTGAAATCGAATCTGAGCGGTATATCGAGCTGGGTGACGGCAAATGCCGCTGGGAGATCGAAAAGGTCAACCCCCTCTACGAGGTAAGCCCCTGCACGTTCCCGGCGTATGAGGACACTGGCATAGATGCCAGGCGCAGGGACCTGGAGACCATCAACCGGCGCCGCCTGGAGCTTTGGCGCGCTGAAATGAGACGAAGATTAGGAGGTAGCAATGGCACTTAAAGTACTCGTTCTCCGCAAGAGGATCGAGCCCCTGCAGGCCGAGCTGGATCAGCTGCGTACCGCCGCAGCCGACTTTGAGGCTCGCGAGGCGGAGCTTGAACAGGCGATAAACGAGGCCGCGACTGATGAGGAGCGCGAAGTCGTGGAAACGCTTGTAAGCGAATTCGAGCAGACGCGGGAAACCAACGCGAGCGAGCAGACCCGCATATCAGGCGAGATCGCCGAGCTGGAGAGGCAGATTGCAGAAATCGAAGCGGCCGGCAAGGCCGCAAGAAGCGCCGAGCCCGGCGCAGATGTGAAGAAAAGGAGTGATTCTGTGGCGAATATATCGACCAACACCAGGGCGATACGTGCCCTGGGCGAGACCCTTGAACAGCGCACGGCGCTTGTTACCCGAGAGGACGTAAAAGAGTTCCTGACTCGTGTCCGCGGCTTTCGCCGCGCTGCATCCTCCGTGACCGGCGCCGAGCTCGGTGGGCGTGCTGCGCGACGGGGTTGATCGCTATTCAAAGCTGATTAGGTTTGTTACGCTTCGCCCGATATCCGGGAAAGGACGTCAAAACGTTGCCGGAGCAATCCCGGAAGGGATATGGACGGAGGCGGTTGGTGCTGTCAATGAGCTCACCATAACCTTTACACAGGTAGAACTGGATGAATACAAAGTTGGCGGCTATGTGTCCGTGCCTAACAGCAGCCTTGAGGATGACTCGGATCTCCAGCTTCTGGCCACAATCATTGACTATCTTGGGCAGGCTATAGGTCTTGCACTTGATAAGGCGATCGTGTATGGCACCGGCACAAAAATGCCCGTGGGCTTTGTCACACGACTGGCCGCCGCTACGCAGCCTGCATGGTGGGGCAAAAACCAGGGGACTTTTACAAACCTGTCAACCTCCAATATTCTGACTCTTGACCTGGCGGCAAGCACCGGCAAGGAGTTTTTCTCGCCTCTACTGGCTGCTCTGGGAACCGCGAAGCCTAACTACGCAACTGGTGCCCCTGTGTGGGTCATGAACAGAAAGACTCATATGGACCTCATTTGCCGCTGCCTTGAGTTCAATAGCTCCGCAGCGCTTATGTCCGGTGTTTCCAATGTCATGCCGGTTATAGGCGGAGAAATCGTGGAACTCGAGTTCATGGCGGACAACGACATTGCAGGCGGATATCTGACGCTGGAGGTTGTAGCCGAGCGGAGCGGTGCGAAGATTGCATATTCTGACATCCCCATGTTCCTGGACGACTGCACGGTGTTTAAGGGTACCCAGCGCTATGACGGTAAGCCTGTGCGCGGAGAGGCCTTTGTACTGCTCAACTATGCGAACACGGCGCCGACAAAGACCGTAACATTCGCCACGGACGCCGCTAACTAAAAGGAGGTGGGCCGAGTGACGCCTACGGCAAACCAGAGGATCCTTTTGCAGACCGATCTCGGCCTGCTGCATCCCACGCCCGAGCAGGAGGTGCAGCTTGACCACTACCTGTCAATGGCTCATGCGGCGATATCGAGAGAGGGCGTCCGGCTCAATCCGGACGCCCCTGAGGATGACGCGCTGCTCTCCATGTATGCCGCCTGGATATATCGCCGGCGGGCAAGCCCGGACGCCTCGGGCATGCCCCGCATGATCCGGGCAGAGCTCAATGACCGCAAGATTGCTCAGGCAGGTGGCAGCGCATGATCTATGACCGCGTGCTGACTGTCTGCACGCTCGATACTGAGGCCGAGCCCCGCTGCCTGCGCCCGAGCCGGAGCTATTACTTCGGTGAATCCACCGTCGGCGTGACGCGATATTACGCCGCACTTCAGGCCGGTGAGCGCGTAGACATTGCCGCCGAGATGTGGCCGGCGCCGATAAGCGCCGAGCAGTTCTGCCTGGTCGACGGGGCCCAGTATCGCATAGTGCAGATCCAGCGCAAAGAGAACTCCGACGGGCTGCCCGTGCAGCTGCTGTCGCTCAGACTGTCTGAGACGGTGTTCCCGGTTGAGGAGGCAAAGCATGATACCGATAGCTGAAGCCCTTGCGGACATTGGAGCGCCTGTGTCTCCGGTCCCATACAGAGGGACTGAGGACGCCTTTGTGACATACCAGTGCATAGGGCAAACCGGGCAGATATACGCCGAAGGCGTGGAGGCCGAGACGGGTGTGGCCTATGCCGTGGACATCTTCACCGGCGGGAGCTATGTACCGCTGATGAAAAAGGTGAAGGCTGCACTCGAGGCTGCCGGCTGGGTCTCCACGCTGGATGCCGTGCAGTACTCAGACGACAAGCGCCAGTCCCAGGCGAGCTTGACGGCCATAGCTGCGGGGGCGCTGTATGGCTAAATTTGTATACCCGGATGTCGCGCTGTCTGAGCTTGCGAGGAAGCTTGAGGACAACGGCCTGTACGACAAGGAGAACGCAAAAAAAATCCTGTACGCCGGCGCCGAGATATTTGTGAAAGAGGCCCGGAGCGCCCTGATGCGCGCCGGGCATGTTGATACCGGAGCCATGCGCGACAGTATTACCTACTACAAACGGATAAACATAAAAAAAGGCGGCTACAGTGTGACTGCGTCCATTAAGGGCAAGGATAAGAAGGGCGTAAAGAATGCGGTCAAGGGCTTTGTACTGAACTACGGGCGCAAAAAGGCCTACGGCTACATCCCCGGCTCACATTTCTGGAACGCCGCCATTATGTACGCAACCCCTAAGATGATCCGCGCCTGTGAGGACGCGGCAAACACGATATTGCACGAGAAAGGACTGATATAATGCCTGCATTTGACCTGCGATATATCAAAATCGGCAAGTACAAGAATACAGACGGAACCATCTCATACTCAGACGTCACCACCATCGGTGACGCCATGGATGTGAACCTGCAGTTCAAATATGCCGAGGGCCGTCTCTATGCTGAGGGCGTGCTGGCTGAATTTATGAAGCTCATCACCGGCGGCACTATGAGTGTCGCGACCAAATACATACCAGCTGAAGCCCAGAAAATGATGTTCGGAGCAAAGGCTTCTTCGATAACCGTTTCCGGTCTCCAGCCGGCCGCGACCGGGCTTGCCTACACAGGCGCAGACGAGCCGTCCGCTGTAGGCTGCGCGTTCTATGCTCCCGACATGATAGACGGCGCTCTCAAATACACCTGCGTGTTTGTACGGCGCATCATATTCGGCCTACCGGCAATGGTGTACAAGACGAAGGGCGACAGCCTCACATTCCAGACTCCCACGACGACGGGCGAGTTCATGGCAGACCACTCCTCCACGCAAAATCTGGTTGACGTCGTGACCGTCGATACTGTCGATAACGCCAAGAAGTGGGTCGACGGGGCTCTCGGCGTGACAACCGGAGGCTAACAGTCATGATAGATATGCGTCTAGAGCGTGTGCCGTTTGAATTCGACGGTCACACCTTTCAGCTCTGCTGCAACATGAATGTCCTGGCCGATGTCCAGGAGGCCTTTGACGGAAAAATCAGTGAGGCACTGTCGGGCAAGGCCGGCGTCCGGTCACTGATGGAATTCCTCACGGCCATGCTCAATGATTCCGCTGATGAGCAGGGGATAGAGGTTCGCTATACCTCCCGCCAGGTCGGGCGCATGCTCGCACCCGCACGGATGAACGAGGTCAAGGCGATCGTCATGCGGCTTGTGAAAAAAGCCATGTCTGCTGACACAGAGCTCTCCACAGAGGAGGACGCCCCAAAAAACTGACTGACCAGGCGGAGCCGGAGTCGCGCAGCATTGACTTCGCCTGGTACTTGCACGCATGGATGAGCGTCTTGCGGCTTGACGAGAGGTCCTTTTGGCGCACCGCAACACCTGCGCGCGTTGCGGCTCTGCTGCATGCTGCCGCGCCCCGGAGGACACTGCATCGCGAGGACAAGCCACAGAAGTCGTTGTCAGCCTATTTACTCGGAGGAGGTGGTTAAGCGTGGCCACGCAGCCCATTAAGACCAGATTCGAACTCGACGGAGAGAAAGAATATAAGGCGGCGGTATCTGAGATAAACGCCTCGCTCAGGGTGCTCAACTCTGAGATGAAACTGGTCTCTGAACAGTTTAAAAATAATGATAAGAGCGTCGAGGCGCTTACTGCGAGCAGCGATGTCCTTTCCAGACAGATACTTACACAGAAAGAAAAAGTAGAGGCTTTGCAGGCTGCGCTGAAAAACAGCGCAGAGCGTTATGGAGAGGCAGATGCCCGTACAAAACGCTGGCAGACCTCACTCAATAACGCACAGGCGGAGCTCGTGAAGATGGAACGCGAGCTGAAGGCAAATTCTGACGCAATGGAAAAAAACAATGAGGATCTCGCCGACTTAGACGAGGGGCTTGATACGCTCGACGGCGGGCTGCTTGATACCACAGAGAGCGGCAAAGGTCTCGGCGACGTTCTGGATGACCTGACCGGCAAGCTCGGTGTTAACCTCCCCGAAGGCGCTACGAGCACGCTCAATTCCATGGTCTCGCTCGGCGGCGAGCTGGCTCTGCTTATCGGCGCCTTCGCCGCCGCCGCGGCTGCAGTCGTTGAGGTCGAAAAGGCGCTTGCGAATCTCACGCTTGAGCAGGCTGCCGCAGCCGGCGAGATCCAGGACGTAGCCATGCAGACAGGCCTGTCCACTGAGGCTGTGCAGCGGTATCAGTACGCCTGCGACATGATAGGCGTGTCCTTTGATACCGTGGCCAGCTCCCAGGCCAAGATGATCCAGAGCATGGCCGATGTGCAGAGCGGTTCTGAGACGGCTGCAGCAACATGGAATCAGCTCGGCATCGAGGTTATGAATGCCGACGGCAGCCTTCGTGACGCCCAGGAAGTTTTCCTGGAGGTCATAGACGTACTCGGCGAGATCCAGGACGTAGCCATGCAGACAGGCCTGTCC
>OLZA01000601.1_pt1 | contig 18195 bp, 14 predicted proteins | sample 1673431 | NCBI WGS metagenome assembly OLZA01 (sample SAMEA103958111, study PRJEB25191) | human gut metagenome | biome: human-associated habitat [ENVO:00009003]; feature: intestine environment [ENVO:2100002]; material: feces | place: Germany | collected 2013/2015 | reverse complement strand
GTTCCAGTTTTCCGCAGACAATGACGATTTTTCCATCATTGGCCGGATCATATCCGCCGGTTCCTACATAAACAGCCTGCTTCAATGCTTCCTCCCTCCCGCTGCCGCCGCAGCCAGACAGCATAGGCGTTACAGCTAAAAGACCTGTCACGGCAAGTATCAGCAGACCTGCTTTCCTTCTACTTTTATTACTCAAGCTCATACGCACATTTCCCTCCTTTCTTAAGTCCCACAGACATTTGACTTACATTCAGACACCGCCGACGAACATTTGTTTCGCGCACATCTTCGGAATTCTTGCTGTAAAAATCTTTATCATCCTCCATATTCCGAATAATCATTCAGAAGGCATACTGTATGATAGACTTCCGTTCCATACATCTGGATCATCAGGTCATTCTCATGGATAGACGGATACAGCCAGGCAAATTCCGACTTGTTTTAGTACACTGCCATTCGGCTTGCTTCTGTAACCGGCATCCGTTTAATCTTCTCCTGCATTGTTTCCTTTGTATCTTCATTGATTTCTATACGGATTTCCCCTATGTTTTGATTAAGAATGCCCTCTCAATGTATGAAAGGCCGGTTCAATTATATGTGTCTATTTTAATTCTGGAAACAGTTTCTCCAATTTTTCATGAAATGTCCCATTCCTTAATGGTTTGCCGCAGCGTCTCGACGGTCTGTTTTTTCTGCTCATTAATGTTCCGGTTTACAGCCTGCATTTCTTCCTCGGTTGTAGTAGATTCCTGCCAGCCTCTGTTCACGATCATTTTCCTGGATCTTCTGTTGGTTCTTGAAGTCTCTGACTGCTTTTCCTATAACGGCAAGGGTTTCCGTCTGCAACTTCCGTTCCGGATTTTTCTTTGTGGATACAGAAAGCTCTTTTCCATTAATAGAACCGTTTATAATAACATATCTTTCACGCATTTACTCCGATAGTCACTCGGCGATATTTTGTATCTTTCTTTAAATGTTCGGTTAAACGTTCTTTGACTTTCAAATCCACTATCCAGACAAATATTTGTAATAGAATCACTCGTATTTTCCAAACGATGGCATGCATAGTTCAGCCTTGCATCGTTAAGATATTGATTAAAGTTTCTATGGAATGTTTTGGAAAAGAGTCTGGATAAAACATATTTGCTCACCCCCAGATCTTTTGCCATCTTTTCCAGAGAAAACTTCTTCTTGAAATTTGCTGATATATAGGAAACTGTCTGGTAAATAAGATCGTTGCTCCCCACACTGCTCTTTTCTACCAAATTTAATTTTCCTATGCAGCGTGCCAACACAATTTGAAGATATGCCTGTGCAACAGTAATATCCGACTGTTCTGTCTCTAAAATTGCATTTATAACCCTATATACCTCCGGTTCAACCTTTTCCGCTTTGATGATTGGGTATTCAGGAGCCATGGATTGCATGATATCTGCAAATTTGGCTATCGTAAATGGCGATGCGATCAGATAAGTCGCTTTATTTACACCGGGTGTCAGTACCTGATAGTGATGAATAACATCTGGAAATACAAAGCCTATATCTCCTTTTTCCATATGGTATAGTTCCTGTCCGACACCAAGTTCTAATGCTCCACTTGTTACACAAACGATCTCCAGTGCATTATGAAGATGTGGTTCAATATGTTTTGACTTCCTATTTATTGCTATGATCTCCTCTTTTGTGTCAACATATTTTAACTGCATGAAATACTCCCCTTTGCAACATTTGTCTATATCTTCTTTCGATTTGGCAAGCAATCCTTTTACACCTATCTTATAATCAACTTGTAAATAAGGAAAGGAGGAATTGCAAATGAGCAACCTAAAAAAATATCTGAATGACCTTTTAGTATTCTACACTGAATATTTTGAGCATCCTTACCATGTATAAATACTAAAAGGACTATTTTGTGAAAACTGAATATTTTCTTAAGGCCATTTCACAAAAATGAAGTGGTCCTTTTTTATTTTCAAAATACAGTTCTATCACTTTATATATAGAAAAAAGCACTGTCTCATCGAGCAACGACCAGACAACGCTTTCTCCTGTCAATTCTAATTTATGTCTGATGCATCTGTTACTTCATCTGCAGCAATTCCTTTTTCTGCTTTCAGTTTTTTATTTGCATCTTCTACATTCATTCTTGAAAGTGCAAACATAATCAATACATCAAAGATTAACGGAAGCCAAAGATACATGAACTGCATCATATCAAGTGCAGACTGTGGCTGAGTTGCATTTGTTCCGACATATCCACTGAACTCAAGCATCCATCCAACAACAGCGGTTCCAATACCTCCACCGATTTTTACACCAAGAGAAGTACAAGAGTACATCGTTCCGTCAATTCTCTTTCCCTGCGTAAGATAAGTGTATTCAGAGCAAGATGCGATAACTGCATTCATATCTCCCTGCCATGGTCCCTGACCTAAGGCTGCAAGAGCTGTAAATGCCATCATCAGCGGAACACTGCCCATATATCCGGCAACAACAACAAGTGCTCTACCGATGACTGCTAAGACATAACCTCTTAAGTTCAGTTTATACATACCTTTCCACTTACCAACTAATGTCGGTGTGAAAATCAGGGCAATGATCAGTGGAATATTTACTGCCCATGCAAATTGTCCAAACAAATTCTTATTTTTCAGTACCCATGTCATGTAATAAATGCCAGCTCCAATCATGGCACCATATAACTGCTGTAAAATATATGTTCCACAAATCATCATGTAATATTTGTTTTTAACAAGAAGCTTGAATGCCTGTACCATTCCGTACTTTTCATTATCATTCTTTACTTCTCCTTCATTAAGTTCTTCCTCCGGAAGTTCCTTAACAGAAAGTGCTGAAATCGTATTTACGACCAGACCAATGATTGCATAGATAATAGCAACCGTTCTCCATGCCGCAGCATCTCCACCACATTTATCTACAAATCCAACTGTAATCGCCTGAATCAGAAGACTTGTTGAAAATGCAAAAATAAAACGGTAAGATCCCATCTGTACACGCTCTTTGCTGTTCTTTGTAATCAGTGACGTAAGTGCTGAATAAGCAATATTGTTTGCTGTATAAAACACACCATTTAACAGTGTATAAGAAATAAAGAACCATGCATATTTAGCCGTTGTTCCAAAGCTGACTGGTACTGCAAAGCAGCAGACCAGCGTAATGGCACAACCAATGTATCCGTATAGCATCCAGGGTTTCGCTTTTCCCATTTTACTGTGTGTTTTGTCAATCATTGATCCAAAAAATATATCCGTAAAACCATCAAATAGTTTTGATACGGCAATCAGGGTACCCACGACACCTGCAGCAAGTCCTACCGAGTCCGTCAGATAGACCATCATAAAAGATGTCAGGAACGCATAGACTACATTACCTGCAACATCACCTGATCCGTATCCAATTTTGTTATACCATTTCAAATACTTTTTTTCTTCCATCGAATTTCTTTGCTCCTCATCTTCATCGCACTTAGAATCTCAATATGTCTAACCGTATGATGTCTAATTCTAATTTTTTCTCTGTTTTTGTCTGATTGCTCTGTATATCCGGACTTTACATTGCAATCAGACTATCCTTCTTTGTTTACGGGTTACATGAAACTTTATTATCCCTTTACATACGGTATCAGCGTAAACTGGAACCGGAATAATACATCATCAAATCGGTACTGATCTAATGCAACTGGACCACAACTATTAGAACCAATGCCATTTAATGCGTAGTCAACACAGAATACTACACTATCTGATTCTATTAATTCATAATTATGCGTTTTCTTCTCAAGTTCTTCCTGTGTATAATAAGAAGCATTGAATGAAAATGCCTTTTCTGCGAATGCCACAATTCCATATCGGCTGTTGTTAAGCTCTACATATTCACAATCATAATGGCTTCCATTTTCCTGTGGACGGATATAGTCCTCATGTAAATCCCCTACATCTGCCCGGTACAAACCGTGGCTCGCAGCCTGATGTTTATCACAATAACTTTCCTGTGGTCCCATTCCAAAGTATCTTACAGCTGAAAGTTTTTTATCCAGGAACATCCTCACACCAAATCTCGGAAGATCCGGGAATTCATCGTCTTTTGTTACTGCAATATCTGCATCAATCTTTCCAGCAGCTTCTATTTTCCATGTAATCGTCACATCAAGAATCTTCTGTACTGTCTCTGCCACAACGGAAGCATGGCTTGTAATCTTCACACCATGTTTTCCCTGCACAACCTCTGTCGTATAGGCTCTTGTGTAAGCCTTATCATAGTGGGCTTTCTTCCATTCAGACTTGATGTACATATCGTTATCTGTTGGAGCTCTCCAAATATTTAATTCCATCGGATGGTTCAAGTATTCCCGCCCTGCGAATTTCATCTCTGTAAAGAGTGCAGTACGTTTGTCTATGGTATAAGCAAATTCACGCCCCTTGATATGAATCTGTGTATCATTTTCATTTACCTGTAATTCAGAGTCCACTACTGTTTTTGGTATCCATTTCTCTGCAAGTTTACATTTTGTATCCTCTTTACTTACCTCAATTTCATCAAATCCAAGAATATGGTCTTCATTCAACAGTGGCAATTCTTTTTTCAGATGGTAAATAAGTTTTAAATAACATTTCCCATTCTCTGGAACATTGATCTTCAGGTTTGTTTTTCCTTCCCCGTGTGGTGCCACAAAAAACTCCGGAAGTATGCCTTTGCTGATCACAAGACCATCCTGTGTCAGCTCATAACTAATCTTCACATAATCTTTCAAGTCATCAAAATCCATGTAGTTATGAAGCACCAGTTCTCCGCTTTCTTTGTTATAGGAAATAACTCTTGCCGGGCGATAAACATTCTTGTATTCCAAAAGTCCTGTATGTACCGTTCTGTCCGGATATACTAATCCATCCATACAGAAGTTGCCATCATGAATTTCTTCGCCATGGTCGCCCCCATAAGCATATATAGTCTTTCCATTCTCAGCAGTTCCATGAGCAATCGCATGGTCACACCATTCCCAGACAAAGCCGCCGCACATTTTATCATTATCCTGAATCATCTGGAAGTAATCTTCAAAATCTCCAGGTCCGTTTCCCATGCTGTGACAGTACTCTACCAAAAGGAAGGGTTTGCTTCCATCTTTATCCAGATATTCCTGAATTTCGGAAAGCGCCGGGTACATCCGGCTGTACACATCCAGATTGCTGTAATCATATGTTTCATCATAATTACGGTATCTTGCACTCTCATATTGTGTGATACGGTCTGGATCAAAATTCTTTGTCCATTCCAGTGCTTTTTCAAAGTTGCAGCCATAAGCACTCTCATTTCCCATTGACCACATAACAATACAGAAACGGTTTTTGTCACGTTCCACCATGAGTTTTACGCGATCAACGATTGCCTCTTCCCATACCGGATCATCTGCAATCTTCTCATTCCATCGTTTGAACCGATTGTAATCAGTGTCTTCTTTTCTGTAGATCATAAATGGACCATGAGCTTCAATATCTGCTTCATCTATTACCATGAATCCATACTTGTCACACATTTCATAGAAAAATGGTGCGTTCGGATAGTGGCTGGAACGGATCGCATTAAAATTATGCTGCTTCATTAACGTAAGATCGGTTGTGAGCTGTTCCAGACTGATTGTAAATCCAGTAACCGGATCGGAATCATGTCGATTGACACCACGGAATTTAATCTTCTGTCCATTTAGGTAAATGACCTGGTCTTTAATCTCTATCTTTCTTAATGCAATGTGATCTACAATTACTTCATTCTCTGTTTCAAGAATCAGTTTATATAGATATGGATTTTCTGTATTCCAAAGTTCCGGACTTGCAATTTCTAATACAGCTGTTCCTTCTTCAGCAATACTTCCTAGTGCTACAACTGCTCCGTTTCTATCTTCAATCGAAATTTTTACATTTAAGGGAAAGTAGAATTTCATTTCAATTTCTACTTTCGCAAGCATATCCTCAATTCTTGTTTTAATATGATAATCACTGATTGCCTGTTTTGGGCGTTTCAAAATGTACACATCCCGGAAAATACCACTCATACGGAATTTGTCCTGATCTTCCAAATAGGAACCATCACACCATTTCATTACCAACACTGCCACCGTATTCGTTCCATCCTGAAGTACATCGGTAACATCAAACTCACTGGTCATATGTGAAACCTGGCTGTATCCTATGTAAGAGCCATTGATCCATACATAAAAGCAGCTGTCTACTCCTTCAAAGTTCAAAAAAGCTTTTGATGCTTTCTCATCTCTGCTGTACTCAAAATTATGTACATAAGCTCCACACGGAATATCCTGTGGCACATATGGTGGATCAAACGGAAACGGATACCGGATGTTTGTATACTGGTGTGTATCATATCCTGCCATCTGCCATACACTTGGAACCTGAATCTCATCAAAATTTTCTGTATCATAATTCTTCTCAAAGAAAGAATCCTGAATGTCATAGATGCTGTTAAAATACTGGAATTTCCAAGTTCCATTCAATAACTGCATACGATCTGATTCTTCTCTGTGTTCCACCAAGTTATCCATTCTTTTGGATGCCGGAATATAATAGGCTCTGGCTGGCATTGTGTTTTCGTGCAGTACGCTTAGATTTTCATAATAACGTGGTACGATCATAAATAACTCTCCTCCAATACATATACTTTTTTGTTCTTTGTTTCCCTAAAGCAAACCTTATACTTTACTTTTTTGTTTACGTTCCTTAGTTATGCTATATATAGCTTATCCTAATCCGCAAAACATGTCTATAAATTGGATTAGACAAAATATGCACTAAATGATACAATGATAAAAAGTGCGAAAAGAGGTGCTGTCCTATGTATTTGAACACCGGTTATTTGAACCACTCACATATGGATTTCAAAGACAAAAGTCGTCCGCTGATTGTAGGTAGCTGTGGTACTTACCGTCTTTCCAGACATCCCAAACTTCCTACCTACCGTCCAAGGGGTCGTCTGGATTATCAGATTATATATATCACTGCTGGTTGTGGGCATTTTCATTTTGATAATGTAAATAACGAAACGATTGTTCCAGCCGGCAACATTGTACTGTACAGACCGAAAGAACTTCAGAAATATGAATATTATGGAGAAGATAAGACAGAAGTATACTGGATTCACTTCACAGGAAGCAATGTGAAAAATATCTTACGTCAATATGGGTTTCCGGATAAAGAACGTGTCTTTCAAGTGGGTACATCTAATGAATATGAACAAATTTTCAAACGTATCATTATCGAGCTCCAACGCTGTCAAGACAATTATGAGGAAATGCTTGTCCTTTTGCTACGTCATCTTCTGATCAGTTTCCACCGGGAACTGACAAGAGAGCACATATTAAAAAATGAATATCTTGATCATGAGATGGATAATGCTGTTACCTTTTTCAGTGAAAACTACAATCAAAATATCAATATTGATGATTATGCTGCCTCACGAGGCATGAGTGTCAGCTGGTTTATCCGAAATTTCAAAAAATATACCGGTTCTACACCAATGCAATTCATTGTGGGAATCCGCATCAACAATGCTCAGATGTTACTTGAAACAACAACTTATTCCATCAATGAGATTTCTAAGATCATCGGATATGATAACCAGCTTTATTTCAGTCGGCTTTTTCACAAGTTGAAAGGATATTCGCCGAGAGAATACCGAAAGCTGAGAAACAAATTCTGAAATCCACAAAGAGGATACCACCGAATTATCAAAACAATGATTTGTAATATCCTCTTCTCACTTTTGCTATTCTTATTTTACAAACTCAGCCGAATAATAATACATATACTCATTATCTGTATCTATGTATTCTCCTGTAATGTCCTGTATCGGCAACGAACTCACTCCTTGTTCGCCATAGATCAGTGCTGCCAATCCTTGCTCTGTTCCGTACTCTATCGTGCTTTTGTTCTCTATAGAGGTCGCAGATCTTCCATAATATTCTCTGTTTGCAACACCTTCCAAGATTGGCATTTCTGTCATATATTTTGAATATTCATCTGCTGCAATAAGCTTTGCAGTAAAATTATCAAAATCCGGAGTGATGACAATCAATCCATTTTTTGCAGATTTCACGTCCTCATAGGAAAGTTCCAAAACTCGTTTATGAGAAACTCGTTTTCCAGAATGATATTCTGACAAGTAAACGTATAATGCTTGAAATGTATCTTTTGAATTGTATCGAAACATCATGGTTCCATCAATTCCGGACAACAATTCAGCCGTTTTCATTTCTACACTATCCGGATCTACTGCTTCTATATAATTTTGTGGTTGCCGCAATTTATTACATACCATGATTCCAAGAGTAATAGCAAATATTCCCACAGCAATAAGAAGTACAGCAATAATCTTCTTTAAATACCGCTGTTTATGACTACTGTCTTTTGATATCTGTATCAGTGTATCTTCCGATTTTTTTTCTACATTAGTTACCTCAATATCTTCACCTGCCAAAAATTCATTTAGACTGATGCCTAATATTTCACATAATTCTAAATACACAGACACATCTGGTAAACAAATCCCACGTTCCCATTTGGAAACTGACTTATCACTCTTACCCAGTTTCTCAGCAAGCTGTTTTTGAGTCATACCAAGTTTTTTTCTTTTTTCTGCAATATAGCTTCCGATTTTCACAAGGTCCATAAATACTTCCCCCTTTCAGAATTATAGTATCTATTTTGTCCCAAAAAGTACACCCCTTAATGGTAGAATCGTATTATATAGGCAGAATCTCATCCAATTTCATAAAATAAAAAGGACGCTGTATGCTCTCGTTTCTTTCGGGGCTGCAGCGTCTTTTCTGCTTTCACGGCTCGCGCAGACCGCAGGGCAGTCAAACAGATTTTTCAGCAGACATAGTTTAAGCCCGATCGATTCTTTTTTCTCTCGACCGGGCTTTTAATGAATTTCCTGTAATTTCATTTTATACACCTGCTGCTTTCATTGATTTCGGGGTATTTCGTTATGTTCCTTTTGGACCGTACCTCCTGGATTTTTTTGTTTTTTATTTTTTCCCTATGGGCCTCTGCCTTTCATTGGAATCATCTCCTTTAGGTTCTATATGTAAACTCTTCAGAGATTTTTTTGATGTTCAGATTAACTATGCCATTGGACTGTACCTCTTACTTTCTTAGATTTCGTCTTGATGTTTCTTTTTCGTTTTTATTTTTGTTCTCTTTTCTTTTGTTGATCTTATATTAACTCATCTTCTCAGTTTTGTCAATACTTTCTTTTAATTTATTTTACATTTTATTATTTTCAGAATATTATGACATCAAGATCGAAAGATCAGAAACCTGATGCAGTCTCACTTACAAAGAGGCGGCCGCAGGCTTTCGCAAAATTCAACCCCCGGCTTTTTTTGACCCACCGCAGGGCGATCCTGCTCCCTCCGGAACTCCACAGAATCTTCTTTCCAAAAGAGGAGAACGAAAGACTCCGCTGTCTTTGCCTTTCGCAAAGTCCAGCGGAGCATTTTTCCCATATTCTTTCTTCTCTTCTTAATTTCTTATTTGCAGAGTTCTTCGGCCAGTGCCTCGATCTCTTTTACGTTCTCTTCCTTCACAGCGGACATTACTTTTACATTATTCTCTGTCCAGGTGATATTTTTGCTCTTTTCAAACATACCTTTCATCACTTTCGCTGCGGTCGGTGCCCAGCTTCCGTTTTCGATCAGACCAATGGTGCGGTTCTGGAAGCTGCGCTCTGTCAGACGGTTGATGAAATCCTGCATGAACGGGTAAATACCTGCATTGTAGGTCAGCGTTGCGAGAACCAGCTTACTGTAACGGAAAGCATCCGCTACGGCGGCGGACATATCATCTCTTGCCAGATCGTAAATAACGACATTCGGACAGCCTTTTTCTTTCAGCTTAGCCGCAAGCAATTCGGCAGCTTTTTTTGTATTGCCGTAAACAGAAGTATAGGCAACCACAACGCCCTCTTCTTCCGGACGATAAGAAGACCAGATATCGTATTTTTCAATGTAGTGGCCAAGATTTTCCGTCAAAACCGGACCGTGCAGGGAACAGATTTTCCGGATATCCAGCGTACCTGCTACTTTCAGGAGCTTCTGTACCTGCAAACCGTATTTTCCGACAATACCGATAAAATAACGGCGTGCTTCGTCATCCCATGGTTCCTCGCGGTCGAGTGCACCGAATTTTCCAAAACCGTCTGCTGCGAACAGAACCTTGTCCGTGCTGTCGTATGTAACCATAACCTCCGGCCAGTGTACCATCGGAGCGAACACGAAGGTCAGAACGTGTTTTCCGAGCGTAAGGGACTCACCGTCCTTTACTTCCAGTTTCCTTCCGGCGAGATCCATCTTTGGGAAAAAGTTTTTCATCATGGCAAAGGTTTTTGTGTTTGCAACAACGGTTGCTTCCGGATATGCTTTTACGAAGTTTTCAATATTCGCAGAGTGATCCGGCTCCATATGCTGTACGATCAGGTAATCCGGTTTTCTGCCATCCAGTGCTTTCGCAACATTTGCCAGCCATTCATCCGCAAAGTTTGCATCTACGGTATCCATAACTGCCGTTTTTTCATCGAGAATTACATAAGAATTGTATGCCATGCCGTTCGGCACTCTGTACTGACCTTCAAAAAGGTCTACCTGATGATCGTTGACTCCCGCGTAGATAATATCCTCTGTAATCTTCATAAAAATCCATATCCTTTCCATCTTGTTTTTTCCTGCCCGGAACCTGCTCCGAACCGTATATTTTTATATTATCCTATGATGGAGAAAAAAGCAAGTAAAAATAGTAAAGATTACTATTTTTACTCACTCTCCTCCGTTTACACACACGATATCCCTTTTCCACAGCTTGCAAATCATCACAATACTTCTATTTTGCAGGCATGTTCTTTTGTTTCTTTATCATAACTGATTCCAAACGCCAGTATGCGCCCGGTATATCGTTCCCTTTCCGCCATCTTTCCCTTGAACCGCAAAGCATATTCTTTCTCTTTAATCTGCGCAATCGCTTCTTCCGGTGTATGATCTACCATAAGTTCCGTTCATAACAGTTCTGTATTTATCGTATGGTTCCCTGCTGTTTAAAAACCGTCCCATGTTTTACGGCCTCCTTCTTATGCTACATGTGCTTTCAGAATCTTTCTGTGCTTGATTTTGTGAGATGCTTTTCCGTCGGTCGCAAAAGCAAGTGCAGAAAGATTCCGAGCGTACATGCTGATACTATGAGTATAGTCTTTTTCTGTGGGAGGCGCAAGAATGGAATCCCGTTTCTCACTTCTTATTTATTTTCCGGGAAAACAATCTCTTTCTCTGGTACGCCTTCTGATTTGATGACGTAGCCGTCAACATCATCAAAATGAATCTTGTACTGATATTCGCTTTCACGTCCCTCTTTTGCGTCATCGGCATCAGCGTAATAGGTAAGGCGAATTTCGAAAGTATTTTTGTTTCCTTCGCGCCAGGACTCATCGCCGATCAGCCAGTCGTTTTCGAGGTTTTTGTTTCTTTTCAGCAGCACCTCGGCGTACTGCTGTGCGCCGCTCCAGATTCCTGTGTTTTTGTACCGGTTCTGCATGGTGTTCTGATACTGCCACAGTGTTACAAACATGATCGTCGCCATAATTGCCGTGAAAAGAACGGTTTTGTATTTCTTTTCTTTTTTCTGTCTCTGCCGGCGGATACATCGAATGGTTCCGATCATCATCATTACCAGAACAAACAGATACCACAGGGTCCAGAAGATCTGCTCTTTTCGTTCCAGACCGCCGGGAATGAATTCTGCCAGCTGATCGCCCCAGACGAAATTTACCAGGGATGCCAGAATGCCGATAGACAGAATGGATGCTGCCCCATAGACTTTCCGGCTTTCTTCATCATCGCGGTTCTGGAAGAAATACCACAGCGATACAAACGCTGCTGCCACCAGACCGCCTAGAATCAGGCCGCCGCCCACGTTTACGATCTTTGCCGCCCACGCTGCCGCTGCCACACCGATCACCAGAAATCCCGCGATCACGTTTGCGTTCCGGTCCTGTTTTTTCTGCTGCCTTGAAATGTCACCTGCGTTCTGCAGCATTTCGGCCACCTCCTTCTGAGTATACTGAATTTCCGGCGCCGCCTCTTCCTTCGCCTTCTCCTGCCGTTCGGAGCGCATCAGTTCCAGCACAGAAATCCCAAGTGCCTGAGCCAGCGGCTCAATCGTCTGGATATCGGGAAAGCCAAGTCCCCGCTCCCACCGGCTGACGGCTTTATCCGTCACATGAATCTTTTCCGCAAGCTCTGCCTGCGTCATCTTTTTCTCTTTTCGCATTCCGGCAATAAACCGCCCGAACTCTTTCGCTTCCACGTTGTGTCCCTTCCTCCTGCTGTTCCCGCACCGTCTCATGTTGCCCAGCGGAGCGTTTTACAGTCTCAGAATAGGCGAAAATAGGCTGTTTTGTCAATCTACGAATCCTTTACCTGCGTTTTTACGCCAAAAAATCCCCGATTCAGCACAAAAGTGCCAAATCGGAGATCTTGTATTTTCCTGTATTTACAGCCCGATCATATTTGCAAACAATACGATCAGCGGAATGGCAATGATGGTTCTCTCCAGAAAGATCACCCGCAGTTTCCAGAAATTCAACGGAATTTCACTTATAAATGCCGGGGCGGGAACTTTTTGTTAAAAATATCGGAATCTGCCGAATTCTGCGATTCCCCCTGTTTCTTTCGTTGCATAGGCAAACAGTCCCACTCTGCATCCTGTGAAATGATCCATTTTGAAATAGAGCTGATGCCATGGTCCGATCTGTTTCCATTTTTCATCGCTCCAATATAAAAACCGGACTTTATCGTGCTGGTTCTGGAAATCCGCTTCCATCCGGATTCTTATTTTCGATGATTCAACCGCCACTGCTTCCCATTCGATTTCTTCACTGTTGCCCTGGTTTCCTTCTATGCTGTCATGTTCCGCTTCGAGAGATCTCATAACCAGAAGCATCTGTCCATCACGCTTTGTAACGGCCGCCATGCCGTAACATCCCTGTAATGCACACATTCCTGCATAATCTCCGTCCTTTATTCCTTCCGCATCAACGGTTACTTCTGTTATGCACACCGGAAACTTCATTCTCTGGGTGATCGTATTGACTGCCTGCGTGACATTTTTGCACTGCTTTCTGCAGACCATTCTAAGGCATCCTTTTTCTGCATCATTCTCAATCCAGGAAAGTTCCGGTTCGTGGTTGAACTGCCAGCAGCTCTTCCATCCAAACGTTCCAAACAGCCGTTTCTGTTCCGGATTCCATTCCGAAAAATCATCACTCTCCACCAGCGGATGATATTGTTCATCCGGTCTTGTGCTTTGTGTTTCCACTTCACAGAGTGCCCTTCCCGAATCACCCAATACCGGATAATTTTCTTTTATGATCTGCTCTTTTTGTTCGCCCGGCGCCGGCATACAGGTAACTCTGACATTTTTCTCCCATTTTACTGGCACAAGAACCGGGATTCTGCCGACGGCACCTCTGTCCTGAAAAAGCACAGCATACCATTTATGATCCGGCGTATCCACAATTCCTCCCTGTGCAACGCCCTGCCCACAATATCCCATAGTGTCACACAATACATCTCCGCCTTTAAATTCTCCCGTCAGGCTGTCTGATACATAGCACGCCTGCGTCCGCATCCACCTGTCCGGAAGGGAATGAATCAGGAATAAATAATACATTCCATCGATTTTATAAAAATGACTTCCTTCAAAACCAAGCCCCGGATTCCGACTGTCACTGACCAGAATCCGATCCAGTCCGCCTTCCTTTGGACCGCTCAGATCTTTTTTCAATTCCTGCAGACGAATATTTCTATTGCCGGAAACAATATAAACATGATCATCCTCAAACAAAAGTGAGCAGTCATGATAAAAGCCTTCTATGATGCGTTTTTCCCATGGTCCTTCGATATTATCAGCAGTATAAAGGTATGTTTTTCCGGTATCATTCGCCACAAAGCAAATATAATACATCCCTTTATGGTATCGGAGCGATGCAGCCCACATGCCTTTTCCATAGCAGTTTTTCTCCCCGACAAGTCTCTGTTCCTCTGTGCTGTCCAGTCTTTCATACACATAGCTCAGATGTTCCCAGTGAACGAGATCATAAGACCGCAGGATTTCACACCCCGGCACAAAGTGCATTGTGGTGCTTACCATGTAATACGTATCGTCTACCCGGATGACATCCGGATCCGGATAGTCCAGCCCTGTAATTGGATTTTTTCCTATTATCTTCATATAGTCTCTCCTCGTATGATATTTCAGGGTCATACTATAGCAATCTAATAAATTATTGCACATAATTACACGAATGAAACCACCCTATGCAGTCCGTTGGACGAATTGTTAAAAATCCTTTTGAAATAGCTGATGGTAATTCCAAGCTTCAATAAGTAGTTTTCGTGTTTCATCATGTAACATAATAATCACCTCTTGACTCTATCATAGACCTGTTGTCAAGAGTGTGCAGTATTTTTTTGGAGTGCTATAGATTGGAATTCTGTTTTCGATTCTCTTCTTTTTAAAATTTCTTTTCCTCTTGTGATATCCGTTTTACTGTATTATGATAATATCAAATTTACAGCAGTCCGGCGGAGGCAATATTATGATTGAACATTTAGACGGGATTCATGAAACCGTAACGTATAAAGAAAACAGCAGTCTGCGGCTTTTTGTAAATACAGACTGTGAAGATTATCCCATTCACTGGCATACTCCCATGGAAATCATTATGCCTCTGGAAGGAACTTACACAGTCTTTCTTGGGGATAAGCACATTCTTCTTCAGGAAGGTGATATTATTTTCATCTGTCCAGGAGTCCTCCACTCTCTTGCAGCACCGGAAAGCGGAAAACGAATCATTCTGCAGATTGAATGGTCTGTTGTCTCAAAAATCCGTGATCTCAATTCCATTCTCTCGCTGATTTCCCCCATTCTCACCCTTACACCACAGACTGCTCCTGATATTTATTCCGATATTTATCATCTCATCTGCCAGATTCTTTCGGAATACGAAAAGGATTCCTTTCTTTCGGAGGCCGTTATCTATGCGCGCATGCTTGATATTCTTTCTCTGATCGGCAGATACCAGGCCTTTGCATCCTGCCGTTTTGATGCCGGACCGCAAAAACAGAAAGAATATCTGGATCGTTTTCTTTCCATCTGCAATTATATTGATGAACACTGCACGGAAGATCTTTCCCTTGATCACGTTGCAAAAACAGCAGGCTTCAGCAAATACCACTTTACCAGACTGTTTAAGCAGTTTACAAATACCACCTATTACAAATACCTTAATCGCAAAAGAATTGATCATGCCATGCTGCTCTTATCCGATCCCGATATTCCTGTCACGGAGGCAGCACTTCAGTCTGGTTTCTCCAGTCTTTCCACCTTTCTTCGCGTCTTCCGTTCTGTCAAACAATGTACGCCTACGGAATTCCGCGATATGTATATTCATCCGGAAAAACTGCAGAAAAATCCCTAATTCCTGCTGCTTTCGTTTCTGTTCCTTTGATACACGTTACAACACGAAAAACTTTCTGTTCCTGCTTTTTTGCGATTTCCATCCTCAAATGATTCTCATGATTCTGGTAAAGAACCAGACCTGCTGTTTCCGCTTCAAAGCGATAGCTTTTCTGCCGTAATCCAAAATAGGAGCAATAGGCTGCTTCTGCAATACTTTCTTTTCGGTGATACAACCGTAGCATTCCCTCTTTTTCTTTCAGCGAATAAATCATGCACTTCCGCTTCTGTAAAGCCAACATACGGTGCCATTCTTCCGGCATCCATCATGCACCACTGGACATCAAAATGAATCACATCATACTGATTCAGATGTTTTTCAAAGGACTCCGCCTTATGAATCGCATAGTCCGCAAACAGTTCTCTGGAATCACTGCCTGATAAGCAGCGCCCGATAATCCTCTATGATTTTCTCCATCGTAACAGACTCCATGCTGGAAATCACATCTTTTTTTAAGGTATCATACGTTTGGCTCAGCACGGTTCCGATATTTCTGCCGACCGGGCAGAAAGGGGATGGGGTTCCATGTATACTGATCATTTTCTCAATGGCTGCCGGATCCGATACAGCGAAATTTCGGAAAGTGGAACCGCAAGGGTGGCTCCTCCGGTTCCTGATTTTACTTCTATGATTCCGTCTTTTTTCAAGGCACTTAAGATATTTCGTATGGTTACCGGATTGCATCCCGTAGATAATGACAGCAGCTCACTGGTCACTTTCTTTTCTGTACCATATTCAAAAATAAAAATCAGACAATGGACCGCGATCGAACATTTATTACTGATATGCATAATTTCAATCCTCCATTTGCAATTTTATCATATCCCATTTCCGCTGTAAATATTGACACCATCTCTTGATGCTGTTATACTCCAATTGTAGCTGTAGTTTTATTTTTTACATCATAGGAGGAATTTACCATGCATGCTTATGAAATTCTGTTCAGTCCAACCGGCGGTACCGCAAAGGTTGCCGCCGCCCTCACCACTGACTGGTCTTCCGTTAAAACCATCGATCTCTCTATTCCATCCACCCATTATGAAGATATTTGTCTGGAAAGCGATTCTTTAGCCGTAATTGCGATGCCGGCTTTTGGAGGTGCCGCGCCACAGCTTGCACTGGATCGTCTCTCCCGTATCCATGGAAACGGAGCTCTCTGCGTGATCGCTGCCGTCTATGGAAACCGTGCCTATGAAGACACCCTGGTTCTCCTGGAAGATTATGCACAGACAGCTGGTTTTCAGGTTATTGCTGCTGTTTCAGCAGTTGCAGAGCATTCCATTATTCACCAGTACGCTGCCGGAAGACCAAACAGTGCTGACTGTCAGGAGCTCGCCGCATTTGGCAGGCAGATTCTTCAAAAGGCAATTTCCGGCAATCTCTCTGTCCCGGAAATTCCCGGTAACCGCCCCTCGAAACATTCTGAAACCGGCATGGTTCCAAACGTAAAGCACTCCTGCACTTCCTGCGGTCTGTGTGCACAAAAATGTCCTGCCGGTGCAATTCCTCCGGACAACTGCAAAACCACGGACAAAACCAAGTGCATCTCCTGCATGCGCTGTGTATCCCTCTGTCCAGTACACGCAAGAGAAGTAAATCCTGTTATGACTGCAGTTGCCGCAAAAATATTGAAAAAATCCTGTACGCAGGAAAAAGCAAACGAGCTGTTTTTGTAAAAAAATACCGCCGGACTCAAGTGTCACCGACAGTTTTTTACATAAAACACATCAAAAAGCAGAACAAAATGTTGAAAGTGAAATGCTCCTTCCTAAATGACAAGTTTTTCTTCTTTCACCTGTCTGTTCAGAAGGGAGCATTTCACTTCACTTTCGTTCTGCTATTTTTCTTTTACAGTTTTGCGCGGAAGAATGCACAGATTTCGTCCCACACTTCCTTCTGGAAGAAATGGAGATCTGCGTGGTTGGCATCCTCGATCGAAAGCAGTGTGACGTCACATCCCGCTTTTTCCAGCTCATCGTGCAATTCCTCTCCCTGTCCGAACGGAACGGTATGGTCATCCTCTCCGTGGATGATCAGAAACGGCGGTGCGGCTTTTGTCACGAAGCTGACCGGACAGCATGCGAGTGCTTCTTCCGGATGGCGCATCACGTTTTTGCCCATCAGAAGGGACTCCGGAGATGCCGCACACTGCTCCGGATCACTGTACTGGAATCCGCGGAAATCGGTCGGCGGGTACCACGGGCAGGCGGCCTGCACGGCACTGGAATATTCCAGGTTTTCACCCACATCATAAACGGGATCTGTCGCAAGCGCTGCCATGCAGGTCAGATAACCGCCCGCAGACTCTCCCATCACACCGATGCGGTCCGGATCAATGTTGAAGCGGGCCTGGGCCCCGCCGAAGGCCGCGCGGAAGCCGGTGATCACTTCGTCGAAGATCAGCAGGCTGCCGTACTGGTCGGCCAGGAGGCGCAGGCCTTCCAGAAAGCCGGGCAGGGGAGGGACAAGGCCCATATTGGCGGCCACGGGTTCCACGATGATCGCGGCGATGTCCGCGCCGTGCCGGGCGAAGCATTCCTTGACCGCGTCCAGGTCGTTGTAGGGGGCCAGCAGGGTGTCGGCCACCACGGCCGGAGGCAC
>OLZA01000593.1_pt1 | contig 18434 bp, 17 predicted proteins | sample 1673431 | NCBI WGS metagenome assembly OLZA01 (sample SAMEA103958111, study PRJEB25191) | human gut metagenome | biome: human-associated habitat [ENVO:00009003]; feature: intestine environment [ENVO:2100002]; material: feces | place: Germany | collected 2013/2015 | reverse complement strand
CGCTCTTCCGATCTCAAGTTTCTGCCCGGCAGCCTGCCAGAAGCAGCCCTGCACCCGCCAGAAGTTTTGTGAATTGCCGTCGGTTCAAAATTTCTCTCCTATCACTTGTGTTTGGAAACGATCCAGTTCAGAATATCGGCATCATCAAAGACAACATTTGCGGCAGCATGGTAGACGTGAAGCCCCTGCGCATCGAAAAAGGCGTTGTCCGGGGTCTGCATTTGCAGCACGGTGTCGATTTGTTCATCCGTCCAGTCTGCGGCGGCGTAAGCATCGTGCAGACCGTTGTAGGCATCCCGTGCTTTCTGCACACCGTAGTATTCATCGCCCTGCGCCATGTAGATGTAGACCGCCACGCCGTTTTCTGCAATGGGCGCAAAACCGCCGTCCCACTGGGATGCTCCATGCAGATAAGCTGCATACAGGTCAGGCCGCATGGCAACTGCCCGCGACATGGTTTCGCCGCCAGCCGAGTAGCCTGCGGCGTAAATGCGGGCGGTATCTACGGCAAAGTGATTGATGAAATACTCCGTCAGAGCGATGGCCTGCCGCGCCGAAGTGTCGCCCCAGTCGGTGAGCTGGGCAGACACTACGATCATATCCTGTCCAAGGTTCGTCCAGCTGGTGAACCCCGTCCAGTCCAGATTGCTGCCGGAGGAAGATTCCCCGAACCACATCATGTTATAGCCGGGCATGACCACCATCATGGGGTACTTCCGGGTGGGTTCGTAATCCTCCGGCAGGTAGTAGCTGTAATGGATGAGCCCCTCAGTGCTGTCCAATGTCTGCTCCCGGACAAGCCCAGTCTGGATGTTTCCGGTTTCCGAAGAAGCATTCTCCGAAACAGCCGAATCCACTTCGGACGAGGTCGTGATGGATGTGCTGGCCGAAACCGAAGAAACCGTATTGACTGGCACAGAGGATGCCGCCCCGGTGCAGGCGGATAATAAAACGGTCAAAGCGGTGGAAACCGCGAAAATCACGCTGCGCATAAAATCACCTCGCAAAAATCAGGGAAATGGGAAAGCCGGGACGTTTCCGTCCCGGCTTTCCCTGCAACAAAGAAGCAGGAATATGGAACACTTCCTCAATGATGGAAGTTTGTGAAGATAGCAGGTTCTTTTTCGGGCAGGCCGATCTGTTGCTTGCCTATCTGGATACTCTTCATCAAAAAGGCCATGTTGCGGCCAAGGGTGCGCATGGTCTGCAAGCCCTCGGCATCTTTCTTGACCTCCTCGGCAGAGCCGCCGTAGACCATGTTCCAATACTGGCTGCTGGCCACTGGCATCCCACACATGGTAAAATATTTGTTCAGCACATCGTAGGAAGCAGTGTTGCCGCCGCGCCGACAGGTCACGACCGAAGCACCCACTTTCATGGTCTTGTCGATGTTCAGGGTACTGAAGAATAGGCGGTCCATAAAGGAGATCGCGCCGCCTGCCGGGGAACCAAAGTACACCGGTGCGCCAATGACAAAGGCATCGGCTTCAGCCAACTTGGGGGCTACTTCGTTGACAATATCATCAAAGACGCACTTGTTGGAGCCGGTGCTGTGGCAGCGGCGGCAGGCGATGCAGCCCCGGATGTCCTTGTTGCCCACATGGACGATCTCGGTTTCAATGCCCTCGGCTTCCAGCGTATTTGCCAGTTCGGTCAGGGCTGTAAAGGTGCAGCCGTTGGGCCGCGGACTGCCGTTGATGAGCAATGCTTTCATACAAACATTCTCCTTTTGATTTACCCTCTATTTCAAAAATTACCGCAAGAGAAAATTCTCCTCACACAAAAGCTCTGCTTACAGGTTCAGGCCATTTACCCAGCTTGCAATGTCAGCTTCACTGCTGCTGCGGCTGAACCGCTGGCCGTCCAGCCAAGTGCCGGCGTCCGCTAATTCGGCCAGCAGCTCACCGCTCTGGCCGATGCCGGAGGAAGTCGAAGTGCAGAACGGAATGACCGTTTTGCCGGTGAAGTCATTGACGGCAACAAAGCTGCTCATCGGCCACGCGGCAATGCCCCACCAGATGGGGTAGCCGATGAACACAGTGTCGTAATCGTCCCAGCCGTCCACATCGGTGCTTTCCAAAGCCACAACACGAAGGCCCTCGTCGTTGTGTTCGCGGGAAACGCGGCTGTCATTGTTCGTCCAAGTCAGGTCATCGGAGGTATAGGGGGCGGACGGAACGACTTCAAACAGGTCAGCACCCACGGTGTCGGCGATGGTCTGCGCTACGCCCTGTGTAGTGCCGGTGGCGGAGAAATACACCACCGCCCGGCTGTGGGGCTCCGCCGGAGAGGGCGCTTTCTTTTCGGGAGACGCGGCGCTGCCGCAGGCGGAAGCGAAAGCGGTCAGCCCCGCCGCGGCGAGGAGAAGAAGAAACTTTTTGCGGGTAAAACGCATGGGAACCTCCTTTTCATTTACAGAAGCGAAGCGAGGAGGCGCTCGATGAAGCGTCCCGCCAGCTCCGATATGGTGAAGCGCACATAGGGGACGCCGGCCATCTCCATGGCGCGGATCTGCTTCTCCGTGTGCGACGTGTAGGGATAGATGCCGAAGAGGAAGGGGAAGAAAGCATAGAGGAAGCTTTCTTCTTTTTCTTTCGTCATGGACGGGAACGCCGTTTCCAGCGCGCGGAAAAGGGCGGCTGTCACGGCGGCGTAAGATCTCTTGAAATCGGCGAGGCGCTCTGTGCGGCTGTTCGTCTCCATATCGTAGAGATTCATGGCCATGAGGCGGAGCATGACGGGGCGGTCTTCCAGCGTGGCGGCGAGTTTTTCCGCGAAGACCGGCGCGGGGAGGGGCGCGCCTTTCTCAGCGAGAGCGGAGAGGTCTTTCGCCCAGAGCTCGTGTTCCCGCTGAAGCAGGGCGAGGAAGATTTCTTCCTTCGTGTGGAAATAATTGTAGATCGACGTGCGTGTGAAGGATGTCTTTTTTCCGATATCGCCGATGGTGATCTCCCGGAAGCTCATGGTCTCGTAGAGGGAGGCGCAGGCGGAGATGATCTCTTCCCGTCTCGCCCGGGAAAGTTCGGGAGAAGCTTTTCTCATGATATGCCTTCTTTCCGGGCCGGAAAGAAAGAAGAACGGCCGCTGGATGTACTGTGCAGAGTATGTTTCCGCATGGAAGGGCTCATTTTTTCAGAACGCGCTTCGCCCATGCGGCGGCTCCGGAATTGAGAAGCGCTCCTTTCTGCCACGACGCGCCGGGCGCATGAGCGCGGAGACTCTGTTCGGCCCGGGTGATGCCGCTTCCGCCGGAGGTGGCGAAGGGGATCACCGTTTTCCCGGAGAGGCCGCACGTTTCGAGAAAAGTATCCACGATGCGGGGCTCTTCGTACCACCAGATGGGAAATCCCAGGACGACCGTATCATAACCGCTGAGATCGGGCAGACGGCCTGCCAGCGCGGGACGGCACGCGGGATCGTGAGATTCCATGGTGGTGCGGCTCTTTTTGTCTGTCCAGTCCAGGTCTGCCCGGGTATAAGGCTCCGCCGGGGTGAGAGCATACAGATCGGCTCCTGCCGCTTCCGCGATCTCTCTGGCCGCGCGGGCCGTTGTGCCGGTGGCGGAGAAATAGACGACCATTATTTTCTTATTCATACATAGGACCTCCTTTTACTGACATTCTGTCATCAAATTTACTATGCGCTTTTTCTGACAATATGTCAATGTATAAAAGCAAAAATTTCTGTTGCATGGATGAGAAAACTGCATTATAATCACATACAATCAATTTTATATCTGTGGATGATGTATGCGGGAGAAGACGCGAGTCTGCCGAAGGAGTAACACTCTCAGGCGCCGTAAGGCAGTACCGTATGCGGACACACTCTGGAGAGTCCCATTCAATTGGGCGCCGAAGGTGCACGGACGCAGGTCCTAATCTCTCAGGCAAAAGGACAGAGAATATCCCCGATCATTTTTCCGTGATGGGCGAAATTTCCGGTCTCCAGAGTACCAGTCTCAGGGAGGCCGGTATTTTTTTATCGGCGGGACGATCCTTCCCGCGCCCGTAAGGAGGAATGAATATGGATCTGGAATTACTCAAATCAGTGGACAGCTTTATATGGGGGCCGCCGCTTCTGGCGCTCCTCGTGGGGACGGGCATCCTGCTCACGTGCCGTCTCCGCCTGATCCAAGTATTCAGGCTCAAAAAAGCGCTGTCTCTCATTTTTTCCGCCCAGAATAACGGCGAAGGCGACATCAACAGTTTCAAGGCCCTCTGCACGGCCCTGGCCGCGACGATCGGCACAGGCAATATCGTAGGTGTCGCCACGGCGATCCACGCCGGCGGCCCGGGGGCGCTCTTCTGGATGTGGATGGCCGCTTTCTTCGGCATGGCCACGAAGTACGCCGAAGGTCTTCTGGCGGTGAAATACCGTGAGACCGACGCGAACGGCCACATCGCCGGCGGCCCCATGTACTACATCAAGAACGGCCTCGGAGAAAAATGGAAGCCCCTCGGCACGCTCTTTGCGGTCTTCGGCATCCTCGTGGCTTACTTCGGCATCGGCACATTTGCTCAGGTCAATTCCATCGTAGAGATCACTCAGATCACCATGGGCGTCCCCGTGGAATGGACGGCGGCCATCCTTACGGTCCTCGTGGCGGCAGTCACCATCGGCGGGCTCCAGTCCATCTCCCGCGTGGCGGAAAAGATCGTCCCCGCCATGGCGGTGATCTACTTCCTCACCACGGTGGGCGTCATCGCTTATTTCTGGGAAGACATCCCCGCGGCGGCGGCTCTTGTCATGGAGAGCGCCTTCACCGGCACCGCGGCGGCGGGGGGATTCCTCGGCGCGACGGTCATGATGGCCATCCAGAACGGCGTCGCCCGGGGCGTTTTCTCCAATGAATCCGGCCTCGGTTCCGCGCCTATCGCGGCAGCCGCCGCTAAAACGAAATGGCCGGCGGAGCAGGGGCTCATCTCCATGACGGGCACTTTCATCGACACCATCATCATCTGCACGCTGACGGGACTTACCATCATCGTGTCCGGCTTCTGGTCGAGCGATATGAATGGGGCGGCCCTTACGAACGCCGCTTTCTCCGCGGCCTTCCCCGCGTTCGGCGGCTACTTCCTCATGATCTCCCTCGTGCTTTTCGCCTTTACCACCATCCTCGGGTGGAACTACTACGGCGAACGGTGCGCGGAATATCTCTTCGGCGTGAAGATCATCCTGCCCTACCGGATCGTATTTATCGTTCTCGTGGCATGCGGCGCGTTTCTCAAGCTCGAATCGATCTGGGTGCTCGCGGATATCGTGAACGGGCTCATGGCCGTGCCGAATCTGATCGCTCTCATCGGCCTCTCCGGCGTGGTCGCGGCGGAGACAAAGCGCTACATGGCGCATCTGGCGGAAGAAGAAGCGGAGAAAAAAGCGCCGGAACTGGTGCCCGCGGAAGCGGAGAAATAAAAAAGAAGCGGATCTTTCCGCTTTTTTTATTGCTCCGCCGCCGGAAAAGAGGGAAATCCGCGGGGCGGATCTTCTACAGGCGCTTTTCCTTTTTGATATAATAATGAAAAAGAATGGGCACGCGCGCCCGCGGATGACGGGCCGGGCCGGAGAGCGTGCCGGGCAGAGGCGCATATGAAGAAAAGAAATATCGTACTGATCGGGCCGATGGGCACGGGGAAGAGCCGCGCCGCGCGGATCCTCGCGGACGGTTTCGGCTGGCAGCTGGCCGATACAGACCGCATCATGGAACGCATGACGGGGCAGAAGATCGCCGACTACTGGCGGGACGCCGGGCCGGAGGCCTTCGCTGAAACAGAAATGGACATCATCAATCACGTCCGCTTTTATCATGAAGCGGTCATCGCCATGGGCGGAAATTTCCCCATGACGGAAGAAAAATTCAGGCTGCTTTCGGAGCACGGGCTGATCGTGCTCCTGGTGGCGCGTCCGTTCCGTCTGGCGGAACGCGTGTCGAAGCGCATCGGGAAGCGGCCCACCATGGATTATTCCAATGTGGACGGCTTTGTCCGGCGCATGCGGAACCAGTGGGAATCGTGGAAGCCCAGGGCGGACGCGGTCTTCAATACGACAAACCGCCATCCCGCGCAGACGGCGCTTCTCATCGCGCGGTTCATCGACCGCCACCACATCGAGTTTGTGAAGCGCCACGAGACGATGCGCTGGGAAAGGAGAGACTGATGAAAAAGATCGCGCTCCTCACGAGCGGCGGCGATTCGCCGGGAATGAACGCGGCGGTGCGGAGCGTCATCCGCTCGGGATGCGCTGCCGGGATGGAAGTATGGGGCGTCTTCCGCGGCTATGAAGGACTGCTGGAAGGCGATATGATCGAGCTCCGCCCGCGGTCGGCGAGCGGCATCATCCATCACGGCGGCACGGTGCTGAAAACGGCCCGGTGTCCCGCTTTTCGGGAAAAAGAAGCGCAGAAAAGAGCGGCGGCCCTCCTCGCGGCGCGGGGCATCGAAGGGCTCATCGTGATCGGCGGGGACGGCTCCATGGCAGGCGCGGCGGCGCTGGAGGAGCTCGGCACGGCGACAGCGGTCATTCCGGCGACGATCGACAATGATATGTGCGGCACTGAAGAGACCATCGGCTACGACACGGCAGTGAATACGGTTCTCGAAGCGGCGGTGCGCATCCGCGATACGGCGGCTTCCCACAACCGAGCGGCGGTGATTGAAGTGATGGGACGCCGCGCGGGCCACATCGCTCTCGCGGCCGGCCTGGCGTGCGGCGCGGAATTTACCCTCGTCCCGGAGGTCCCTTTCGACAGGGAGAAACTGGCGGAGGCGCTGTCCGCCCTCATGAAGGAAGGCCGGACGAACAGCCTCATCCTCTGCGCGGAAGGCGCGGCGGACGGGCGGGAACTCGCGGTATGGCTCGAAGAAAAAACGGGCGTCGATATGTGCGCCACCATTCTCGGATATATCCAGCGCGGCGGGCGGCCGTCGGCGCGGGACGCCATTCTGGGGACTCTCCTCGGCGCAGCGGCGGTGAAAGGACTGGCGGAAGGGAAAAAAGGCTTCCTCACGTCCGTCACGGGGAGCCGGGTCCGCCTTCTTTCTTATGAAGAAGCATTCCGGGAAAAACGGGAATTTCACAGAGAAGCCTGGGAGCTCGCCATGACCATCGGCGCGGGCTGCGGGCTCATGAAGTAAGAAGCGGGGAGACCCGCTTTTTATTTGACAGAAATCTTCTTCCTGCATATAGTAAACGTATGAAACGGAATCCGCAGGAGTCCCCTGCGGTTCTTTGCGCGGAAAGGGGGAAACACTGTGCTGAAAGCCTACAAACACGATGAAAACAACGTGCTCTGTGAGATCCCGCTGGACATGGCGGAAAAAGGCTCGTGGATCAACTGCGCCCCCGCCACCGACGAGGACATCGCCGCTCTCGTCAAGATTTCCGGCATTCCGGAAGACGTCCTCCGCACCGCCCTCGACCGGGAAGAACGGTCTCACGTGGAACTGGAAGATGATTACATCTTTGTCGTCGTGAATACGCCTGTCGTCCTCGAGCAGGATGAATACGATGCCCTGCCTCTGGGCATTTTCATCACAAGAAAGTACTTCATCACGGTGTGCCTTGAAGAGAGCGCGGTGATTGACAAATTTCTCAACGGCACGGCGGCGTCCTTCCACACCTATAAAAAGACGCGTTTCCTTTTCCAGATCCTGTCCACCGCTTCGTCTTCCTTTCTGTACTTCCTGCAGCAGATCTACAAGAAGACCGACCTTATCGAAGACCAGGTGCGCCGGTCCATGCAGAATAAAGAGCTCTTCCGTATGCTGGGGCTGCAAAAATCTCTGACGTACTTCAATTTCGCCCTTCACGCCAATGAAAACGTCATGGAGCGCCTCCTCCGCCTGCGCACGAGCAATATGAATTCCCTTCTCAAGATGTATGAAGAAGACGAAGACCTGCTGGAAGACGTGATCATCGAAAATAAGCAGGCACTGGAAATGGTGGAGATCTACACGCGCATCATCACGTCCATGATGAATTCCTTCTCCTCCATCATCTCGAACCGCCTGTCGCAGATCATGAAATTTCTCACGTCCATGACGATCCTTCTCGCCGTGCCCACCCTCGTGTACAGCCTGTGGGGCGTCAATGTGGCCGTGCCCATGGCGGGCAGTCCCTACGGATTTTTCGTTCTCGTCCTTCTGGGCGTGGCCATTACCGTCGTGGCGGCCTTTGCGCTCTGGAAAAAAGACATGCTGTAAGGTATCCCCGGAAAACGGGGATCTTTTTGTTTTGAAAATCTTTTGGGAGACTGTCCGCTTCCTCCGGGAGAGCGGGTATTTTTTTCGGGAAAACAAAAATAAAAAAAGTGTACCTCTATCCCGTTTTCGGATATAATGGGCAAAAAGCAAAGGAGGATGGAAGTATGGAAGAAAAAGAAGAAAAAGAAGAAAAAGAAGAAAAAGAATTGTCTCTGCCGGAGTATTTTCTCCTCGGCGCGAAAAAGGGCCTTTTCATTACGCTGGAGGTCATCGCTCCGGCGATGGTCATGGCCTATGTCCTGGTGGAGGTGCTGAAGATCGCCGGCGTGATGCCGCTCATCGGGACGCTCCTCTCGCCGGTGATGGCGGTCTTCGGGCTCCCCGGAGAGGCGTCGGTGGCGCTCCTGGCGGCGTTCTTCGCGAAGGCTGCCGGCGCGGCCACGGCGGCTTCCATGTACGCGCAGGGCATCCTCACGGCGGAGCAGGCGACGATCCTTTTTCCGGCGTGCATCACCATGGGAACGCTCATCGGCCATTTCGCGCGGATCGTGCTGGTGTGCCGCGTGCGGGCGCTGTATTATCCGGTGCTGCTGGCGATGCCCGTCGTGGACGCGGTGATCGTCATGCTGCTGACGCGAGCCGTGCTCGCGCTGTACCTGTGAGGAGGACGCCATGAAACAGGAAGAAAAAGAGCTGAAAGTCACGTGGAAGGGCTGGCTGTCGCTGGCGTTCCTCATCGTGTGTTTTTCCGGCATTTTTGCGCATCAGGACAATTTCCTCCGCGCTTTTGACCTGTCCGCCATGCTGGGCAGCTTCGGCCATGCGGAAGGAGCGAAGATCAGCATTCTCGGGACGGGCGGTTCCGGCGCGAAAGAAGCCTTTCTCATCGCGCTCACCATGGTGCCCACGCTCATGGTGGCGCAGGGCCTCATCGAGGTGTGCCAGCATATGGGTGCGCTCAACGCGGCGGGGAAGCTCTTCCGGCCGCTTTTCCGGGTCATTCTCGGCGTGCCCGGCGTGATCGGGCTGGCTTTCGTATCGAGCTTCACGTCTTCCGATGTGGCGGCTTTCATGACGAGGAACATGGCGGAGGAAAAGATCATTTCCGATGACCACCGCACCATCTTCGCGGCGTACCAGTACGCCGGTTCGGCGCCCATCACGAATACCATCGGCAGCGGGGCGGCGCTTCTGCCCATTTCGCTCCTCCCGGTGGGCGTCATCATCGCTCTCATCATTTTGGTGAAATTCATAGGCGCGAACATCGTTCGGGCCTACCTCGTCTATTACCATAAAAAGCACCCCGAAGACGCGTAAATTTTCGGCTCTCCCTTGGCGGAGAGCTTTTTTATTGCATATAATAAGAAAAACAGGCATGCAGGAGGTGCTTTATGAGAATTGACCGCGTAGATATCATCCGGGTGCTGAACCCTTTCCGCCATCCTTTCCAGACGAGCTTCACCCGTTTTGAAAACAGGGATGCCCTGCTGGTGAAAATCTATTCCGAAGGGCTCGTGGGATGGGGCGAGTGCAAAGCGTTTTACGGACCTTTTTATAATCCCGAAGACAACGGCACGGTGCTCCATATCCTGAAAGACGTGATTATCCCGAAGATCCTTCATCAGGAAGTGGAAGGACCGGAAGCCTTCATGAAGAGTTTCGAATATATCCGCGGGAACCGCCTCGCGAAGGCGGCGGTGGAGAACGCCCTCTGGGATCTCCTGCGCCAGCGCACGGGGAAATCCCTGAAGACGCTCCTCGGCGGGACGCAGAAAGAGATCCGCGTGGGCGTGTCTCTCGGCATCGAGAAGGATATCAACGTGCTCTTCCGCGAGATCGATCACTATCTCTCTCTCGGCTATCACCGCACGAAGATCAAGATCCATCCGGGAAAGGACATCGAAGTGGTGAAAGCCATCCGGAGAGAATTCGGCGACATCACGCTCACGGTGGACGCGAACTCCGCCTATACTCTGGCGGACATCGACCTTTTCCGCGCCATGGATGAATACCAGCTGCAGTACATCGAGCAGCCGCTCGGCGAAGAGGACATCGTAGACCACGCGATGCTCCAGAAAGCCATCTCGACGCCGATCTGCCTCGATGAGAGCATCGTCTCCTATGAAGCGGCGGAAGCGGCGATCCGTCTGGGGAGCTGCAAAGTCATCAATATCAAATCGAGCCGGTGCGGCGGCATCTACGAGGGCAAGCGCATCCACGACCTCTGCCGGGAGCACGGCATCCCCGTGTGGTGCGGCGGCATGACGGAGCTGGGCATCGGCCGCGCGCAGAATGTGTCCTTCGCGAGCCTTCCGGGATTCACGGAGCTCGCCCACGACGTGGCGGCGGCGAGCCGGTACTTCGAAGAAGACGTGACGGACCCCATGGTGGATATCACCGACCGGTGCACCATCATCGTGCCGGACGAAGAAAACGGCATCGAATACAATGTGGATGAAAAAGCGGTGGACCGCATGGCGGCGGGACACTGGATATTCCGGTAAAAATTTCAGAAGGAGCCGCGCTTTCAGGCGCGGTTTTTTCGCGCCTTCCCCAGGCCGGTATGGTAAAATAATATGATAATGATTTTCACAGAGACAGGAGAACTTATGGACAGGAAATATTTCACCATCACATACGGCTGCCAGATGAACGAATCCGATACGGAGCGCATCAACGGCCAGCTTTCGGAGCTGGGATACACGGAAGCGGCGGACATGGACGAGGCGGATATCATCATCCTGAATACGTGCAGCATCCGGCAGAACGCGGAGGAGAAGGTCTACGGAAAGATCGGCGAGATCAAGCGGGTGAAGGAAAAGAATCCCGGCCTCCTCGTGGGCGTTATGGGCTGCATGGCGCAGGAAAATAAGGGGAAGCTCATCTCCCGCATGCCCATCATTGATTTCGTCCTCGGCCCGTACCACATCCACGACCTGAAGGACGTGGTGACGGAAGAACTGGAAAAGCGCTCCCACGTGGTGCGGACGCAGATGAATCCGGAGCGGGTGAAGGACTACAGCGAGCTCCGCGCGGCCCGGAAGAGCCATGTTTTCGCCTGGGTGCCCATCATGCAGGGGTGCAATAAATTCTGTACCTACTGCATCGTGCCCTACGTGCGGGGACGCCAGACGAGCCGCACTGTGGAGGACATCTGCCGCGAGGCGGAAACGCTCGCCGCGGAAGGATACAAGGAGATCACCCTCCTCGGACAGAATGTCAATTCCTACGGCCTCGATTTCCGGGACGGCACGGATTTCGCCGATCTCATCCGGGCGCTGGACAAGGTGGACGGCATAGAGCGCATCCGCTACATGACGTCTCATCCGAGAGACATGACCTTCGATATGGTGGACGCCATGGCGGATTCGCCGAAAGTGGCGCGCCACATGCACCTTCCCGTGCAGCACGGCGACGATGAAATGCTCCGCCGCATGAACCGGGGCTACGACAAAGCCCGCTTTATGGAGCTCTTCGCCTACGTGCGGAAGCGCATGCCCGATATTGCCGTGACCACAGACCTCATCACGGGATTTCCGGGAGAGACGGAAGAGATGCATCAGGCGACGCTCCGTCTGCTCCGGGAAGCACGGTTCGACTCGGCGTACACCTTCATCTATTCCCCCCGCCAGGGAACGCCGGCGGCGCGCATGGAAGACCAGATCCCCGACGATGTGAAAAAGCGCCGCCTTCAGGAGCTGATGGACGTGCAGAATGCCATCAGCCTTGAAAAGAATAAGGAAATGGAAGGGAAGACCTATCCTATTATCATAGAAGGGCCGACGAAACAGGACGAATCGCACTGGTACGGGCGCACTTCGGGCAATAAGATGATCATTTTCCCGAAAGAAGAAGGCCTCGCCGTGGGAGATACGGCGGAAGCGCTGGTGGAACAGGCCCAGACCTGGGTGCTCCGGGGGAGCCTCGTCCGCGGGAAGTAAGGCGGAAAGGAGAATCGTATGGCAAAGACGCCGCTCATGGATCAGTACAGCACGATCAAGGCGAAATATCCTGACGCGCTGCTCTTTTTCCGGCTCGGTGATTTTTATGAAATGTTCTTCGACGACGCGGTGACCGCCTCGAAAGAGCTGGAGCTCACTCTCACGGGCAGGCCTTCCGGCGCGGACGGGCGGGCGCCCATGTGCGGCGTGCCGTATCACGCAGCGGAGACCTATATTTACCGCCTCATCCAGAAAGGGTACCGCGTGGCGATCTGCGAGCAGATGGAGGACCCGAAAAAGGCCAAAGGACTGGTGAAGCGGGAAGTGATCCGCGTCATCACGCCGGGGACGATCCTCTATGAGAACAGCATCGCCGATAAATCGAACAATTACCTCGTCTACCTCGCCATGGACGGGGACAGCCTCGCCGCGGTGATGGCGGACATTTCCACGGGAGAATGCTGGTGGGGCCTGTGGGATATGAAGAAAGAAAGCGGCGATTTCTTTGACATGCTCTCCATCTACAGTCCGGCGGAAGCGGTGTGCGACATGCCCGATGAATGGTACATCCGCCTCGAATCGTACTGCGCGGCCCGTCTCGGCGGATGCCTCCTTTCCCGGCGGAACGGCGAAGGGGAAGGAGTGCTCACGGCGGAAGCGGAAGCACTCGGCCCGACGGTGGCGCGGGCTTTCCGGGGCATGGCGGCGTACCTCCGGGAAGTGATGAAAGGAGACGCTCCGGCCCTCCGCATGGCTTCGCCTCTCAGGGAAGATCATGCCATGGCGCTTGCCGAAGAGACGCTGCGCAATCTGGAGATCACGAAAAACATGCGCGACGGCGGCCGCCGGGGAACGCTTCTGGAAGTGCTGGACTACACTAGCACCGCCATGGGAGCGCGCCTTCTGAAACGGTGGCTCGAGCGGCCCCTCACTGATGTGAACGCGGTCATCCTCAGGCAGGACGCGGTGGAAGAGCTCACGCGGCACGCCATGGAACTGGAACGGCTGGAAAAGCTCCTCTCCCGCATTTTTGACTTCGAGCGCATTCTCGGCCGCATCGAAGCGAATACCACATCGCCGAAAGACCTGCTCGCCCTCAAGTCATCCCTCGGCGCCATGCCGGAGATCAAGTCGCTCCTCTCCGGCGCGCAGTCCCTGCTCCTGAGGAAGCTCTGCGCCCAGATGGGGACGCACGGTGATATATACGACCTCCTCGACCGGTCCATGGATGAGAACGGCACGGGAAATATCCGGGACGGGAAGTACATCCGCTCCGGATACAGCGCGGAGCTCGATGAAGTGCGGTCTCTCGCGGAAAACAGCCGCCAGTGGATCGCCGACCTGGAAGAAAAGGAAAAAGAAAAGACCGGCATCAAGCTGAAGATCGGCTTCAACAACGTTTTCGGCTACTATTTTGAGATCTCCCACGCCAATAAGATCCCCATTCCGGCATACTACACGCGGAAGCAGACCCTGGCGAATGCGGAGCGCTACATCACGCCGGAACTGAAAGAATTTGAAGTCAAAGCGCTCTCGGCAAGAGAAAAGACGGAAGAACTGGAGCTCCGCATCTATCAGGAAGTGAAGCAGGCCATCCGGCCGGCTATCGCCGACATGCAGCGCACGGCGCGGGCCCTGGCGGAAGCGGACTGCCTGGCGAGCCTTGCCCGGGCGGCGGTGAAAAACCGCTGGGTCAGGCCGGAAATCGTCCGCGGCCGGGGCATTTCCATCAAAGACGGGCGTCATCCCATGGTGGAGCATGCCCTGAAACGGGAGATGTTCGTGCCCAATGACACCGACCTCGACCACGGCCGGCAGGAGATCCTCATCATCACCGGGCCGAACATGGCGGGAAAATCCACGTACATGCGCCAGGTGGCGGTGCTCGTCATCATGGCGCAGGCCGGCGCTTTCATCCCCGCGAAGAGCGCCGTCATCACGCCGGTGGACCGGATCTTCACCCGTGTCGGGGCGACCGATGACATTTCCACGGGGCAGAGCACCTTCATGGTGGAAATGCAGGAAGTGTCCCACATCCTCCGTCACGCCACGGCAAACAGCCTCGTCCTGCTCGACGAGATCGGCCGCGGCACCAGCACCTACGACGGCATGAGCATCGCCCGGGCCGTGGTGGAATACATCGACAGCAAGATCCACGCGTACACGCTCTTCGCGACCCATTACCACGAGCTCTCGGACATGGAAGCGGCGAGCGAGCACATCAGAAATTACACTGTCACCGTGAAGGAGCGGGGAAAAGAGATCACCTTCCTCCGGCGCATCGTGCCCGGCTCGGCGGACCGGAGCTACGGCATCCACGTAGCCCGGCTGGCGGGACTGCCGGAAGCGCTCCTCCGCCGGTCGGAAGAAATATTAAAAGAGCTGGAAGAAAAAGACGGCGCTCCGCGGGAGCGGCCCGCTTCCGCGCCAGACGCGGACGGGGGAAGCCTCTTCGCCGCGTCCATCATCGCGGAACTCGCGGAAATGGACGTCATGAGCAAGACGCCCATCGAGGCGATGCAGATCCTTTTCCGGCTCAGTCAGGAAGCAAAAGAGGGAAGATAATGGCGCTCATTCACATACTGGACGAGATCACGGCGAGCCAGATCGCCGCGGGAGAAGTCGTCGAACGCCCGGTAAACGCCGTGAAGGAACTCATGGAAAACGCCGTGGACGCCGGGGCGCGGCAGATCGAGGCGGAGATCGCAGGAGGCGGCCTCACCTACCTCCGCGTGACTGACGACGGCTGCGGCATGTCTCCGGAAGACGCGGAGCTCTCCATCGTGCGCCACGCCACGAGCAAGATCTCCTGCGTGGACAATATCTACCACATCGCGTCTCTCGGATTCCGCGGGGAAGCGCTGGCGTCCATCGCCTCGGTCTCCCGCATGACCATCACCACGAGAACGGCGGATTCCGCTGAGGGGACGGCGATCCGCGTGGAAGGGGGAGAAGTCGTCTCCGCGGGGCCCGCCGGCGCGCCGCAGGGCACCACCGTGGAAGCGGCGGACCTTTTCTATAACGTGCCGGCGCGGAAAAAATTTCTGAAATCGGAACGGGCCGAAGCGGGGCGCATCAATCAGATGGTGGGAAAGATGGCCATGGCCGATCCGTCCATCGCCTTCCGCCTCATCAACAACGGGCGCACCGTCATAGAGACGCCGGGGAACGGCCGCCTCATCGACGTGGTGGCCGCGCTCTACGGACTGGATACGGCGGGAGAGATGCTGGAAGTGTCTGAAGAAGGGGAAGACATCCTGCTGGAAGGGCTCGTATCGAAGCCGTCGCTTCTGAAAAGCAGCCGCCAGCAGCAGACGGTCATCGTGAACGGGCGCGTCGTGGAGAACGCCGCTGTGACGAAAGCCGTGGACAATGCCTACCATTCCCTCCTTCCGAAAAACGGATACCCCGTCGTAGTGCTCCATATCCGCGTGCCCTCGGAATCGGTGGACGTCAACGTTCATCCTCAGAAGAGGGAGATCAAATTTGCCGACGAGCAGAGCATTTTCCGCTTCGTTTACCGCGCCGTGCTGCGGACGCTCACCACCCAGACCTCACCGGAGCACATCGCCGCCTCCATGATCCGACCGCCGGAAAAAGAAATACTGACGGAGGAAACGGCAAAGACCGTGAGAAACGACACGCTGTGGGGCGGGGAAACAGCTCCGTCTCCGGCGCGCCCGTGGGGCGCATCGGACAATGACGCGGCTCCCGTACCTTTCGATAACGGCGGGCCGCGGGAAGAACGCCGCTTTGAGAAGAGCGGGGCTGCCGCGGAGCGGTCCGGCAGCGAAAAGGCGCGCCTGGAAGAGGTGCGGGAAGAATACCGCCCCGCCGCGCGGGAAGACATTCTTTCGGCGGAAGCGGTGCTCCCGCGGAGACCGGAAGAGGCCCGCGGGGAAAATCCTCTTTTCTCCGCGCCGGAAGAAAGAGAAGACATTCCCGTCATTCCCCTCGGGCAGATCGCGGACTGCTTCATCGTCTGCCAGCATGGGAAAGACCTCTTTCTCATCGATCAGCACGCGGCGCATGAACGCATCCGCTACGACCGCTTCGCCGCGCGGTCGGAAGGCATTCCCGTGCAGGAGATCCTCATTCCCTGGCTCATTCATGCCGACCCGGCGGACGTGGATCTCCTGCTGGAAAGGGAAGACGACCTGCGCCGCCTCGGCATCGTTTTTGAACAGGCCGGCCCGGATGTGATCCGCGTCACGGGAGCGCCGGAAGATATAACGGAAGAAGGCATGGAAAAAGCCATCCGGGAGATCCTCATCGCCTTCCACGAGAAAAACGCGCCGTCTCCGGAGACGCTCCGCCACCGCATGATGGCCTACGCGGCATGCCGCGGCGCCATCAAGGCGGGCGATCCCCTGAATATCCGACAGATGCGGGAGCTCATCCGCGACCTCTTCGCCACGTCCCGGCCCTTCGTATGTCCTCACGGACGGCCCACCATCGTCCGCTTCACGCCGGAAGAACTGGGCCGCCTCTTCCACCGCACATGATCGCCGTCACGGCGGCGCATAAAGTGCCGGAAGAGATCGTGAGGCTCGCGGAAGAACGGGCGGCAGCCCTCGGTCTGCCCTACATGGAAAGACAGACCAATCTGGAGACCATGGGAAAAGACGGGCCGGACGCTTTTCTCGTCTACGGCAAACGGGGGCCCGCCCTCCTTTCCCGCGGCGCGTCCCACACCTTCCACACGGGCACGGCGAAGCTCCGCATCCTCGCCATGCGCCGCGGCGGGGAAGACCGGCTCTGCCGCCTCCTGCCGGAAGGGACACGGACCGTGCTGGACGCCACCTTCGGCGAGGGAAAAGATTCCCTTGTCCTCTCGTGGTATCTCGGAGAAAAAGGCAGAGTGACGGCCCTTGAAAAAAGCCCGGCCCTCTGGGAGATCGGCCGGTGGGGCATCAAGCGGTTCGAAGACAGGGAGCCGGACGTCACCGCCGCGCTCCGCCGCATCCGTCTCGTGCGGGCGGATTTTCGGAAATTTCTGAAAAACGCGCCCGATGCCGGGTGGGACGTGATCTTCTTCGACACCATGTTCCGCCGCCCCGTGAAACGGGAAGAAAACAACAGGGAAGCCTTCCGGAGCGGCGCCTGCTATGACCTGCTGGATGAAGACATCCTGCGGGAAGCTGCGCGGGCGGCGGGGAAGCGGGTCATCGTGAAAGAGAGGCCCTTTTCCGCCCTGTTCCGGTGCGGGCTCTTTACCGCGGCGGACGCCCGCCGGGGACAGACAGTCGCCTACGGCGTGATCGACACGGAAAAGAAAGAGGGAGAGCGATGAAAGGAAGAGTCATCACCATTCTCGGCCCGACGGCGTCGGGGAAGACCGCCCTGGCGGTGCGCCTGGCAGAGCGCTTCGGAAGCTCCGTCATTTCCGGAGACGCCTTTCAGGTCTACCGGGGCATGGACATCGGCACCGCCAAGCCCACGGCGCAGGAGCGCGCGCTTGTGCCGCACCACATGCTGGATGTGGCCGACCCCACCGAAGCCTACGCCGTGGCCGACTATGCCGTGGCGGCGGAACAGGTGATCGCGCAGATTCTGTCGCGCGGCAGGGTGCCCATTCTGGTGGGCGGAACGGGGCTGTGGCTGGACGCGGTGGTGCGGGGTCATGGCTTTGCGCCCGGCCAGGCCGGCGGCGAGGTCCGCCGGGAGCTGGAGGAGCACATCGCCGTGTGCCTGGGCGGCCGGGTGGCCGAGCAGCTGGTGCTGGGGGATATCTCCACCGGCGCCTCCAGCGACATCCAGAAGGCCTCCCACATCGCCCGGGACATGGTTACCAAGTACGGCATGAGCGAGAAGCTGGGCCCCATCACCTATGGCAGCGACGATTCCAACCCCTTCCTGGGCAAGGAGATGGGCCACATCAGCAACTACTCGGAGCAGACCGCCTCTGAGATCGACGAGGAGATCCAGAGCATCATCTCCACTGCCTATCAGAAGACCGAGCAGATCCTGCGGGACCACATCGACGAGCTCCACCGGCTGGCCGGGGTGCTCTACGAGAAGGAGAAGATCGACGGTGTGGAGTTCCAGCAGGTGATGGACGGCAACCTGCTGCCCAGCGGGATGGCCGCCCAGGCCCTGGGCCAAGAGCCCCAGGCTGCCCTGCCCCAGGACGGCGGGGACGCGGACCAGCCCCAAGAGGACGCCGGCGCGCCGGAGCAGGATTGATTTTTAGAAAGCATCATGCAACCAAGGGAAGGCCCTTCTTCCCTTGGTTGCTGTTTGTAAGCGAACAAAGCGAACGAGCTTGACAGGGAACTAGGAGGACCTATGGCAA
>OLZA01000576.1_pt1 | contig 18828 bp, 23 predicted proteins | sample 1673431 | NCBI WGS metagenome assembly OLZA01 (sample SAMEA103958111, study PRJEB25191) | human gut metagenome | biome: human-associated habitat [ENVO:00009003]; feature: intestine environment [ENVO:2100002]; material: feces | place: Germany | collected 2013/2015 | reverse complement strand
CCCCGGAGAATATTGCAGTATTGAATTTTATAAAGAAAGCACACAATACATATAATTATGTACATGGATTCAATCAGCCAGTCAAAAGAGCTACAATACCATATTTAGATTATATTCCTGAAGATATTCTTCCGTATTATGTAGCAGAAGAAATTGAGGATTATGCCCGTGAAAATTATAAAAATTTTTATAACTAGTAGATTATAAATATTTTATTCGCGGTTAAAACTATGTTATAATCCTGTGTATGAATGATAAGTTGAAAGAAAGCCTAAAACTATTGCCATCATTGCCGGGTTGTTATATTTATTATAATTCGGACAATGAAATTATCTATGTTGGAAAAGCAAAAGTTTTGAAACGCCGTGTCAAGTCTTATTTCAACAGAAAGCATCATGATAGTGTAAAAGTTAATGTTCTTGTTTCTCAAATTGATCATTTGGAATACATTATTACTAACACCGAAGTAGAGGCTTTGATTCTTGAGAGTCATTTAATAAAAAAACATAAGCCAAAATATAATATCTTATTAAAAGATGATAAAAAATATCCTTATTTTCTTATTACTGATGAAGATTTTCCAAGGATATCCATAGTACGTAAAAGAAATATTAATCTGGAAAAAGGACGATATTACGGTCCTTATACAGATATTAGAGCAATGCATTCAACATTGGATTTCTTAAAAAAAATTTTCCCGCTTAAACAATGTAAAACTCCTAAGTTTAAAACAAGACCTTGTTTGTATTATCACATAGGCAAATGTCTTGCTCCATGTCAGAATATGGTAACCAGCGAGGAATATAAAGCTATTGTTCATCAGGCAGAATTATTTTTATCAGGAAAACAATCTGAGCTTATGAAGCAGCTAATGGCACAGATTCAGAAGTATTCAGACTCTGAGCAATTTGAAAAGGCCGCAAGACTCAGAGACAGTTATTTTGATTTACAAAAAACTCTTGAAAAACAAAAGGTTGTTTATGAGAACACCAAGCTTAACGAAGATATAATTTCACTGCAGCATGAAGATGGTATTCTTGCAATTGTAATTATGATGATTCGGGAAGGACGTTTGATTGATAAAAAGGATTTTACGTACGAAGTTGAATTTGAAGATAGAACAGAATTTTTTGCAACGTTTTTTAAAGAATATTATAATACATTAGCTTTGGAATTTCCGGACAGAATTGTTTCTAATGAATTGGAAGCGGTGGGAGACAAATCATTGTATGAAGAATGGTTAAATATAATATCAGGTAAAAAAGTTAAAATAAGTTATGGAAAAACTCAACAAGGTAAGGAACTTCAAAGTTTGGCAGATAAAAATGCAAGGGTTATTCTGGATAATGCTAAGTTATCAAAAATGTCTAAAATTCGTGAAGATTTTAATAAAATAGGTTCTTATTTAAAAGAAAAGTTGCATTTGAATAATTTCCCATACAGAATTGAATGTTATGATATTTCGCATATCCAAGGAACAAATACGGTAGCGTCAATGGTAACATTTATAAATGGTTTAAGTAAAAAATCCGAATATCGAAAGTTTAAAATAAAAACTACAGAAGGTAAACCTGATGATTTCTTATCAATGAAAGAAGTTTTGACGCGCAGATTAACAAGGCTTGGGGAGAAAGGTTGGGAAAAACCGGATTTGATAATTATTGATGGTGGAAAAGGTCAACTATCAAGTGTGATGCAAATTGTAAAACAAATGAATGTAACAGGTATAGATTTTGTTAGTTTAGCTAAAAGGCAGGAAGAAGTTTTTCTTCCTGAAATTTCTGAGTCAGTATTATTGCCAAGGGAATCCAGTGCTCTGTTCTTAATCCAAAGAATAAGAGATGAAGCCCATAGATTTGCTATAACTTATCATAGAAAACTTCGTTCAAAAGATATTGTAAAAACGAAAAATTAAGATTATTTTTTTCTAAACATTGATTTTAGATAGTCTTTTAGTCCTTTTTTAATATCATCTACGGTTTCAGGTTCAGAATCATCTTTTGGAGCTTGTTCAGGTGTTTTATGTGTTTCTTCATCTATTGAAATCAGTTCTTCGCCTTCTTCAGCTTCCTCACCTTCAGGGAGCATACCATCTAACGGCATTGCATTTTCCAATAAATTTTTAAAAGCTAGTTTTTTCTTTGGAGCTTCTTTTTTTACTTCGTCTGCTTCTCCTTCTTGAGATATTGCTTTATTAGAGTCTTCAGCTTTAATAAGTTCACCCATTGCAATATAAATTTCTTTTAAATCGGCAATAACAGTACTGGATGTAAGCCATTTTCTAACATATTTTTCATCAGGTCCAAGCCCACCATCTGTTTTTGTTCCGTCAGCAATATTAAATACGGCTTCAGAAATGCCAATTACAATTATTGCATGTGGATATGCGTATCTGGTATCCATTCGGATTTTTAAATTATTATATTTAGTTACATTTAAGTTTGTTGTATTGTGAGCGTCATCTTGCTGTTTGATGATAGAGTCTTGTAATTTAACAGCCATTTCATGAAGTGTTTTCATTCTTTATCTTCATCCTTATTTTCTGTAGTAGTTTTGTTTTTATCAATAGTATTTTTAAATCTTTGGAATCTTCTTCTTTTTTCTTCAGCTTCATGTCTTTTAGATTTGTTCAAACCTGTTGATGTCATATCAACACTTAGATTTTCATCAGATTTTTCTGCGCGTCTTAATCTTACTGTAACTGCAGATTTTTTTGTTGCATCATCTTCTTGTTCTGCGGCTATAGCTTCTTTTATCATTTTCCAGTGGGCTTCCAATTCTTTGTGAATATTTGTTCTATCAGCCCATCTTTTTACATATCCGTCTTCATTACCAAGACCGCCTTCTATTTTTTTCCCGTCATCAATTGAAAAACATGCCTCAGATATTCCAATAACTACAAAGAAATGCGGCTGGGCAACTGTTTTTGGGTCCATATAAACTTTAAGGTTATTATATCTGTATGCATAAGATTTTGCATCCCCATATTTATCTGCCAATGCATTGATAAGAAATTCTGTAAGTGAGTTATCAAATTTTGTAATAGAGTTTGCTTTAGCCATAGTGTATTCCTTTTATTTAAGTAAGTAAGTAAGTAATTAATTGTTTAAACTATGAATAGGTGCGGGAATTCTACCGCCTCTTTTGACAAATTTTGAACAGGATAGTTCATTGATTGGCATGATAGGAGCTTCTCCAAGCAGACCACCGTAAGATATTTTATCTCCTATATCTTTACCTGCAGCAGGAATAATTCTAACAGCAGTTGTTTTTTTATTAATCATTCCTATTGCCATTTCGTCTGCAATGATTCCTGCAATAGTATCGGATGGAGTATTTCCTGGAATTGCAATCATATCAAGACCTACAGAACAAACAGATGTCATTGCTTCTAATTTGTTGAATGTCAGAAAACCATTTTTAGCCGCTTCTATCATTCCTGCATCTTCGGACACTGGAATAAAAGCTCCTGATAAGCCACCTACGTGTGAACTTGCCATAATTCCGCCTTTTTTTACAGCGTCATTGAGCATTGCAAGTGCAGCTGTTGTCCCATGTGCGCCGGCATGCTCCAGCCCCATAGCTTGAAATATTCCTGCTACACTATCACCACGGGCTGGGGTGGGAGCTAAAGAAAGATCTATTACTCCGAATGGAATATTCAATTTTTTAGCTAATTTCCGTCCGACAAGTTCTCCGGTAGATGTTATTTTATATGCTATTTCTTTAATTTTATTAGCAAGTTCGCTCATATCAGCATCTTCAGATAATGCTTCCACTGCAGCTCTAACTACTCCTGGCCCGGAAACTCCAACATTTAATGCACATTCAGGTTCTCCTATACCACAAAATGCGCCTGCCATAAAAGGATTATCTCCCGGTACATTACAAAATACTACGAGTTTTGCAGCGCCGATGCTGTCATTCTCTTTTGTCAAATCTGCAGATTTTTTTATAATATCAGACATCTTGAGAACTGCATCCATATTAATTCCTGCTTTTGAAGATGCTACATTTACAGATGCACAAATTCTTTCAGTTTTTGCTAGTGCTTCAGGGATACTTTCAATTAAAAGATTATCACCTTTTGTGCATCCTTTTTCTACAAGAGCCGAAAAACCTCCTATGAAATTAACTCCAACTTCTTTTGCGGCTTTATCGAGTGTTTGTGCAATTTTTACATAATCTGGATTTTTACAGGCTTCTCCGATAAGCGAAATTGGTGTTACGGCAATCCTTTTGTTTATAATAGGTATTGAGTATTCATCTGCTAATTCATCAGCATAAGTAACTAAATTTTTAGCATATTTTTTGATTTTGTTGTAGATATTATCACATACTTTATCAATATCTTCAGAGATACAATCCCTCAGACTCAAAGCTAATGTAACTGTACGAATATCAAGATTGTGCAGTTTTATCATATTAATGGTTTCTAAGATATTATTTTCATCAATCATTTTAATCTTTCCTTAATCCAAGTGCTGTTGAAACATTCCAGTCTCTCACTTTTAATTTTAATTCAACACGTCTGCTTTTTGCATAATCTTCTTTTCCGTTAACAAGTACCGGTTCGTTAAAACTTTTACCTTCAACAACAAGAAGTTTTCTGAAGGAATCTGCGTATTTTTTGTCATAATTAGTTGTGAATATATATTCTGCAACGGCGTTTGCTCTTTTTAAACTTAAATCCATATTCTTTAAAAATTGTTCATCTTTTGAATTGATGCCTGCAAACATTTGTGAATCCGTGTGTCCTTGAATAATGATACTGCCGATTTGACCTGCCAATTCTTTATCAGCAAATATTGTGTTTATATAAATTGGAGCTAATTTATCCAGAAGTTTTTTCCCATTCTCAGAAAGAACGTAACTGTTAAGTTCAAATAGTTCAACATCTGATATTTTTAAATCTCCTGTCATTTTATCTATATCGGCAGCAATATCAGATTCCTTTAATCCTTCGCTAATTTTTTTTGAAACTTCCATTTGAACTTGTTGTTGTTGAATATTTTGTTGCGAAAAACCTGTCATAGCAAGGACAAATAGGGTAATAAAAATAATTGCCAGACCTAATAGAAGGTCTGCCATTGTTACCCAAAAAATATTTCCGCTATCTTCGTCGTTATTCTGTTTTCCTCTGTATATTATTGCCATATTTGCGTTCCAGCATTTTAAAATTAGTATTTTTATATTTAGAACAGTTCATCGACTACGTCTGATGATTTTGTTGCTTTTGCAGTTTCTTTCAGCTGTTTATTTAATTGATTAAGTCCAAAAATTAAGTTTTCTAAATACGGAACTAAATTACTAGCCATACTTGCATTAAATGCGGTTTTGAATTGGTTAGGCATAGTGCTCATTAAATTAGCTGCAGAATTGTTTTGAATTTTTGTTTCTCTAAGCAGTTCATACAGGAATTTTTCGGAAGATATACTGGCAAATAATGAGCCCATAATTTCCTGAACTTTGTTTAGAGGTGTTTTACACATTTTGTTATATAAAATTCTTTCAATCATAAGATAGACAAGAGAAGAACCTACTGCAATAACGGATACTAATGCTGCAGTTTGCATACTTGTCATAAAATTTGAAACGGATGCTATTGTTTTTTCTTGGGTAGAAAAATCAATTCTTCCGAAAGCTATTGCAATGTTTAAAAATGTGAATAAAGGTCCAAAACCTGTTAATACTGTAGGGATAGTTTGTATCATTTTGAAATTGAATTTTGAAGTAATAAGTGTTTCTTCATTAAAAAAATAAAGAGGGTCTACTGTCGTTTGTATATTTTGGACGGTTGAAGAGATATCTTGATATTTAAAATCTTGACCTTCTTGTTTTAACGCTACAGATTCAGAAAAAACGAGAGTGTTTTTAAATTCTGACCATATTGCAGAAACATAGGGGTTGCCGCTCATCCAAGTATTAATTTCTTTAAATCTGAAATTCAAGTCGTTTTTTTTGAATTGGGATATAAATTCAATAAAAATTTTTAAATTTCTTCCAGTAACAAGATATTTTGAATAACAATAAATTGTAGATGTTATGAAAACCAAAAGAACTACAAGTATTGGTATATCTGTAATAATTTTCATAAATGTCATAACTTCACCATCCTTGATGGCTATTGTAGCATATTTTTTGGATGCAGGCAATATTATTCCATAATAAATTTTAAAGCATAGTGGATGTATTTACCAATAATAATACATATAAAACTAAGTATGAGGTCATAAAGAATTTTTAGACCACTTTGGGCATCAATCCAACCTGTAATAAAAACTGTTCCAGCATGTTTTAAACAGGCAATTATTGTCATATAGATTATTCCTAGAATATGAATAGTCAGAACACCTGTAATTGCTGCAAGAATCATATTTTTAAATGAATAGGATTTTTTGAGGAAACTTCCGGCAAAAACTACCGCAGGTAGGTATGCAAAAATGTAACCGAAACTATATTCTGTAATATACCGAATTCCTCCTCCAAGTGCAAAAATAGGGGCAAGGAATAACCCTCCAAGAATATATAAAATAATGCTTGTTGCTGCCATTTTTTTCCCAAGAGTTGAGCAAATGAACATTATAACAGGTACTTGAGGTATAATATAAAAACTGTATATAAAGTCTTCAGCTGTTAAATGATTATCTGAAAAAATGGTTGTTGGTATTATATAATGTTTTAAATCTATATTTATAAATGTGGCTCCAATAATTAGTAATGAGCAAAAAAGTACAAGAAGAATATTAAGAAAGGGTATTTTTAACTTCCTTTGTTGCTTTTCTATTCGTTTCATTTTAGGGATTAAAACTTCTTCTGTCATTTTATTAAAATTTTCCCTTCCAATTCTTCTGTAATTTTTTCGTATGTATTTTTGAATTCATCAAAAAATATATTTTTAGTCCACATAATGAGGGCATCTTCATTATTATTTTGATAATAACCTTTTCTTGTGCCAAATGATGTAAAACCGTATTTTGAATATAAGTTTATTGCTGGAGTATTACTAACTCTGACTTCAAGGGTAATATATTTTATTTTTTCCAGATAACAATCGTCTATAACTCTTTTTAATAAGCTTTCTGCATATTTTTTTCTGCGATGTTTTATTGAAACTGCAATGTTTGTTATATGGGCTTCATCGAGAATATGCCAACAGCCTGCATAAGCACATAACTCTCCATTTTCATTAAATAGTGAATAATATCTGGCAAGTTCATTGTTTAGTTCATTTAGAAATGATTCTTTTGACCAATGATGTTCTCCATAAGCGTCTTCTTCAATTTGAATAACACCGTCTACATCTTGTGGTTCCATTCTTCTTATCGTTACTGTTTCTAAATTTGTGTGCATAATTTTATGTTATCACGATGAAATTACTCTTGCAAATTGTAAAAATCTATAGTTTTTGTCCGTGTAATGTTTGTTAACATTCATTTTAAAATTATGCAATTATTTAGAATGAAAATTTTTTAATATTTATAGGGGATAAATGGCATAGGGGAAAATAATGTCTGTAAATGGAATTATTAAAGCGGGTTCCTATGTTGGGAATTGTATAACTAAAGCAAAAACATCTTCAATTTTAGATGATATAAATAAAATAGAGGATGCTGTTTTAGATAATCTTATTAAAGCTCAGCAGAAAGCCGGAAAAGGGATATATGCCCAAAAACCTTATGGAGGAACCTCAAGAGAATGGCAAGAAATAGGTACAAAGCTTGCTTATAACGAATTTAAAAAGCAAAAAATATCAAGTTTAGTTGCACGATATTCAATGGAGCCAGCAACACTGAAGTTTAATGGTTCACCTAAAGAGTTTATGGTATTTAAAGGTTCCAGAAGCGGCTCAAATGAGGGCTATTGGGCGTTACTTAAAGAAACTGATGATTTGTATTATATAAAGTATGGTGCTGAAGCTCAAATTCGATCTGAGCAATTAGCAGGTGAATTGTATGAATTAGGCGGGATTCCATCGACAAAGAAAATGATAGTTTCATATACAATTCCTCCAAAAAATGTTTGGGCTTCTGAAACTGAAAAATTTGGAGTTGCAACTAAATTTATGCCAATTAACAGGTTACCTGATTCTAATGATGTGAAAATTGTCAGAGAAGGTTTTGGTATGGATTGTTGGTTGGCAAATTGGGATGCATTAAAAGATGGAAATGTGGTTATGTCTGCTGGTAATGCTGCAAGGCTGGATGTCGGCGGGGCATTATGCTTTAGAGCCAGAGGTGGTCGTAAAGGTATTGATTTTGGTGAAAATGTTGGCGAGTTAACATCCTTTTTTAACGGATATTCTCAGTCGCGTCCTTATCTTACAAGTATGACAAGGGAAGAACTTATACAATCTTTAGAGCGTGTATCTGCAATTTCTGATAAAAAAATAGTTGATACTATTAACAAGGCTGCTCAATATGAGAAAAAAGCAGGAGGAATTGATCCTGTAACAGGAACATTTAGTTATAGTTTGACTCATATTAAAAATATTGGTGTTAAAAATCCTGAATATTTAAAAGAAGTTTTAATTGCCAGAAAAAATTATCTTAATACTTTTAAGGAAAAATGTTTGTGTAATCCGCAAATGCCTGGAGAAACAATAGAACAATATATTCGAAGACTTGACTCAACTATGCCAAAAAAGACTTATAATGTGCCTTTTGATAAGATTGAAATGTCTACAGAAATAACAGATGGTGTTAAAGGTATTTCCATGGCTGAAAGGTTGACTCCTTCTCAAAAGAAATTGTATGATGAGTCTTATCAAGCGTATAAGACTAGTGGTAAAAATAAACTGTTAGTGGCCACTTCTACTGGAAATATTTTATCTAAGGATTCAATGCTTCATTCAACAAGTTATAAAAACCTTAAAGATATTTTAGACAAAGGTGTAACAACAGGAGATGTAAGAGGTTCTATAGGTACCGGAACAGGTTGTGCAACTCAAACTCCTTTATGTGCAGATTTTTGGGATGTTCCTAAAGCTTATACAATAAAAGAATATTTCTCACGTCCACGTTATAATCCGGGGGAAGCAAATTTCTTGCCAAAGCTTTCAAGTGGCGGATTGTCTAACACAAGAACTTCTGTTGTTGTAGTTGTTAATAAAAATAGAGTCTCTCCAACGTTAATGAAGAATTCTTTTAATGTAACTAAAGGCGAGGCTGGAAGTATTTTGTATAAAGACGGTAATATGGCAGGACATTCTACGTATATTACTCATCGGGCTGTTCCGATAGGTGTTCCTGCAAATGCGATTGAAAAAATTATTATTCCTGCAGATGCATATTCTCCGAATGCAATTAAGCAACTTAAGGATATGATTTCCGTAAGAGGTTTAAATATTCAGGTGTATGATTTGAATGGTAATTTGTTATAATTTAATTTTTATTCTAATTTATAAATAGTAAATGTGTGTATTTAAATATTGATAATTAATTAAAAATATGCACATTAAAAATTTTAATAAAAGTTTACAATCATGCGAAAAGCTACATTGGATAAGTATTTTTAAACTTTGTTGTGTTATATAGTTGTGTGGTATTTTTATAAAAACAATATATTAGCGTAAATATTAAGATAGCTTAAAACCCTAAGAAAATTGCTTGCAAACAAATATTTTGCAAGTATTATTAAACTATGCGCATGTATGTGCAAAGTTTAGCAAGCCGAAAATGAGGAAAACATGGCAAAAGACGTAATAGAACTAGAAGGTACGATTATTGAATCTATGCCGAATGCAATGTTCAAGGTAAAACTCGAAAATGATCATGAAATATTAGCTCATATTTCTGGAAAGATTAGAAAAAATTTCATAAGAATTTTACCTGGTGATAGAGTTAAGGTTGAAATGACACCTTATGATTTGTCAAAAGGCCGCATTACATTCAGATTAAAGTAGGTGATTGATTCAGTTAGCGTCAAACCTAAAAAGAAATTTAAGTACAATAAATAATATAAAGGAAAAGAAAATGAAAGTTAGATCATCAGTAAAAAAAATGTGCGAAAAGTGTAAATGTATTAAAAGAAAAGGCAGAATAGCTGTTATTTGTGAAAATCCTAAGCATAAACAAAGACAAGGATAGTTTATATTTAGGCAGCAATTTTATTGCATCTTTTTTTGATATTTTTATGCAGATACAATTTTTAATTTTATATAAGTGGAACTTACGCACGATTCGGTAAGTGGTGAGGAAGCATTTAAGCCTCATATCAAAAAAAATCTAACAACAGAAACAAAGGAGAATAAATAAATGGCAAGATTAGTAGGGGTAGACTTACCTCGTAACAAAAGAATGGAAGTAGCTTTGACTTACATCTACGGCATAGGTCCGGCTAGAAGTAAGAAAATTTTAGAAGCTACAGGTATTTCACCAGACTTAAGAACAGACAATTTAACTGATGAAGATATTAAATTGTTACGTAACGAATTGTCTAATTACCATATTGAAGGTGATTTAAGACGTGAAGTTACTATGAATATTAAACGTTTACAAGAAATAGGTTCATACAGAGGTTTACGCCACAAACGTAAATTACCATGCCGTGGTCAGAGAACTAAAACAAATGCTAGAACTCAACGCGGAAAGAAAACAGGACCGGTTTCTAAGAAAAAATAAGATAACATAGTTGAGTTATCTTATCCTGAATACACTTCAGGGTTTTAAAGGTAAAATTTTAAAATTAATTGAAAGATAAAGGATAAAAAAATGGCAAGACCACAAAAAACTAAGAAAAAAGAAAAGAAAAATGTATTGCAAGGGGTTGTTCACATTCAATCTACTTTTAACAATACAATTGTAACTTCAACAGATACTCAAGGTAATGCTATTGCGTGGGCAACAGCTGGTGCTTCTGGATTCAAAGGAGCAAGAAAAGGAACCCCATTTGCAGCTCAATCTGCTGCAGAAATGGTTGCTAAGAAGTCTATCGACCAAGGTATGAAAAAAGTTGAAGTTCATATCAAAGGACCTGGTTCAGGTCGTGAAACTGCAATCAGAGCTATTCAGGCTGCAGGTTTAGAAATCACTCTAATTAAGGATGTTACTCCTATTCCTCACAATGGATGTCGTCCACCTAAAAAACGTAGAGTGTAATTGATATAGATAGGATGAATTTTGTTTAACAAAGATTATCCTGTATATAAAATTTAAGCAATTAAAAACTTATTGCCTAAAATTTAAAAGTAACTATCGCGGGGGCTTGCGTAAATAGTCCAAACGCAAACCATAGATGCCCCGTACAAATAAAAGGAGAAATATAAAAATGTCAAGATATAAAGGACCTACCAACAAATTATTTAGAAATAAAAAAGTAAAAGATTTGTCAAACAGAAAATTAACTTCTTCTATGAGACAAACCGCATCAGGCCAACACGGTGCTGTCAGAAAGAAACTTTCTGAATATGCTATCCATTTGGCTGAAAAACAAAAAATCAGATTCACTTACCTTGTAAGCGAAAGACAATTTGTTAGATATTACAACGAAGCAACAAGAAGAAAAGGTGTTACAGGTACAATTCTTTTGCAGTTATTAGAATCAAGATTAGACAACATTTTATTCAGAGCTGGCTTTGGTATTACTCGTAAACAAACAAGACAAATTGTTAATCACGGTCATGTTCTTGTAAATGGCAAAAAAGTTGATATCCCATCTTACTTGGTAAAAGCAGGAGATGTTATTACAGTTAAATCAAAAAGTGCAAAATATATACAGGATGTAATGGGAATGATCGATATGGCTTGTGCTCCGGCTTGGATGACAATCGATAAAGAAGCATTAAAAATTACATTTGACAGAATTCCTGAAAGAGAAGAATTAGATCCGGAAATCAAGGAACAACTTGTAATCGAATATTATTCTAAGTAGGAATTGTAAGTGGATAAGCATTAGCTTAAATAACTAGCAATTAAGTAGATTTTAACTAGGAGAATAAAATAATGGAATTAAAAATTAAATGTGTTAATACAGCAACAAGTTCTGACGGTTCTCAATACGGTAAATTTGTAATCGAGCCATTAGAAAGAGGATTCGGTACTACAATCGGTAACTCTTTAAGACGTGTATTATTATCAAGTCTTGAAGGTACCGCTGTTACAAGTGCAAGAATCGAAGGTATTACTCACGAATATACAGCAATTCCGGGTGTATTAGAAGACGTAATTGATGTTATGTTAAATTTAAAAGGATTAGTTGTAAAGACTGATTCTAAAGAGTCTCAACACTTAAGAATTGATGTAGATAAACCTGGTCCTGTATTAGCAAGTGATATTCAATTACCTGCCGGAGTTAAGGTGGTTAATCCTGATTGGTTAATCTGTACAGTTGCTGATGGCGGTTCATTCCATGCTGATATTATCGTTGACACAGGTAAAGGATATGTTCCTCATGATGTTCCAAGAGATGCAAAGGATGCTTCAATTGATGTATTGCCTATAGACGCTACATTTATGCCTATCAAACGTGTTAGTTATAACGTAGAAAGTGCTCGTGTAGGTGATGCATTGGATTTTGATAAATTAACTCTTGAAATCTGGTCTAACGGCTCAATTGATGTTCAAAATGCTTTAAGTCAGGCTTCAAATCTTCTTATTGAGCACTTTATGCAAATTGCTTCAATAACAGGTCAACCTGCTATTGCTCCGATTCCTCAAATGGAAGAAAAAGAGAGTGTTGAAGAAGAAGCTCCAACTATGACAATTGAAGAACTAGAATTATCAGTAAGAGCATATAACTGTTTGAAAAGAGCAAGCATTAATTCTATGGCAGAATTATTGAAAAAATCAGAACATGACTTGCTAAATATTAAAAACTTCGGTAAAAAATCTTCAGACGAAGTAATTGAAAGACTTCATCACTTTGGTTTAGATTTAGCTCCAAGCCCAGTGGAAGAAGAAGATTTAATCGGATAATAAATTTATTAAAGACAATACAAATACAAAATAAGTAAAGGATACGAAAACAATGAGACATATGTGTAAAAAACATACGCTAGGAAAGGCACAGGACCAAAGAAAGGCTCTATTGCGTTCTTTAGCTACTGAACTTTTTGTGCATGGTGAGATAACAACAACATTGGCTCGTGCTAAAGCATTGAAACCTTATGCTGAAAAAGTTATTTCTCTTGCAAAAAAAGGCGATTTAAATTCTATTCGCCAAGCGGCAAGATATATTTATAATAAAGAAACAGGTAAATATATGGATTTATCTACCGGTGAAGTATTTGAAGCTCCTCAAGCTGATAAAAAATTAGCTTCACAAACTGTTTTGAGAAAATTATTTGTTGTAATTAGCAAAAAATACTCAGACAGAAAAGGTGGATATACAAGAATTTATCATTTACCACCAAGACGTGGTGATGCTTCTGAAATGGCACTTATTCAACTGGTGTAAGTCAGAATGCGATATGCAATTTCAGTTCAGTATATCGGTAAAAACTATGCAGGCAGTCAGATTCAGTTTGAAAACGGCAAACAAATAGCTCTTCCGACTATACAAGGAGAACTTGAAAAAGCACTTAGTACATTGATAAAAAATAATCGGTGCAATACTGATGGGTATGGCGCAGATTTAAATAATAACCGACCTGTTAGAGCAATTTTTTCCGGCAGAACGGATAAAGGTGTAAATGCCAGAGGTCAGGTAGTACATTTTGATACTGAGGAATTGATTGTTGCTTCAAAATTTCTCTATTCAATAAATGAAATTTTACCTGATGATATATCTGTTTCAGACTTACGAGAAGTTGATAAATCTTTTCATGCTCAGAAATCAGCAAAGAAACGTCATTACAGATTTGAATTTATAAACAGACGTTGTAAAAATGCATTTGACGGTGATTTGATGCGGATTAAGTATGAGATTAATATAGAGAGGATGCAAAAATCCTTGAATTATTTATTAGGTGAACATGATTTTTCAAGTTTTAAAAGTTCCGGAACGCTTAACCCAAGCAAAATTTGTAATCTATATGAAGCAAATGTTTCCAAGGTCGGCGACAAAGTAATTATTGATATTATAGGGAATAGATTTTTGTATAATATGGTAAGAACTATTGTCGGAACCCTTTTAGAAATAGAAGGGCATAATCTAACTCCGGAACACATGTTGAACGTTCTGGAATCTAAAAACCGTACAAAAGCGGGAATGACAGTTAGTCCTTATGGATTAACTTTAATGAAAGTAATGTATTAAAATAATAAAACGGAGAAATGCAATGAAAACATATTCAGCAAAGCCTCTAGAAGTTGAAAGAAAATGGTATGTAATTGATGCGGAAGGCGAAACATTAGGTCGCTTGGCTGTTAGAATTGCAAACATTTTGAGAGGTAAAAATAAACCTGAATACACTCCAAACGTTGATACTGGTGATTTTGTTATCGTTATCAATGCTGAAAAAGTGAAAGTTACAGGTAAAAAAGAAACAGACAAAATTTATTTACATCACACAGGATATCCTGGTGGGTTAAAATCAGCAAGCTTTAAAGAATTGATGGAAAAAGATCCAAGAATTGTTATTGAACATGCTGTTCGTGGTATGTTGCAACATAATACATTGGGTGCTGAACAATTCAACAAATTAAAAGTTTATGTTGGTCCAGAACATCCTCATGCAGCACAAAAACCAGTTGTACTTGAAAAGGAGGCTAAATAATGGCAGATAAAGAAATTATGGCAACGGGCCGCAGAAAAACCTCTATTGCAGTTGTAAAATTGGTTAAGGGCAGCGGTAGAATTTTTGTTAATGGTAAAAAATTAAATGATTATATTGGAAATAGACCGGCAATTGAAATGCTTGTATACAGACCATTAGTTTTAACTGAAACTCAAGACAGATTTGATGTTAGAGTGAAGGCTATAGGCGGCGGTATTGTATCTCAATGTGGAGCAATCAGACATGGAATTTCAAGAGCTTTGGTTAAATCTAATGAAGAATTCAAAAATGTTCTTAAACTTGAAGGTTTATTAACAAGAGACCCTCGTGTTAAAGAACGTAAAAAATATGGTAGAAAAAGAGCTCGTAAGAGATTCCAATTCTCAAAACGTTAATCTTTATACCTTATGGATTTCAAAAAAGACCGGCATTGCCGGTCTTTTTATTTGTAATTATTTAAACATTTTATAAATTTACTCAGACATGGAATTGTAAGTTTATAATATACGTTAAGTCCATCTTTTCTATCTGTAATAAGTCCTGCAGATTTGAGCTTGGCTAAACTTTTTGATATGTGTGGCTGTTCACAGTTAAGAATTTTTGTAATTTCGCAAACACATTTTTCACCATCTGAAAGAATGTCAATAATTTGTAATCTTACAGGATTAGATAATGCTTTGAATATTTCTGCTTTTTCTTCGTAATAATTTTTTTGCATAATAACCTCTTGACAATATGCCAAAAATGGAATATAGTTATTGCATATTATATTCCAATTATGGCATATAAATTTATATGAGTCAATAGGAGGTATTTATGGACTTTGAAGTAAAAAAAGAAGTAAAGAATTTTTATGGAAATATTGCAAAAAAGAAGACAAAATGTTGTAAGTGTAAAGAAATGACGAGGGCAGAGCGCAATTATGATGGAAAATATCTGGCAGATATTCCTGAAGATGCAATAAGAGTATCTTTAGGATGCGCAAATCCGTTGGTCTTTGCAGAATTAAAAGAGGGAGAAACTGTTTTGGATTTGGGTTCCGGGGGAGGCATTGATGTATTGATGTCTTCCAAATTTATTGGAGAAACCGGTAAAATTTATGGACTTGATATGACGGATGAAATGTTAGAACTTGCCAATAAAAACAAGGAAAAGATGGGGGTAAAAAATGTTGAATTTTTGAAAGGTTATATTGAAGATATTCCATTAGAAAATTCTAGTGTCGATGTTATTATTTCTAATTGTGTAATTAACTTGTCAGATGATAAGTATAAGGCTTTATCTGAAGCTTATAGGGTTTTAAAAAAGGGTGGAAGAATAGCTGTTGCCGATGTTGTATCCTTGAAAGATGTATCCCCGTTAATCAAAGAAGAAGCTCAACTTTGGGCAGGATGTATTTCTGGTGCTATAAAAATTGAGGAGTATAAAAGAATTCTAGAAGATGTTGGGTTTAAAGATATTTCAATTGAGCCGGCTTATATTTATACAAAAGATATAATTAATGGTTTAGAATTTGATAAAAGTTTGTTATCAGAAGATAGTTTAAACCAAATGGATGGAGCTTTTGCTGGGGCTCATATAAAGGCATACAAATAAAAACAAGAGACTGAGGAAATTTTCCTTAGTCTCTTGTTTCATATTTTGTATTTATTTTTATTATAATTTTGAATGGTGAGATAATTTTAATAAACCTCTTGCATTTAAACCATCAAGAATTCTAAAGTTTAAAAGGTTTCTAAAATCAAACATTGCAGGAGTAAATGAGGACATACTTTTACGTTCTCCTTTTAAATTTTTAACCATTTCTTTTACTTTTTTAAGGTCTGTAATCAATCCTGTTTTAAATCTGTCCGGTCTATAAATAGTCCAAGTTTCATGTGGGTAGTATGTAGATCTGCATTCGTTTGTATTTTGATTTAGCAACATTTCTCTAAACATTGGATAATCCATGTTGTAGAATTCTTGTTTAATATTTTTTTCAAAAGGTTGTAATCTTTTTGGCATTGGAACACGTGGTATGGAAATGCTTTCGGCGTAAGGATTTAAATCTTCCATATAATCTATTGAACCTATACCTACAAACTGTATTGATTTTGAAAATTTTTCCAAAATTCCTAAATCTTCTGCATAATGAGACATTATATCTAAAAATGAGCAAGCACCTTTTCCTGAACAGATATAATCAGTGATAACAGTTTTCTTTCCGGTTTTTTCAAAATTTTCGACTATAGTTTGAGGATCGGCTTTTATTCTTTTTAAATATTTGCGGTACGCAGCTTCTTCTTTTTCTGTAGGTGCTAATGTATCCATTCTCTTTATTCCATCGTATGAATCAGGGCGGTACCAATATTTAGAAAAGGCAACAAATTTATAGTCTTCAATTCCGTCTTTCATCCATAACGCAGCATTTAAGAACCATTTTGGACTCCTACCAAGGCATATAATAGGTTGATCTTTGTATTTTGTATAAATTTTTGATGTTTTAATAAATTCATCCATATTTCTTTCTGTGCGTAGTGGCAGGTAAGCCTCTTTTTGGTCAAACATTTCACTGCGATTCATTGTTTTTTCGAAGGTATTATATTTTTTTCTGAATCTTTTTTTTGTAGGTTCCTTCATTGCCATATATTCTTCGTAATCAATATGAGGAACAGTTCTATTAGGATCAAAGAACTCTCCAAAATAAATGTTTGTACTGTAATTGTAGCCGGTCGGGATTTTCGAAAAATGTGTGGATATGGTTTGTTTTTCGCCGTTTGTTATGTTATTTTGCAAGTTGTTTTTTGCCGTTGGTATATTATTGTAATTTGTAAAATATTGACTTTGGATTCTTGATATTTGCATATTAACTCCTATAAATTGGTTTCTATACAGGTAATAAATCTCGTGAAATAAAAATTTGCCACATTAAATAATAAATATTTATTATTTAATATGGCAAATTTTTTAGGTAAATTTTTTCTGTGGTAAAGTAGATTTTAAATTAGCATTTTCCCATTTTCGTATATAAGTTTATCATCAGCATAAATCTTTCCGCCATTTTTCATGTTTTTAATCAAATCCCAGTGAAGTCCTGAAACATTTTTTCCGCCTGTTTCAGGGTAGGAGGCTCCGACAGCCATGTGTATTGCTCCTCCTATTTTTTCGTCGAACAGAATATTACCTGTAATTTCTTGAATTTCATCATTTGTACCTATAGCAATTTCCCCGATACCATGCGAACCTTCATCCATATTTATCATGGCATTAAGGAATTCTTCACCTTTATCTGCGGTTGCTTTTACAACAAGTCCGTTTTCAATCAACAAATGAACTCCATGTGCAGAATTTCCTCTATAATTTTGCGGATAGTCAAAATAGATTTCTCCGTTTATTCCGTCTTCAACAGGTGAGGTGAAAACTTCTCCATCAGGATAGTTGTTGATTCCTGAACAGCTTATCCATTTTCTGCCTTCTACATTAAATGTGATATCTGTTTTTTCTCCGGTAATACGTATTTTTTTAATCTTATCCAGGTAGTTTGCCCATCTGGTTTGTTTTTCATCAAGTTCTTTTAGTTTTGCAACAGGGTCATCTAAATCCAGGTAGCATGATTTAAATAAAAATTCTGAATACTCATCTAGCGACATATTTGCTTCTTGAGCAAGAGCTTGAGTTGGAACGTCTGCTATAACCCATCTTGCATTGCCTTCTGCCGAACGTTTCATCAGCATTTCAGATAATGTTTTTGTGGCTTTCCCGCGGCGTGCCAGTTTATTTAAATCTGCACGCGCCATGTTTTTAGTATTCAGAGGTGCGCCTATTGAGATATATACATCGGCAGTTTCGTACTCCATTTTTGTAATAGGATCAATATAATCAAGTTGTTCATCAGTTGCATTCTTCAAAAATACTTCTCCAAAATCGCCAAATGATGTCCTCAATAATGGATTCCCGCCTTTTTTTAGTACTCTTTTGTATACAGCTTTTACCAAATCTTTTGCTTGTATAGATTCAGCTCTAATAATAACCAAATCTCCCTTTTTTACATTCGTTGAGTAATCAACTAAAACCTCTGCATATTTGTCCCAAATATTTTTTTGCATAATCTACCTCTTTCTTTCTGTTAAATTTTATAATAATTCAGTGGGCTTGTAAATAATGCATTTGAATAAATATAATCAGGTTTGATA
>OLZA01000571.1_pt1 | contig 18956 bp, 19 predicted proteins | sample 1673431 | NCBI WGS metagenome assembly OLZA01 (sample SAMEA103958111, study PRJEB25191) | human gut metagenome | biome: human-associated habitat [ENVO:00009003]; feature: intestine environment [ENVO:2100002]; material: feces | place: Germany | collected 2013/2015 | reverse complement strand
AGTCTTTAAAAAAGACGATCGGACGAAAGAATGCCACAAAAATTGTAATGGCAGTGGCAAATATTCTTGTTTTTGCCTTGGTTGGCATCTGGCATGGACTTGGAACGAATAACCTCGGATGGGGATTGTACTACGGTCTTCTTCTGGCATTGGGCATTCTGCTGGAAGACCAATGCATAAATTGGAAGAAGAAACTTAAAATAAATAGCAGTTCACAATATTGGGAAATTTTCAGTTTGGTGAGAACTTTTATCTTTGTTACACTGGGGTGGGCATTTGATTGCTCGACCTCTGCCAGTGGCGCAATAAAGTTGATAGTCAATATCATCTCGTTTAAAGCACCTGATTTTAGCGTTGTAAATATGACCACTGTTGAACTTATTGTATGGATTGCAGCAATAGTAATCCTTTGGTATGTAGACATATGTCACGAAAAAGGTAGATCGCTTCGTGAGGAGCTTTCAAAAAAGAACTACTGGGTACAGGTTTTTGTGTGGGTTGTTGTTATCCAGATGATTGCCTGCTTTGGAAGGATACCCGATGCCGGAGGATTTATTTATGAAAACTTCTAAAAAAGTAATAGTGTTTATTCTTATCAACGCAATAGTATTGGCACTGCTTACATTTCTTCTGAATGCACCAAGCTGCACAAAGTTATTGATGGGAGATGCTGAAACTGGTGATTATGACACATTAATTATGGGGCAGTCTCATGCATATGCAGGATATAATCCGTTCATCATAAGTGATCAACTTGATTGTGAAACGATTGATATTGCAAGGCCGTCTACATCTACCTATAATGAATATTATATGTTGCAGGAGGTCAACAAAACTAAGAAATATAAAACACTGATTTTTGATATAGATTATAGTTATTGGGACAGGGGCCATTCCGGTCGTGCAGGTTCAGATGCTAATTTATTGCTCCGCCTTACAGGAAAACGTTGGTTGAGTTATTTCAAAGATGTTATGCTTGATAGCAACTATAATGACTCCATTGCAGATTACAAATTATCAGGATTGGGGGTAATCAAGAATCTGCCTCGCAACATTAAAATTAAGACGAGCAAAGGCTATCAGGATAATGACCCTAGTTTGTTTGAAACGGTTGGAGGATTTACAGAAGACGGATACTATCATTATGGCGGTCGCGGATTTTATGAAGGCGTAAACTATATGGAGGACTACTATTTTAAGCCACTTCTCTTCGGTGACAGAAGTATAAATGAAGAAAATGATCTCGTTCTGAAAAAAATGGCTTCTTACTGTAAAGAAAATGACATTAGGATGATTTGTGTATCTTCAGCTCTGCCGCCTAAAAGATTGAAAGAAGAGGACATTGACCAATTTCATCAATATTTTGCAGCATTGTGCGATAGTATTGGAGTTCCATTTTATGATATGAATTATGCAAAAAAAATGGATCGGACAGGGGCGGATTATATTGATAAGGAAGGACATATGATGTTGAGCCTTGCGAATAGACAGACGGACTTGCTTTGCGAGATTTTAAAATCAGATTCCCCGGAAGAGTATTTCTTTGATTCATATAGTGAAGTTTTAAAGAATCTGGAGGGCTGTGTGTCATGAAGAATGTGTTAGAATGGCTCGAGGAAAGAGAAATAAACAACGAGAGTAAAGTGGCATATAGAGGACCAAATGAAAAAATAACATTTGGTCAGGTAATAAGAAACAGTCGTAAAATTGGAACGGTATTATCTAATGTGAAAGGAACCGCACCAATAGCTATTATTAGTGGGCGCAATGTTGCAACTATATATGCATATTTGGGAATTGTGTATAGTGGTCATGCCTACGCACCCATTGATGGTAGTTTGCCAAGACATAGAATTGATCTAATCATTGAAACTTTACAGCCAGCGGCAATTGTTGCAGATGCGGATCATATTGAATTGGCTAGAGAGCTTTCGGAACAATGCTATCAGATTGATGATATGCTAACCCATAATGCAGATAATGCAGTTCTGGAAACGATCAGAAAACGAATGGTTATGACAGACCCGCTATATGTGATTTTCACATCGGGTTCAACAGGTAAACCGAAGGGTGTTATTACATCGCATCAATCTCTTATGTGCTATATTGACAGTTACATTGATGTGATGGAAATAAACCAAGATGATATTCTTGGAAATCAGTCGCCTCTTGATTATATTGCTGCAATTCGCGATATTTATATTCCTTTAAAAACGGGATGCGAAACCGTAATTATTCCAAAAGAATTCTTCATGCAGCCAGATCGCTTGTTTGACTATATGAATGAAAATAGAGTAACATCTATTGGCTGGAGCGTATCTGCACTAAGTATTCCCGTCACACTTGGTGCATTCCAAGATGTAGAACTCAGATATCTTAAAAAAATTTGTTTTTCTGGTTCAGTAATGCCTGCATCCGTTTTGTCTGTTTGGCAGAAGCATTTGCCAGATGCGAAATTTGTAAATCAATATGGACCTACAGAAGCAACAGCCAGCTGTACATATTATGTGGTAGAACACACGGTTGAACAAAATGAGCAGCTTCCGATTGGAATGCCATACAATAATTACCGCGTTTTTTTACTTAATGCAGATTTGTCTGAAACGTCAATGGGAGAAATTGGAGAAATATGTATTAGTGGTCCAATTCTGGCACTTGGGTATTACAACGATTGGGAACGAACGGAAAAGAGTTTTGTGATAAACCCTAATTGCAAAGGATACCCTGAACGGATGTATCGTACAGGAGATTACGGTCGAATTCGGGAAGATGGTCTTTTGGAGTTCCACGGACGAATGGATCGGCAAATCAAACATATGGGGCATCGAGTTGAATTGGATGAAATTGAGTGCGCGGCGAATCAGGTGAATGGCGTTAATGAATGTGTTGCACTGTATGATAAGGAAAGAGAAACCATTTATCTCTTTTATTCGGGCGATATTGTAAAGCGTGCGTTGATGATTGAACTACGCCAGTTACTACCTGGATTTATGGTACCGCGTAAGATTAAGCAGCTTCCATCTTTGCCAAAACTGGCAAATGGGAAGATAGATATGACAACACTCAAGGAGGAAATGTAACTATGAAAGAAAAAATCAAAGAAATCCTGATGGATATCTGCCCGGAAGTTGATTTTGAGAAAGAAACAAAACTGATTTCAGATGGTATTTTGGCATCGTTTGATATTGTATCCATTGTGGCTGAACTGGGTGATGAATTTGATATAACAATCGGTCCAAAAGATTTGATAGCTGAAAACTTTAATTCTTTAGATGCAATCACTGCCTTGGTCAAAAGACTTGCTGGAGAATAATATGAAACTACGAGATTTCTTTCAACATACAGAGCAAATATCAACTCCTGCTTTCTATTTTGATACAGATGTCTTTCATAACAGAGTAGAATTTGTTAAAATGGAGCTACCCAAAATTCCTTTGACATTTTCTATAAAGGCAAATCCGTTTTTGCTCAACTGTCTGCCAGACGAGATTAGACATGTGGAAGTTTGTAGCCCTGGAGAATTAAAAATTTGTAAGGCATACAATATCCCGGGCAGCAGAATTATTTATTCTGGCGTCAATAAAGAAATAGAAGATGTTACAGAGGCGATTGAATACGGAGTTGATATAGCTACAGCCGAAAGTATGCTTCATGTTGAATTAGAACAGAAAGCTGCCCAAAAAGCAGATACGAAGCAGAGGGTCATTTTGCGTCTTACAAGCGGAAACCAGTTTGGAATGTCTGAAGAGGATGTTTTGAGTATTCTTGCAGATCACACAAAGTATCCGAATCTTGATATTTATGGAATCCATTATTATTCTGGGACACAGAAGAAAAAACGTCAGATTGATAAGGATTTTGAAAAGCTGGATGCTGCGCTTTCTCGACTCAGAGAAAGGACTGGATTTGTGCCGAGGCTGGTTGAAGTGGGACCGGGTTTTCCTGTGAATTATTTCAATTCGCCCTATGATGAATCTGAGAAAGCAGCATTGATTGAGAACAAAGATACCATTCTTGCCTTTGCTGAAAAATATCCATTGGGAATTGAAATGGGACGTTATTTTGCTGCCTCGTGCGGCACTTACGCAACCAAGGTTATGGATGTTAAGAATAACGGTAATATTAATTACGTTATCTGCGATGGCGGAATTCATCATTTAAAGTATTACGGTCAGACGCTGGCTATGCAGGTTCCGGAGATGGAAATACTGAATACATCTGCGGAAGCAAAGCCGTATTGTATTTGTGGGAGCTTGTGCACAGTTGCAGATGTCTTGGTTCGTGAGGTTGAGCTCCCGGTTGTTTCAAGGAATGATGTGGTTCTGTTTCATCGCTGTGGAGCTTATTCAGTTACAGAGGGCAGCGCATTATTCTTGTCAAGAAAAATACCAGAGGTGTATCTATACAATGAAGCCAATGGATTAGAGAAGATGCGTAGCTTTGTTGATACAACAGTTATCAACAAGAAAGAATGATACTGGACGCACCCGACCATGAAAAGTATATTCGTAGGCTGTAGAGAATATCAAGAGCATCGGTTACAGAGTTTGAGTAAACTATTGCGCAATTCCATTACGGTACACTGGTGTTATCAATAAAATGGTGTAGAGAAAATACAGATAATTTACACCGCAGTCATGTATAAGCATGGCTGTGCTGCTCAAGTATGCTACCTCTCCGTGGTGAGCAGCAGGCAACGGATTATAATCCGGCAAAAGCATATAAAGTTTCTTTCGACAGATTCTGTCTGTTGTTTGTTTATTGCGCGATACTTTTCATAAAACATTGAAATAGATTAGTCAAGGTTCGGTTGCTACTTAATTTTCGTAGCAAGGATTATTGTGTGAGAATTGTTCTGCGCACACTTATAATAGCACCACTAAATGAGGAGAAAACCAGATGGAGAAAGTTTTATCAGTCGCTAAAGTGTTGTACCTCATGTATGAGAAGAAATTTGGAATAACAATGGACGAAATGAAAATGCATAAGTTGATGTATTTTACCCAACGAGAGTCGTTCATTGAGGGAGGATGCGAACTCTTTGATGAGGATTTCTATGGATGGAAATATGGTCCCGTTTTGACTAGCGTAAGACATGAATACATGAAGCAAAAACCATTCGATGGCATCTCAGAACCTGTTTCAGATCGCACCATATCACTGATTGATAGTGTGCTTGAACGTTATGGAAGAGTTTCTTCGTGGAATTTAAGTATGTTATCACATGAAGAGATTTCGTGGAAGTTGGCGCGTACAGGTCTTGATTCTTCAGAAAATGGCGAGAGACAGTTATCATTGCAAGCAATCCAGCTGGATGCAATGAGGGAATCACTCGCCCGAAGCGCAATCAAGGATAAAGAATCATAGGGAGATTTCAAGTGACAATCGATGAAGTTAAGAGTTACTATAGAAACTTTGACTGCGAGGTTCTTACATCCAATTCACAAAATAAAAAGGATATACAAGACTTTTCATGTCGACTTAGAAACAATACTCTTGAGAACTACTTGAAAACAGATGCCTGGAAAGAGGACTTGGATGGAATTACTCGCGTTTATATTATACGCGAACGCGGCACAAGGCGAATAGTTCTGTACTTCTCTCTTAAATGCGGAACGTTGTTTACTACTTATAGTTCGGATGATGCATACAAAAAATTAGAGGATGCTCAGAAATCTCTAACAAATCAGCTGATAGACTTGCGCTTGAATCACGATGACAATCAATACTATCAAATGCTCGAACAAGCAAAAATGGTTTTTAATGAAGAACAAATCAAGACAATGATGATCATTGTAGAACATCGCGTCAAACTAATAAGAGAGAGAGAGAACTTACAGGAGGCCCAAAGTATACTTCGGGTAGAAGAATGTTATTCCGCCATTGAACTCAAGCATTTATGCAAATGTGATTCGTTTGATACAAGGAAGATCACAGGATTTCCATTAGGATTTGGATTGTTCTGGTGCAAAATTGTTCCGTTAATTCTTGATATCGCAAAGATGGTTGGCTGCGAGTACTTATATGTTTTTGCGGCTGATCGTTCAGACGATTTAGATGCTTCCAAATTGATTACTTATTACAAGCAATCGCTTTGTTTTCGAGGTCTTGACAGTGAGGGCGTTGAAGCACTGAAACCTGGCTATGATGAAAACTGCAAAGGACTTATTCAACCAGTAAGATATCTGCCTGAAATGGAGAAGGATATATGGGAAATGTTCTCTGACCATGCAATCGAAGATTAGGCAGCGCCATAGATTATATGGAAACATCATTCTACGCCCAGAATAAAAGGCGACAGGATTTGTGTTAAGTCCTTTACTGACTTCGATTTCAATTTGCAATGTTAGAGACCGAGAAAGCAGAAATCTAATGAATCCAAGGAGCGTGTTCTATATGCATCACAAATTGGATATCCATCCCATCCCGACAGATGTACTCTATGTCAACGAATTGTCGCTGGCCGGAAAAGTTCCCTACGAAATAAAACGGGATATGGACAAAGCCCTCACTGGGAGGACAAAGTCGACCGGAGGAATCCTGCCAGACGACAATGTGAGAATCTATGTGCCGATGGATCTGAATGCCGACATCATCGTACGGCAGCTATATTCGCTGCATAGCACACTCGGCTATCCCGCCGAAAAGAATGAGTCCGCCTATTGCTCCGGTGTCGGAAAAGTTATCACGCAGCTGGAAATCTACGATCAAGTGTGGGCAGTAAGAAAACTAGAGGACACTGTGCAAAAAGAAGATGGCGGTGTGCGGCACAGCCATCAGGGAATCGAACTTGCAAAGCAAATCGTGAGGTATCTGGAAGAGATCGAGGGTACTGCCGAATGCTTTCCGTATGATGAGATTCAGGAGTTAAGAGAAGCTTTCTGGCTATAAGCACAGCTCAAATATTCATATTCTCAAATCAATTTATTGTTTCGACCAAGATATATTTTTATTCCACCAAATGCACCTCTTGCGAACATAAAAGACGAGTGTTATACTGAAGCCATCAAAAAACATTGGAGGTGTCCCATATGCCCCGCCCCAAAGGAAGCAAGAACAAGCCCAAGACCGTAAAAGCAACCGTTGACTTTGCTGCACAGATCGCTGAAAAGCAGGCTGCAAAAGAAGCCGCTGCCGCTGAAATTGCATCTATCACTGCTAATATCGATGCATTGAAAGCTGACCTGAAAACCAAGAAAGCTGAGCTGAAATCTATCGACAAAGAAATCGCCAGAACCGAGGCTAAAAAGGTCAAAGCCGAAACCAAGGCTGCAGAAGCTGCTAAGAAGGTCGAGGCCGAAGCTGTGCTGAAGAAGCTGCTGGCAAGCGGTATGAGCGCAGACGAGATCCTCGCAAAGCTGAAATAAATATTTTAGAGCCGTGTGGATCAGTCGGAGCGTAGAGTTATAGCTCTGGCAGTTCACACGGTTTTCTTATATAAATGGTAATTGATGTGACTTGGAATGAATAGAATTGTTCTATATCAAACATAAACGGCTACATTTCCCACACCATGGCCCCAAATCACGTCCGGAGAAATTTCAGTTAATCAGCAGGAATATGTTGGCAATCTAGCTGTCATATAGCTTCTAAAGAGAGTGCTTGGGAGAGCTGCTGCCCCGGCGGAAGCCCTAGGCCTCAGGCGCTCGAACCGTGGAATACCGTAAGAATATACGCTGAAATCTGAAAAATGCAGGCCAGAAGCGAAACGGATTGAATTCTTGCAAATGACGCTGAAACGTGATATAATCGTAGTATGAACAAACCGGTTTTGGTACGACAACGGTATGTTCTGGTACTGTAACTGTTGTTACAAAACTGTGAAGAACTACTTGGAAAAGTGCAAAAATTCAGCGTAGCTGCGACGACACCTATCAGGTTCAGGTCGTGTCCTGGTACGACAACGAGAACTCCTACACCTCTCAGATGGTTCGTACCATTAAGTACTTCGTGGAGAACTGCTGATCGGAGTTCTTCCCGAGCTGAATAAAGCTTGACTGCGCCCTTTCTCTTGTGTGATGCGAGAGAAAGGGCGCTTTTTGCTGACCATTTTGGGCGCGATAAGGTGCTTTCGTAAAATGGTACAACACATTTGCAGTGTGCCGACAAAAGCAGCACGCATTCGATCTCCATCTATTGCAACCCTTCTCCCGATATGATAAAATGGTAAAAATAAATGGAGACAACGAAACAGTATGATTACGAAACGTGAAAAACTGCAGTATGGATACCTGTTTCTGATTGATCTGCTCTCTCTGGTTCTCAGCATTGGGCTGGCGTGGGGGCTGACCGCAGGTGTTCTGCACAAGATGGGAGACTTCCAGCTGGACGATCTGGTAGAGGCCTGTTTCTTGTTGTTGCTGGCCTATATTCTGACCTTTTTTACATTTGATCAGAGCGAGAATATCGTGAACCGCACTCCGATCCGTGAAGTTGAGATTGCGGTGCGGTTCAATTTTTTGCTGACCCTCATTGATGCGGCCTGTCTGGCGCTGACCAAGGCTCCCATGCTGCACTCCCGTTATTTTCTGGTGTTTGTGCCCGTCATCGATGTCTTTGTGATGACGGGCGCTCATGCTGTCCTCAAAAAGATGCTGGTGCGCTCCCGTTATACCAAGGGGATTCAGAGCCTTGTGGGGGTGGTGACTACGCAGGAGAACGCAAGCCCCATTCTGGAAGAGCTGAAAAAGGACTGGTCCAAGCGTGTGACCGGCCTTGCCATTCTGGAAGCTGCCCCGGGGCAGCTTCACACTGAGATCGATGGGGTGAAGATCGAGGCGAACTTCGATAATTTCATGGACTGGCTGCGGCAGGCAGCGCTGGATGAAGTGTATCTGGATATTGCGCAGGAGAGCGAGGAAAACATGCTGCCCTACCTCGAGGAGATGGAGAGCATGGGTCTGACGGTCCATTTCCGTCTGCCGGTACTGGATCGAATCGAAAAAGCCTGCTGCGATGAGACCAGTGCAGTGCGCATCAGCCGGGAACTGAGCCGCTGTGCGGGCGGCAATGTTGTGACGATGGGCACGGTGGAACTCAAGCTGCGGGATCAGGTGCTGAAACGGACCATGGATATCGTGGGCGGCATCGTGGGGTGCATCATCAGCATCCCCATCATTGCGTTGGTGGCCATTCCGCTCAAGCTGGAAAGCCCCGGCCCGCTGATCTTCAAGCAGCGTCGGGTGGGCCGGAATGGACGTGTGTTCTACATCCACAAGCTGCGCAGCATGTATGTGGACGCGGAGGCACGCAAAAAGGAGCTGATGGCCCAGAACGAAATGAACGGCCTGATGTTCAAGATGGCGGATCACCCGGGTGGGCCGCTTCATCCGTCGCACCAGCATCGATGAGCTGCCGCAGTTTTTTGACGTTGTGCGTGGCTCCATGAGCCTGGTGGGTACCCGCCCGCCCACGCTGGATGAGTACCGGCAGTACGAGAGCCATCACAAGCGCCGCCTTTCCATGAAGCCGGGAATCACCGGCCTGTGGCAGGTAAGCGGCCGCAGCGATATTGATGATTTTGAAGAAGTGGTCAAGCTGGATGTCCAGTACATCGACAACTGGTCCATCTGGATGGATATCTACCTGCTGTTCAGGACGGTGGGCGTTGTGTTTGACCGGAAAGGGGCAAAATGAATTATATCCTTTTTGGTGGATCCGGTTTTATCGGCACCCATCTCATTCATTTGCTGCTGAAGGAGTGCGTCAGACTCGGCGACGTGATCTACGACCTGGATCTTGTGATGCCCGGGGAAGAGGGCGTGGTGCCGGGCATTGTGGAAAAGAACGATGGGGTGCAGTATATTCGGCTGGATGTGCGCAAGCCCATCGATTTTGAGTTCGTTCCGACTCCGGAGGACGTGATCTTTGATCTGGCAGCGGTCCACCGCACCCCCGGCCACCCGGAAGAAGCCTATTTTGAAACAAATATCCGGGGTGCGGAAAATGTGACCACATTTGCGGAAAAATACGGCATCCGGAAGATCCTGTTCACCAGCTCCATCGCACCCTATGGCGCGTCTGAGGACCTCAAGACGGAGGAGACTCTGCCAACGCCCAACACGCCGTATGGGATCAGCAAGCTGGTGGCAGAAAAGATCCACCAGATCTGGCAGGCCCGTGATCCGGCCCGGGAGCTGACCATCGTGCGGCCCGGCATCGTTTATGGCAAAGGGGAGCACGGCAACATGACCCGCCTGTACAGGGGGCAGAAGAAGGGCTACTTTTTCTATGCCGGCCGGAAGGACACCATCAAGGCGTGCATCTATGTCAAGGAGCTGGTGCGCTTCTTCAAGTACCGGATGCTGGATCATTCCTTCCCCGGAGCAGAGATCTATAACTGTACCTACGAGCCGGCCTATACCATTGAAGAGATCTGCGATGCAATGCAGAAGGCGACCGGCCTGCACCGCCATGTGCCGTTGGTGCCCGCCGGTCTGCTGCTGTTTGCGGCGGGCATTTTGGGACCCATCGGGGGCAAAAAGGTGGGCATCCATCCCGCCCGTGTCCGGAAACTGATGGTATCCACCAATGTCTGCGGCAGGAAGCTGGCCGCCACTGATTACAAGTTCCACTATACGCTGGAGGAGAGCTTCCGGGACTGGTTCGAGGATTGTGACCGCAAGGAGCTGGTATGACCATGGAGCAGAACGCACAGCCCATCCGTGTGGCCCAGATGATGACGGATATGAACTACGGCGGCGTGGAGATGGTGGTGATGAACTACTACCGCCACATGGACCGTTCCAGAGTTCAGTTTGATTTTTTCGCGCTGGAAGGCTCGACCCTGCCCCAGCGGGAAGAGATCGAACGGCTGGGCGGCCGGGTGTATGTGGTGCCAAAATATACCCACCTGCCGCAGTATGAACAGGAGATCGGGCGGCTGTTCCGGCAGAACGGGTACCAGATCGTTCACTCCCACATGAACACCCTGAGCGTGCTTTCCCTCTGGGGGGCAAAGCGTGCAGGGGTGCCCAACCGGATCGCGCATAACCATTCTACGGTGGGCAGGGGAGAAGGAGCAAAAAATGTGATGAAATACTTGCTCCGTCCCTTTGCCACAGTGTATCCCACCCGGCTCTGTGCCTGCTCCAGAACGGCAGGCAGCTGGCTTTATGGTGAAAAGCCCTTCCGGGTGTTCAACAATGCCATTGAGCTCGACCGCTTTACTTATGATGCCTCCAAACGGAAAGCCGTCCGGCAGGAGCTTGGCCTGGGGGATGAACTGGTGCTGGGCCATGTCGGGCGGTTCTGTTATGCCAAGAATCACGAATTTCTGCTGGATGTAATGGCAGAGATCTGCAAACAACGGCCGGATGCCGTTTTACTGCTGATCGGAGAAGGGGAAAACGAGGCCGCTGCCCGCCGGAAAGCGGAGGCGCTGGGGCTGCAAAGGAATGTCCGCTTTCTGGGCCGACAGAGCGATCCCGCAAAGTTCTATCAGGCCATGGATGCCTTTGTTCTGCCCTCGCGGTATGAGGGGCTTGGAATCGTGCTGATCGAAGCACAAGCGGCGGCATTGCCGGTCATCTGTTCCACAGAGGTGCCGCAGGAGGCTCAGGTCCTGCCCGAGATGCAGTACCTGAGCTTGCGGGAAAGCCCGGCAGTCTGGGCGGATGCGGCGATCCGGGCTGCAGAAGATGCCCGGCGGCGGGATACCTCTGCTGAGATGCGGGCAGGCGGTTTTGATATCGTCACCGAGGCGAAGAAGCTGGAAGAATTTTACTTCGACCTGCTGAAATGAGGAGATAAGATGGACCCTTTGGTAAGCATCATCGTTCCTGTTTATAATGTAAAGCCATATCTGAACCGCTGTGTGGACAGTCTATTGGGGCAGAGCTATCAGAACATGGAGCTGCTGCTAGTGGACGACGGCTCCACCGATGGCAGCGAGACCCTCTGTGATGGATATGCTGCACAGGATGCCCGGGTGCGGGTGCTCCACAAGAAAAATGGTGGTCTGTCCGATGCCCGCAACGCTGGTGTGGACGCAGCAGCGGGGGAGTACCTCTCTTTTGTGGATGGCGATGACTGGGTGTCACCTTATTACATCGAGAACCTGTACCGGGCTCTGGAGCAGGCAGGAGCGGATTTTTCAGCCAGCTGTTTTGAAGAGGTGTTTGAGGGCCAGCCGGTGCAGTCCGTGCCCACAGAGCATCTGGAAGCATTCGAGATCCTGAGCCGGGAGGAATGCCTGCGCCGCATTCTGTATCAGGAGGGCATGGAGGTGACTACCCCCACCAAGCTCTACAAGCGTGCACTGTTTGAGGGCGTGCGCTACCCGGTGGGCAAGCTCTATGAGGATATCCCGGTCGCCTACGAGGTGACAAAGCGTGCCCATAAGGCGGCACATATCGCAAACCGGGATTACTACTATTTCCAGCGGGGCAGCAGCATCCAGAATATGGCCTTCAACCCCAGAAAGCTGGACAGCGTGCGGCACTGCCATGCGCTGATGGAAAATGTGAAGCGTGATTTTCCCCGGCTGAGCCGTGCGGCAGAGTGCCGCTATCTGAGCAATGTCTGCAACATCCTGTTCCAGATCCAGGACAGGCAGCATGAAAAAATAGAGAAGGCCCTCTGGCAGGAAGTGAAAAAATACCGCAGGAACGTTCTGCTGGATCCGCAGGCCCGCAAAAAGGCCCGGCTGGCGGCGGCGCTCTCCTACAGCGGCTATGCCATGACCCGACGGGTCTATGAAAAAACGCAGTGGCGTGGAAAAAAGTAAGGTGGAGGGATCCGGTTGGAGGAAAGAAAAACGCTTGTATCGGTCATTGTGCCGGTCTATAATGTTTACCCGTATCTGCGGGACTGTGTGCAGAGCGTGCAGGCGCAGAGTTACCAGAACTGGGAGCTGCTTTTGGTAGATGACGGCTCCACCGATGGCAGCGGGGAACTTTGTGATGAACTGGCTGTGGAGGATGGCCGCATCCGGGTGTTCCATAAGCCCAATGGGGGGCAGTCCGATGCCCGGAATGTTGGGTTGCAACAGACGCAGGGAAAATATTTTTACCTGCTGGACAGCGATGATCTGATCCGCTCCACGGCTCTTGCTCAGTTCGTGGAGCACTGTGAGGCAGATGGTGCTGACGCGGCCCTTACTCCGCTGGAAATGTTCTCGACAGAGCAGCCGGAGGGGCGGACGGAAAATTCGCACCAGATCCCAGAGCTGCTGAACCGGGAAGAGACCATGCGCCGGATGCTGCTGCACCAGGGCATCGGGCATGGGGCAGGCGGCGTTTTCTTCCGACGGGAGGTTTGGGGAGATCTGCAGTTTCCTGTGGGCATCCTGTACGAGGACTATGCGGTGATGTACCGTGCCATTGCCCGCTGCGCAAAAGTGGAAGTGTTTCCGGAACCGATGTACGATTACCGCATCCATACCGGTTCGACCATGAAGAGCGGCATTGCCGAGAAGAATCTGGTCATTCTGGATGTGGGCGAAGACGTGACCCGCTTTATTGCGGAAACGGTCCCAGTGCTGAAAGCAGAAGCGGAATACCTGCAGCTGGTTACATACCTGAAGACACTGAAAGGCATTCTGGATGGCGGCTTTGGCAGCTATCCGGAGGCTCAGGCACGGATCTGCCGCTTTGTGCAGGAACACCGGGCGCTTGCCCGGCGGCCCTGGGCCAAAAGAGCAGACCGGATCAAGGTGGAAACACTTCTGATCAGCAAGCGGCTGTTTTATGCCGTTTATGGGCTGGGAGAATGGAAAAATAAACACACAGTCGAAAAATAAAATGGAGAAGTTATGCTGATTTATCTGGGAACCTTTGCTGCTTCTGTGGGCATTGCCGCCTATGGAGAGCACCTGCGGACGAAAAAAAACAACGAGAAGGGCTTTTATCTCTGCCTGGCGCTGGCAGTGCTGGTGATGGCGGTATTGGCAGGCTTGCGGGACCCGTCCATTGGCACGGACAGCGTGGTGTATGAGGGATGGGTGGCGGATGCAAAGCTGCAGGATGGTTTGCTGGCCTGCATCCGGCAGCGGCACAAAACAGAGCCGCTGTTTATGACGCTGGTCTATCTGGTGGCCCATGTTTTTGGTAATGTCCACTGGCTCTACTTTATGGTGGACCTGCTGGCCTGCGGCCTGTTTATGATCGGGCTGGTGCAGTATAAGGAGTATGTCTCTGTGCCCTATGGCTGGCTGGCTTACCTCTGCCTGTATTATGGCGATACCTACAATGCCGAGCGGCAGTCTGTGGCGCTGGGCGTGGCGTTTCTGGCGTTCAGCTTTGCGTGGAAGAAAAAGTATCACTGGGCGGTCCTGCTGCTGGCGGTCTCCTGCCTGTTCCACAATGCCACCTTTATCTCGTTTGGTGCGCTGCTGATCTATATTCTGCTTCAGTATTTCGACAACCGATGGGTCAAGGGTGGCCTGGCGGCATTTTCGGTCTACCTTGCCTTCTTCAGCAAGGCCGTGGTCAAGCTGGCCCTGAATGTGGACTTCATTGATCGACTTTACGGATATTATTATAATGCCAATGCGGGCGGATTCACTCTGAATCCCATCATTGTGCGTCTGCCGTTCCTGATCCTGCCCATTGTGCTGTACCGCTGGTACGCCAAAGAGGAAGGGGCGGGCCATCGCCGCTTTACCCGCTCGGATGCCGATTTCTGGATCGTGATGATCCTGATCGAGATGGCAACGGCCCAGCTGCGCAACATCAATGTGCCGCTCTACCGCATCTGCCTGTATTTTGCGTTCTTCCGTTATCTCGCCATTGGCCGTGTGGTCAAGTGCGTGGAGGATGAGCGTCTGCGCAAGCTGCTGAAGGCTGCCATGTGGGGAATGCTGGTCATCATCTGGATCTATCAGGCGTATATTCAGGGCAACAATGCCATTTGTCCGTACACCTCGGAGATCCTCCACATCGGCAGAGAAACATTCTTCTGAGGGAACAGAACATGGAGACAGAGCTGATCAGTGTCATTGTCCCGGTCTACAATGTGGAGCGATATCTTCGCCGCTGCGTGGACAGCATCCTGCACCAGACCTATCAGAATCTTGAGGTCCTGCTGGTGGATGACGGCTCCACCGATGCCAGCGGAGCCATCTGCGACGAATATGCCGCACAGGAAGAACGTGTAACAGCAGTCCACCAGAAAAACGGGGGACTCTCTGCAGCGCGCAACACAGGGCTCGAACGGGCACAGGGAACGTATCTCTGTTTTGTGGACAGTGATGACTTTCTGGACAGCCGGATGCTGGAAACGCTCTGCCGTGACCTGCAGAAACAGGATGCGGATGTTGCTGTGGTGGGCTTCCGGATGTTTGAACGGGAGGAAGAGCTCGCCCCGGCTGAACTCACCGTACCGGTGCAGTGTATGACAGGCCGGGAAGCCATCCGCAGCACCCTTGTCTCGGACGAGCTGGGGGATTTTGCCTGGAACAAGCTCTACAAGCGGGAGCTGTTCCGGGATGTCCGCTATCCGGTGGGCCGGATGATGGAAGATCAGGGGACGACATACCGTATTTTTCAGCAGTGCGGCAAGGTCGCATACCGCCCGGTGCCGTTGTATTATTACTATCAGCGCCCGGACAGCATCCTTCACCGCAGGAACATGAAGTTCTACGAGGATAAGCTGGATATGGGCTATCAGAAATATCAGGCCATCCGGGAAGCATACCCGGGAATGTCGGAAAATGATGCCGCCATGCTGAGCGTGGTGGAGCACTGCTATCCGTATCTGATGCAGGACACGGAGCGCCGCGCAAAGATGGAGGCCTTTCTGCAGGAGTGCGACCCGGCGGCGGCAAAGCTGCTCTGCACCAGCAGCCAGCGGAAGTATCAGCTGCTCAGATGCAGCCAGAGGCTGTATGCAAAACTGTTCCTGCTGAAAAACGGCCCGGCGGCAAAATAAGGGAGGAGAATTTGTGCTGAACGATACCGTCAGTATCATTGTGCCGATCTATAACAAAGAAAAGTATCTGGAAAAATGTCTGGACAGCATCCTCGGTCAGACCTATCGGGATCTGGAGATCATTCTGGTGGATGATGGATCAACAGACAACTCCCTTGCCATCTGCCAGCACTATGCAGAAAAAGATCCGCGGATCAAGATATACCATAAGCCGAACGGTGGCGTTTCCTCTGCGCGAAATCTGGGATTGGAAAAAAGTACAGGCACACTGATTTCTTTTGCTGACCCGGATGATTCACTCCATGCCGAGTGCATAGAGCGGCTCAAAAGAGTGCTGGATGAGACCGGTGCGGAGATTGCTTATTGCTATGGTCTGGATCTTCTGGGCACGACCGGACGAACCCAGACGAAGAGCGATGAGACGGAGAAAGTCAGTGTTATGCCGGTCAGACGATATGACTGGAACAGCCGGAAGGCACATACAGTGTGCTGGGGTGCGCTTTACCGCCGTGCGGTCACACAAGATGTTGTGTTCGATATTGACTTGAAAATTGGTGAGGATACGCTGTTTCTTGCAAAATGTATCCGAAAGGCAGAAAAAATTGCCTGCATCGACAAGGCACTTTACTATTACTATGTCAACGATGACTCGGTGACGAGCGGGCATTATTCGGCAGGAAAACTGACAGAGCTGAAGGCATGGCGGCGTATCTGTGAAGTGTTTGCAGATGAACCGTTCGTGTACCGGTCTGCACGGGCCGGATATGCGCTCCGGTGCAGAGAAATTGTGGTGAAATACTGCAAGGATGATGCTTTTATGGAGCAGGCGTGTGCCGAAGCGGAACGGGAGTTTAAGAGAAATGCTGCTCCCCTTCTGGCAGGCTGGTTTCGTGCAGGGCAGTATCGGTATTTTATAAAAACGCTGTATTCGTATCTGCTCTGGAACAGCTGGCTGAAAAAGAAACAGGCCAGAAAAACTTACGAAGTGGAGATCTGAATGAAAAAATCCCTCAGTCTGAATGCAGCAATGAGCGCGTTCAAGACGCTGATGAATATCATCTTCCCGCTCATTACATTCCCCTACGCTTCCAATGTTCTTCAGGTGGAAAACCTGGGCAAAGTGAACTTTGCAAGCTCCGTCTGCGGGTATTTTCTGCTGTTTGCAGGCCTTGGCATCTCCTCCTATGCGGTGCGGGAAGGCTCCCGCTATGTGAATGACCGGGAAAAACTGTCGGCTTTTGCATCGGAGATGTTCTCCATCAATATGATCTCCACGGCCCTGACCTATGCGGCATTGGCGGTGACGATGCTTTTCTGGACAAAGCTCCATGCCTATACCGACCTGATGCTGGTGCTGAGTTTACAAATCTTCTTTACGACCATCGGCACCGAATGGGTGTGCGGCACAGCCTTTGGATATGTGTATGCCATGCTGCCCCGGAAACGCAGGAGACCGGCTGCCAGAAAAAAGCGATGATCAACAAACGACCCCGGAAAGCTTGACTGCAGCTTTCCGGGGTCGTTTTATGGATTATAATTCGTTCAGGACCCGCCGCGCGGCACGGATGGTCTCCTCACTGGTCTGCCAGACCTCAAACTCGGAGAAGCCGGGCAGGCCCATGGGAACACCTTCCCGCCGGAAGATCGTCCGGCTGTCCAGCACCTGCTTGCCGGACATGTGGAAGGCGTGCGCGCCTGTCTCGGCTGCCAGAGCCGGAAGATTGGCCGGGGTCACGCCCGCCCCCACCAGGATCTCAAGATCAGGCCCGGCGGCCTCCACCAGCCGACGGAGCAGGGAAGCGCCCGCCGGGGCGCTGGCGGCCTGCCCGCTGGTCAGGATGGTGCCAAGGTTCAGCGCTTTGGCCGCTTCCAGCGCCGCAAAGGGGTCTTTGCAGACATCAAAGGCACGGTGCAGGGTGCAGACGACCGGACAGCCAGCGGCCTTTGCAGCGGCCCGGGCGGCCGCGTAGATGGGGTGCAGTGCGTCCACGTCCAGTTCTCCCTCCGGGGTCAGCACACCGGTCACAATGCCGTCCGCACCCGCCTGCACCAGCGCGGCGGCGGTCTCGGCCATCTGGGCAAGCTCATAGCGGTCGTAGCAGAAATCACCGAACCGGGGCCGCAGCAGGGCACGCACCGGCAGGCCGGTCTCGGCCTTGACCTGCCGCACCAGCGCAAGGCTGGGCGTGGTGCCGCCGATGATCAGGTCGGCGCACAGCTCCAGCCGGTCCGCACCGGCGCGGCTTGCCGCCATGGCAGAGGCATAGGAATCCACACATGCCTCGATCAGGGGTCGTTTCATTTTGCTTCCTCCTTTTTTTCCGCCAGCCCGCAGGCCAGATGGAACAGGGTGCTCACGGCCGTTCCGGTCGCGCCGGGGACCTGATGCTCCCAGACATAGCCCTTGTTGTCCGCCGTGCCTGCAATGTCCAGATGCAGCCAAGGCAGACCCTCGGTAAAGTGCCGCAGGAACAGCCCGGCCGTGATCGCGCCGCAGCCGTCGCGGCTCGTGTTGCGCACGTCACCGAGGTCGCCGCGGATGAGCTTTTCATATTCCGGGAAGTCCGGCATACGCCAGAAGCGCTCGCCGGAGTGGGCGGCGGCCCGCTCGAGCGCGGCATACCAGCCGTCGTCGCTCGCCATAACGCCCGTGGCCACATAGCCGAGCATGGCGCAGATCGCGCCCGTCAGCGTGGCGGCGTCCACAAGGCGCGTGCAGCCCTCCTTCCGGATGGCCCACGTCAGGCCGTCGGCCAGAATGAGGCGGCCCTCGGCGTCTGCATTGAATACCTCGATGGTCTTGCCGGACAACGAGCCGATCAGGTCCCCCGGCAGCAGGCTCGTCGTGGAGATGCGGTTCTCGCAGCACGGCACGACGGCCGTAACATTCACCGGAATCCCGGCCGCCGCAATGGCGCGCACGGCAGCGGCCACGGCAGCGCCGCCCGCCATATCGCCCTTGATGCCCGCCATGGAGCCGCTGGATTTCAGATTATAGCCGCCGGAATCCACCGTCACGCCCTTGCCGACAAGGCCGAGGCGCTCCGCCGAATCCGGCGCGCCCGTATAGCGCAGCACGGCCAGCA
>OLZA01000558.1_pt1 | contig 19388 bp, 10 predicted proteins | sample 1673431 | NCBI WGS metagenome assembly OLZA01 (sample SAMEA103958111, study PRJEB25191) | human gut metagenome | biome: human-associated habitat [ENVO:00009003]; feature: intestine environment [ENVO:2100002]; material: feces | place: Germany | collected 2013/2015 | reverse complement strand
CACGTATTGCACGTGGTTTGTGACCTTACGATCGCTTCCGAGAACGCTATCTTCGGACAGACAGGCCCTCGTGTGGGTAGCTTCGACGCCGGGTTCGGCTCTTCTTACCTCGCCCGTGTGGTCGGACAAAAAAAGGCCCGTGAGATCTGGTTCCTATGCCGCAAGTACAATGCACAGGAGGCTTTGGATATGGGTCTGGTAAATAAGGTAGTCCCCTTGGATAAATTAGAGGACGAGTACGTTCAATGGGCCGAGGAGATGATGTTGCTTAGCCCGTTGGCCTTGCGCATGATCAAGGCAGGCTTGAACGCCGAGTTGGACGGACAGGCCGGTATACAGGAGTTGGCCGGAGACGCTACCATGCTTTACTATATGACGGACGAGGCGCAGGAAGGCGGCAAGGCATTCTTGGAGAAACGCCGTCCACGCTTCGAGGATTACCCGAAGTTCCCGTAAAGGGAATTGAGAATTGAGAATTGAAAATTGAAAATTGAAAATGAATGGTGAAGGAGAGGTTTTATAAGACAGAGGTGGTTCCCCGGTGCTTGACTTTCAAGCAACCGGCAGGAACCTCACGGGGTGTTTACACGACCCGGAAATTGTGGGAGGTCCGAATCCGCAAGGAAGACGAACCCTCGGTTATTGGTATCGGAGAATGTGCCCCCCTGCCGGATCTCAGTTGCGATTATGGAGTGGATTACGAGATCACGTTATCCAAGGCTTGCCTCGATCTGGAACATGAGGGATATGTTGACACCGAATCTTTGCGCCATTACCCATCCATCCTTTTCGGGCTGGAGACGGCCATGCGCCATTATGAACAGGGCGGTTGGCGGCATTACGACACGCCCTTCTCGCGGGGGCAGGCGGGCATCCCCATCAACGGACTGATCTGGATGGGCGATTATAAGTACATGTTGGAACAGGTAGAGGAAAAGATGAAGGAGGGCTTCCGCTGCGTCAAGCTGAAGATCGGCGCTATCGATTTCGACCGGGAACTCTCTTTATTGAAACACATCCGTGCGCATTTCTCTGCCAAGGAAATAGAGCTTCGGGTAGACGCCAACGGCGCTTTCACACCCTCGGAGGCGATGGACAAACTGAAGCGGCTCGCCGAGATGGACTTGCATTCCATCGAGCAGCCTATCCGTGCCGGGCAGTTGGAAGAAATGGCACACCTTGCGGCAGAGTCACCCCTTCCCATCGCTCTCGACGAGGAACTGATCGGCTGTAACGCCCCGGACGAGAAACGGCGGTTGTTGGAAACGATCCATCCCCAATACATTATATTAAAGCCTTCCCTCCACGGAGGCATCGCCGGATGTACGGAATGGGTTCACTTAGCGGAAACTATCTTAGGGAGTACCCCCGAGCGACCCAAATGGTGGGTCACCTCCGCTCTGGAATCGCAAATCGGACTGAACGCTATCGCCCAATGGTGCGCCACGTTAGGTAACCCGCTACCGCAAGGTCTGGGAACCGGCGAGATTTTCAAGGATGATAAACATCGGTTAATCCAACGAAAAGGAGACACCATCTGGTTCACTAACGACCTTTGACCTATGCCGATACAAGAAGATTTACAGGCATTCTTAGCTGAATGGCACGATCCCTCCCCTTTTCTGGAAGTCCAGACCTCCGGCTCCACCGGTACGCCCAAGCGGATGAGAGTGCGCAAGGACCGGATGCTGAACAGCGCCCGGCTTACCTGCGATTATCTGGGTCTTAAGAAGGGCGACAAGGCCCTGTTATGTATGCCCCTGCGCTATATAGCCGGAAAGATGATGGTGGTCCGCTCCCTATACGCCGGACTGGATCTGGAGGTGCGTGAGCCCTCCGGACACCCGTTGGCGGATTGGGGGGATACGCCCCTGCGCTTTGCCGCCATGATCCCCTTGCAGGTTTACAATACGTTGCGAGTACCCGAGGAACGTAAACGGCTGGAGCAAACGGATATCCTGATTATCGGCGGCGGGGCGATCGACGCGGCCTTGGAACAGGAGATACGGCAGATGCCAAACACGGTTTATTCCACCTACGGAATGACGGAGACGCTGTCTCACGTCGCCCTGCGCCGGCTGAACGGGCCGGAAGCCTCGCCCTATTACCATCCCTTCTCCTCGGTGACGTTATCCTTGTCGCCGGACAATACCTTGGTGATAGACGCCCCATTGGTTTGCGACGAGCGGCTGGTGACGAACGATGTCGCCCGCCTGCTGCCGGACGGGAGTTTCGCCATTATCGGAAGGAAAGATAATATCATCAATAGCGGAGGTATCAAGATACAGATCGAGGAGGTGGAAGAGCGGCTACGGCCCTACCTAGACCTCCCCTATGCCATCACCGCCGCCCCCGACCCTCGGTTGGGAGAGGCGGTAGTCTTACTAATCGCCCCAAGGTCATGTGAAACGGTATCACCCCCTCGGGTGACACCACACATGAAAGCTATCATGAGCGACTCATGGAACCTATCATGTACCGCTAATGAAAGCTATCATGAGCGATTCATGAAAGCTATCACGAACGACTCCGCGCAGCTATCATGTGAGGTATCGACAGTGGCTCTCGCCAGCCTGCCCAAGTACCTCCGTCCAAGGCACGTCATAGAGGCAAGCGAGATCCCCCAAACCGGAAGCGGCAAGATCGATCGTGCCGCCTGCCGGGAGCTAGCGAGAAATATCATCACAAAAACACTATAAACATGAAAAGGATTCTAACAATCACCGCGGTCTCCCTATTGGCCTTATCGCCTATGTACGGGCAGGATTCTTGCCGATACCCGCAAGATCCTACCTTGGAGAAATCGCAAGCCTACGCAGGATACGACTGCGTCACCTTGCTGGACAGCACCGCCGTCACGGTACAACCTACCGGCTCGGGGGCTTTCGCCGTATGCAAGGCTTTTAAGGTACAGACTCCCAAGGGAGCCGTCGCCAACCGTATCATCAAATACGATTACGACCCGCTGACGGCGCATGCCGAGTTTCGTTACGCCACGATCTACCGTGCGAATGGCGACGTGATCAATCTCGACGTGACTGGGGCTTGCGACTATGCCGCCCCCGCACGTGCCATCTACTGGGGCGCCCGGCAGATCATGCTGGAAGTGGGCCGCCTGCAACCGGGAGATGTCGTGGAGTACGAGATCGCCAAGAAAGGTTTCACCTACGCCTTGCTGACGGCGGGCGACGACGAGCGTTTCATCCCTCCTATGCGGGGACAGTTTTACGATATCGTCCCCTTCTGGGCTACCGAGCCTACCGTGCGTAAGGTATACCGGGTATCCATGCCGATGGAGAAAGAGTTGCAATTCCAGTTCTACCAAGGCGAATGTACCTCTTCCATGCGATATGAGGATGGACGGAAAGTATATACCTTCGCCTCCGACGATATCCTTCCTTTCGCCAAGGAACCGAATATGGTAGACCTATTCGACGCAGCCCCGAAGCTCATGATGTCCAGCACGCCCCGCTGGGAAGATAAATCCGTATGGTTCAATAAGGTTAACGAGGATTACGGAAGCTTTACCGCGATCCCGGAAGCCCAAAGGAAGGTAGACGAGCTGATCAAAGGCAAGAAGACGGAAATGGAGAAGATAGCCGTGCTGACCCACTGGGTGGCCGATAACATCCGTTACTCCGGGATCTCGATGGGTAAAGGCGAGGGTTTCACGCTTCACAACCTAAAGATGAATTATACCGATCGTTGCGGTGTCTGCAAGGATATCGCCGGTACGTTGATCGCCTTCCTCCGCATGGCCGGATTCGAGGCTTACCCGGCGATGACCATGGCGGGAAGCCGTGTAGAAAGCATCCCCGCCGACCATTTCAACCATTGCGTGGCGGTGGTAAAACTGGCTAGCGGCACGTATATGCCTCTCGACCCGACTTGGGTTCCTTTCTGCCGGGAATTATGGAGTAGCGCCGAGCAACAGCAGAACTACCTCCCGGGTGTGCCCGAAGGCTCCGACCTCTGCCTGACCCCTGTCTCCGCCCCAGAAAACCACTACGTCCGCATCCACGCTGACAACCGCCTAGACGAGAAAGGCACGCTCCGCGGACAATTCACGATCACCGCCGAGGGACAGTCCGACAGCAATATCCGCCGCATCTTCACCACCGGATGGCAATCCGACTGGCAGAACACGATGGAGAAGCAATTGCTGGCCGTATCCCCCAACGCCAAACTGCTTCGTGTAGATTACGGTAAGGACCCGAAGAACTATCAAGCGGCCCCTATCAAGATCACGTTCTCTTATGAGATCCCCGATTATGCGATCATCGCCGGAGACCAGATGCTTATCAAGCCGCTAGTCATGAATAACCTCTACAATCAAGTGAAGAGTTTCTTGCGTATCGATACGAAACCGGAAAACCGTGCGTATGGATTCAAGGACGCTTGCTCCCGTTTGGTAGAACAAGATGAGACCATCCGTCTCCCCAAAGGCTATACCCTCCTGAACGCCCCGAAGAATGACGCCCTGCGAAGCAATGCGGCCGATTTCGAAGGTTCCCTTTCACAGGAAGGCGACCGGAACATCGTCTTGCGCCAGAAGCTAGCGTTGAAGAAGCGTGTCTACGACGCGGCTGACTGGAAAGGCTTCCGTTCCGCCGTGAACGCCTATAAGAGTTATGGTGACTATTTGATTATCAAGAAATAAAAAAAGAAAGACAATGATTAAGATAACCTATAAACTGATTCTTCTCCTAAGCTTGTTAGCGATGACGGTTACTTCATTCGCCGCATCGGAGGCTGAGTACGGGAAAGTATCGAAAGCTTGGACCTTGCATGCCGACGGCAGCCAAGAATATCGATCCTCCATGGAGTTGACGCTCTTCACGCATACCGCGATGAATAGCACGTATGGCGAGAGTTTTATCGTCTACAATCCCGATTTCCAAACACTGAAGATTCACTCATCCTATACGAGGCAGAAAGACGGTACGATCGTAAAGACACCCGATAACGCCTTCGTGGAGGTCCTGCCCCGTTTCGCCGCCGACGCTCCGGCCTATAACCAACTTAAGGAAATGGTCGTGGTACACACTGGCCTAGAACTTGGGGCCACGATTTACTTGGATTACTCTATTATCACAAAACCGGGTTACTATCCGGCTCTGGATATCAACGAGCGACTACAAGAGACCTCTCCCGTGAAGGAATGCAAGGTCTCTATTTCCGTACCGGAAGGGACCCCCTTGGCTTGCGGTCTATACGGCTCCCCCGTAAAAGCCGTGGAAGAGAGCCATGACGGTATAAAGGAGGTACACTGGACACTACGGAACATTCCCGCTTCCTCCCGTGAGGCTTTCCAACCAAAGAACCGTGAGGCTTCACCCCACTTGGTAGCCTCTACCTATCCTTCAGGTAAAGCGGCCTTAGCCACTTTGGATAAGCGCTTAAAGGAATCGCAGGGATACGAGAGCAAAACCTTCGCCCAATTCCTCACCGATAAAAGCGGTAACGAACAAGAGAAGGTGAACATCATCCGAGACCATATACTCAACAATCTCAGTACCTGTCCTATCCCCATGGCGATGACCGGCTATACCGTCCGTGACATCGATACCGTTCTCCGCAGTGCCTACGGTACGCCGCTAGAGATCGCACAGCTCTTGAACGTGATGTTGAATGCCGCCGGAATCCCGTCGGAAGTCCTCGCCGTCTATCCCGGCCATCTCGATACGGACGCTTGCGGGCTGGCTGCCATCCAGACACTAGCCGTAAAAGCCACTGTCGATGGGAAAGACCAATACCTATCCGCCTCCCCGCTGACAAATCGTGGCGGACTAGATAAGGTAGTCTCCCTCTCCGGAACTTCCATTGAGATTGAAACCACACCTATTCAGATTAAGGAAAGTAGATCCGTGGCCATCTCCGCCGATCAAGCAAAAGACGGTTTCGCCATCTGCGTATTGCCAGCCATCTCCGCCGGAATCGATAGCTGGGGCATGAGTGCCTTGAACAGCAAGCGTTCCAACTTATTCGAACTCCCCTCCCTAATCAGGGAAGAGGTAACATACACGGTTACTCCCGCCGAGGGCATGAAGTTGCAGACCTCCACAAAAGAGCAAGTGATAAGCAAGCCTTTTGGTAAAGTAACCCGCACGATCACTCCGAAAGGAAATACGATTGAGGTGGTACGTACGATCGAGTTGAACAAGCAACAGTTCACTCCCGCCGAATACAGCGGCGTGCGTAGCTTGATCCATGAATGGACAAATCCGGATAACCGGGTATTGCTATTCTCCCTATAAGATCTAAATACGGAGGGCACGGAACAAATCTGTGTATTCCGTGTGCTCCGTGTTTAATTATTTCATACATTTACGAACGTTAACATTAAATCATATCGTATATGAAGACACTAAAGTATTTACTCGCCACCATGCTCCTTCTAGGCGTTTGTAACCTAACGCATAGCCAAAAGCTATCCCTAGGAATCTTCCCCGAGCCCCAAGAGGTGACTATTTCCAGCCAAACATACGCACCGTCCCATGGATATACCCTACGGGGTATAAATAATCCGGACGCAGATGCGGTCAAACTACTTAAAGAAGCGCTACCTTTTGCTAAATCCGGCAAATCTCTCCCTTTAGAGATCAAGAAGCTAAAAGACAAAACTCCGGAAATGCAACGCTCAGGTGCCTATACGCTGACGATCACTAAAAAAGGTATCATGATCGGGATCGTAGACGATAATTCCTTGTTTTACGCCGCCCAAACCCTCAAGCAATTAGCTAAATATGACGAGGGTAAGAAGATCCTGCCTCTCTGCTCGATCAAGGACTATCCGGACGTATTATTCCGGGGTACCGTGGAAGGATTCTACGGACAGCCTTGGAGCCACGCCGACCGTATCGAGCAAATCCGCTTTTACGGAAGGATCAAGCTGAACACCTATATCTATGGTCCGAAAGATGATCCTTATCACAGCTCCCCCAACTGGCGCAAACCTTATCCCGCCGAGGAAGCCGAGCATATCAAGGAACTAGCGGAAGAGGCCACCCATAACAAAGTAAACTTCGTTTGGGCCATCCACCCGGGACAAGATATTCAATGGAACCTGACAGATAGCATGAACATCCTTTCCAAATTCGAGAAAATGTACGATTTGGGCGTACGCTCTTTCGCCGTTTTCTTCGATGATATATCCGGAGAGGGAGCCCGCCCGGAAAAGCAAGCCGGCTTATTGAATTACATCCATAAGGAGTTTATTACCAAGAAAAATGACGTGCAGCCCCTGATCATGTGCCCTACCGAATACAACCGCTCATGGGCTAAGACCGATTATCTGGATATCCTCGGTACCCAACTCGACCCCGCTATCCAAATCATGTGGACCGGAGACCGTGTCGTAGCCGATATCACGAAAGAAGGCGTCGAGTGGGTAAACAACCGTATCCGTCGTCCCGCCTATATCTGGTGGAACTTCCCCGTAAGCGATTATTGCCAAGATCATTTGTTGATGGGACCCGCCTACGGCCTAGATACGCAAGCCGCCGGCACCATGACCGGATTCGTATCCAATCCTATGGAATACGCCGAGGCTTCCAAGGTCGCTATATTCGGCGTTGGAATGTACACTTGGAATATCGAGAATTACGATCCTACACAGGCATGGAAAGACGCTTGCGACTTCATCATGCCGGAGGCCTCCATGGCTTTCCGCATTTTCTGCGAGCATAACTGCGATCCGGGTCCGAACGGACATCAATACCGCCGGGAAGAGTCCGCTAACTATGTGGCTCCTATCCAGACATTCCTCGCCGGATATAAGAAAAACACGTTCCCGGAGCAAAGCGCGAATCTTCTGGGAACCTTATTCGCTCAAATCACGGCTTCCCCGAGTATGATCTATAGCCAAAGTCCCAATAAACGCTTGATCGAGCAAATCAATCCATGGCTTATCCAATTCGAGTTCTTAGGAAAAGCCGGAACAAGCGCTCTGCATATGGCGCACGCTTGGTATGAGAAAGACCGGTCTTATACGTGGCAACGCTATCTGGAAACATCCGCTTTGCTAGATAGCATGAAACTGATAAACCGCACGCTGAACCAGAAGGCGCAGCCTAAAGGCGTGAAAGTCGGATCGAAAGTCTTACACCCTTTCATCGTAGACTTATACCGCCAGACAGGTCGTAACCTGCTATCTACGGACGGTATCGCCCCGGACGAGGTGAAGGTTAGCATCCCTTCCATATTCACGAATATCGACCAATTAAAGAGCCAGCCTTGTGCCGAGGGTGACAATACGGTCGGTTACGTTCCCCTATTCGAGGTAGTCAAGGTACAACCTAACCAATATCTGGGTATCGGCTGGGAAATCCAGAAAGAAGCGGAATCCTTCTGTTTCAATCTTCCGAAAAGCAACCAACCCGGACGGGTATTCGAGTGGTCCGCCGACGGAAAGAGCTGGAGCCTAATCCCTCATGTCTCCACGGAAAACGCTAAAGATACGATCCGCACCATCGACCCGAAAGCCCGTTATATCCGTATGCGAAATAACTCGGATCAGCAAATGGAGCTATACGTACTAGGATTCACGGCGACAACCAAACAAGACCCGCAAATCAATGAGGCTCTTATGATGTACGATATGAACCTAGATACGTATAAGAACTTGAACCCGGGAGAAATGATTCATATAAAATGTGATGATATCAACGCCGTATCTTTCTTCCTCTCCGGAAGTAACGAGAATCTGGTATCCATCACCGGCCTCTCCCAAGATGGCGAGAAAAACATCGTCTATCAAGGAAACGTAGGCTACATCAAATTAAATAAAACCATGTTCGAGGATTTCTCTTCTTTAGAAATCACCACAATAGGAAAAGAATCTATACATATCCACCAGATCGTTAGGGAATAATAAATAAAAAAGTACCGATTTCTTTCTCTCTTAGATGGAAGAAGGAGATCGGTACTTTTTTATTTATTCGTACAATTCGGGTGTATCTTATTTTTGGCACATCTCCGCTTGTATATTCCTATTAAAAGTTATACCTTTAGGATGCGAAAAACAGAAACCGAAAAAGCAATGCGAAAAGAAGAAAGGTATAAAGGCGTATTAAACTGGTTTAAGGAAAACGTACCGGTAGCCGAGACTGAACTACATTATGACGACCCCTATCAACTATTGATAGCGGTAATCCTATCCGCACAATGCACGGATAAGCGAGTGAATATGATCACACCTGCCCTGTTCGAGGCTTTCCCGACTCCTGAGGTAATGGCGGCTAGCACACCGGAAGTTGTCTTTGAATACATACGAAGCGTATCTTACCCGAACAATAAGGCTAAACATCTGGTAGGTATGGCGAAAATGCTGATAGAGGATTTCAAAGGCGTGGTTCCCTCCGATATTGATGAGCTACAAAAACTGCCGGGCGTAGGAAGAAAAACAGCGAACGTAATCGCATCCGTAGTATATGACAAGCCGGCCATGGCGGTGGATACGCACGTATTCCGTGTCTCCAACCGGATCGGCTTGACCAATAATAGCAAGACACCTTTGGAAACGGAAAAGGAGTTGGTGAAGAACATTCCGGAAGAATTGATCCCCATCGCCCATCACTGGTTGATATTGCATGGAAGATATGTTTGCCTCGCCCGGAAACCGAAATGTGAGGAATGCGGATTAAAGCCTTGGTGTAAACACTTCCTAAAGCAAACATGAGGATCAGCAAGAAAGACATAACGGCATTTTTTGTCTTGTTTCTGGGTACGATCGTATGCGTGAGGTACTTTTACAAGCATATGAACGACGAGCAATTTGTCGCTACGGTAGATCCCTATAGTTTGGTCGTTCCAAGCCCCACGGCAATTTTTGCCATCAATCGTCCTCCTGTATTCGAGAAGATGATACTACCCATGGAGAATATACGCAAGGCGTTCTCAGATCATACCCCCGCTATTTTCCTTTCTTTAATACGGCAAAATCTGGAATTATCGTCTTTCCTAATCGCTTATTATCCACAAGGGGATGTCTTGTACGCCCCTATGGATAGTCATACGGCAGAGCGTATTTTCAAGCAACTGGACGTCTCTTTCACTTTTCCGGCCCAGCAACGAGAGGAAACCTCCGTTCCTGTTAGATATTATCCTGATGTTGATAAGCATTTTCTAGGTTGTTACTACCACGAGGGTATATTCGTAGCGTCCTACAACCGAAGATTATTGGTAGAGACGGTGGAAAGGCAACAGACATACCCCGCACATGTCATTCCGGAACTAACAGATCTGATTCGTAAAAAAGGCAAGCGTGGCGCAATGAATCTCTTCATCAAAAGCGCCCCTTTACATTTACGGGTACAAATGAATGACTCGACGGAGTGGAGAATGAAAAATCAATGGTTGGCAATGGATTTATTCTATAATGAAGGAAGCCTTTGCTGCTTCAACGAGCAACCCTATGAGAAAGCCTTGGAGAACTTTTACCCCAATTTATGCGATACGATAACCACCCGGATCAATCGGCTATTCCCGCAAATAAAAACCACGACACAAGTCAGTCATGACGAGGCCGTGGCATATTTTACGGTTTGCGGGAATTAAGCTCCAGTCTCTTCTTTCTTGAAAGCTGCCACAAACATATCTTTTACGAATAAATATCCGATACATCCGAATAAAGCGAGGAAGACAAAACCGACCAAGATAAGTGCCTTCTTAGGAGAAGATGCTTTCAAAGGTACGGTAGCCGGCTCGATTACGGTATACACCGGAGTTTCTTCCTGTACACGCAATTTATCTTGCTCCAACTTCTGCGCCAACGTATTGTAAACATTAAACGTAAGGGTCATCTCATTCTTCAAACGTTCCTGCTCCGTACGGTAGCTGGAAGAGATAATATTACGGTTGGCATCCTCGAAAGCAGCGTACGCACGTTGCGCTTTATAATAAGCGTCACGTGACTCGCCAAATACCTTCTGGGTAAATTCCAAATCTTGCTTTACTTTCTGCGTACGATAATTCGTAATATAATTCTGGAGGTTTTCCAAAACGACCTTTGTCATCTGAGCGGAAATAACCGGGTCCTGCATCTGTACGGAAGCCGTGATAACCAAGGTCTTCTTGTCCACGGAAACAGAAACCCGCTCCTGCAAGGCCTTCACCACCTCTTCTTGATCCTTTGTCAAATGGTAAGGATTCAAGCCCTCAGACTCTTCCTCGTCACCGGAGATTAAACTCATTACCGCACCCAACGCCTTGAATGGAGCGGAGACAATATATCCCCACCAAGCCTTACGTTGATGTTCACTCATATAATCATACAATGTAGTGCTTAACTCCTTTTCCTTATCGGTAACCTCTACCGGAAACAATTCCAACAGAAACGGGGTACTCTGCACCACATCCGGATACAAATCCGGAGAGATCGCGTCCGCACCGGCAGCGGCATTCAGATTAATCCCAGCCATAGCAGCCAAACCGCCAAGACTAGATTTTTTTGCCGCATCCTGTGTCTCTGGTGCCAATTTCACCGTAGTTGTATATTCCTTGGGAATACTGAAAGCTACAATCAAACCTACTACCACCGCAATACCACAGCCTTTCAATAAGAACTTACGCTCTTTCCACAGTTTTTGCGCCAGTTCGATTAAATCGATCTCCTGCTCCTCAGGTAACTCTTGTCTTTTTATCTCGTTTATCGTATCCATGCCTGATTAGTTTTTAATCATGTTAACAATAGAGGTAATCATCGCAGCCATAGAGGTAGCGGAGCTACTGATACTCATGATCTCAGCCAAGCTTCGGCGCTCACGTTGCGTTTTCGTCGGAACTACGATCTCACAGCCCGGCTCCACTTTCGGATAACGCTTGAAAAAGATAGCGGTACGCTTCGTCGTAGCGACCTTACCATTCATATATATTACGATCGGATACTTACGTGCGATATCATTATAACCACCGGCTTGAGACAAGCAATCCATAACCGACATACCTTTCGTGTAAGTTACGCTGTTCGGATAAGTCACGGCTCCGCTCATCTTCACCGTACTTTGCATCTGCGGGATATAAAGCTCATCGCCGTCACGAAGCACAACGTCATCGATACTACCCGGATTTGCCAACGCTTTCTCTAAATCAATACCTACGGAATAGTCCTTCACATTCATCAACGCTACACCGATGGAATCCCGGCTTTGCTTATTCGCCTCACTTAAAGCCAGAAGGGTCTCCATGCGTTTCAATTCATCTTCTGTCAACTGACGTTTCAAGCTAGCACCTTTTACATAAGACTCTGGGGTAACTCCTCCCGCTTTCGCGATAATATCACTCAAGCGAGCGTTCTTCGTAGCCAATACATAGCTACCGGCAAAAGTGATCTCGCCGTTCACCTTCACGACCTGTTGCTCATGATACCCCGGGGAGAAACGAACATAAACCTCATCGAACGGCTCCAATGTGAAGATCGTATCTCCCGCATTCAACTTGAAGTCCTCACTCAACGAGAAGTTATATACATCGGCGATCCGGTTGACATTCTGATTGGAACTAGGATCCTTCACACGACGGGCTACCTCTACATTAATAGAAGAAGCGGACTCTCTTAAACCACCTGCCATCATGATAGCGTCTTCTATTGTCAAATTATGACGATACGGAAGCACCGTATCCGGATAATTCACGGCTCCGCCAACCTTGATCGTATAAGGTTCGCGCAAATCGAATAGGGAAGGAATGCTTAATTGGTCTTCCGCTTGCAACTCCACATCTGGAGCGGTACCGTTCAAGATACCACGAATATCCACGGCGATCATCGTAGTCGTGAAATCCGGATTCAAACGGGTAATCAAGGCACGGCCGGCGAACTCGTCTCCTTTAAGACCCGCGGCCTGTTTTACCAATTGCTTTACCGTACGAACCGACGGACTTAACTCATATTCTCCCGGACGCCATACAGCTCCCGTCACGACCAAACGATTCTCATAAAAAGGAATAACGGAATCTACCTGCAAAGAATCGCCATCCTGCATCACGAAAGAAGCGAACTTATCCTCCGAAACCGTAGAGATCTGGTAACGACTATCTGATTTACGCTTCACTTGTACGTCCTTCGTATAAGCGTCGCCGGTAAATCCGCCGGCCATATCCAGCAATTGCTTCAAGGTCTCGCCCTTGCGCAACTCGAAAATACGATTACGTTTCACCTTACCTCGAACCACCGCTAACTGGTCGTACGGGCCTACCATAATCATATCGTTCTCTTCCAAACGGACATTCGTTGTGTACTTTCCGTTCAATAAATAATCATATACGTCGAGATTAGCGATTTCCTTGCTATTACGATATACCTTGATGCTACGCAAAGAACCAATCTTATTCACACCACCGGCGGCATACAACGCATTAAATAATGTGGCGAATGAAGGTAATGTATACGTACCGGGAGCGACTACCTCGCCGACAATATTCACCTTCATGCTACGAATCTGGCTCAAACTGACGGAAACAAAGGTATTCCCCTCTCCCGAACCAGACAGCGTAGACATAATCTGGCTCAACTCCTGACGCAGACGAGTCTCAGCGCCAGCGATCGTCAATCCACTGACCGACACCGGACCTAAATTTGGTACAAGGATCGTACCGTCCGGAGAGATCTTTAATTTCAAGTTTAGCTCGGAATCTCCCCATACATTAATCAATAACTCATCACCAGCGGAAAGCACATAATCCTTAGGTGTAGGGATGTTTAAATCTGGGGCAAAAGATAAGTTCTTGTTTGAGAAGATTTCATGCCCGAATACGGTATTCTCCATGGCTGAAGCAGGAAGATTATTTCTACGTTGGGCTTCTAAGGATTGTCCTTCATCGATTACCGGCATTACCCGGTCGCTAACCTTCGCATCGGTAGCGGTAGCTTGAGATCCGACAGATCCCCCTTCTTGTTTCATACGCTTGGCTAATTCCTGCTGTATCTGCGTATCCGACATTCCAGCGGCTTTCGCCTTGTCAATCAAGTCTTGCGGAACCTGCGCATACACAGATCCCGACAGCAATAAGCAACATACGCATAGTACGTTCTTAAACGATAAATTCATACAGTCTATTATTGTTTTTTATTATATACCACCCCTGCTATAAGCGACTAACTTAAAAAAAGCAGCTATTCTCTAGATTTTCAGCTGACAAAGATAAAGAATCTTTTTAATATATGGCTTAAAAAGTCACCGTTAATCCATCATATGAGTAATGTACATGCGGAGGCAACTCTTTTTCAACGACCGCATGCAACCCTATGCGATGACTCATATGGATTAAATAGGCCTCCTTGGGCTGGATACGGGATATATTCGCTAAGGCTTCCTCCAGACTCTCATGCGATTGATGCTCTCCTTTCCGAAGAGCATCAATAACCAATACATCAAGGTTTTCCAACTTAGCGTACTCCTCTTCCGGAAGATATTTAAGGTCGGTCAAGTAAGCCATATTGCCGATACGGAAACCTAAGATCGGCAGCTTAGCGTGCATTACACGAATGGGAGTGATCATGACACCGGCGGCCTCAAACGGTTTCGTCCCGATCGTATGCAATACCAAATTAGGCACTCCCGGATATTTATGCTCCCGGAACACATAAGGAATGCGAGTTTTTATCGCCTCCACGACATTGTCTTCCGCATAAATATCCACATCTTTATACCGACCAAAAGGACGTAGATCATCTAAGCCACCTACATGATCGTAGTGCTCATGGGTTACTAAAACGGCGTCAAAATGGTAAATCTTATTGGTTATCATTTGCCAACGGAAGTCCGGACCACAATCGATCAATATCCGTTTCCCTTCCGTCTCTACCAAGATCGAGGCCCGTAGACGCCAATCACGGGGGTCTTTACTAGTACATACCTCACATTGGCAACCTATCTCAGGATTGCCCGTAGACGTTCCTGTTCCTAAAAAAACGATTTTCATTATCCGACATATTTAACCTCAGGCATAAGCTCTATACCGAAACGATCTTTTACGGCGGTACGAATGCTCTCCGCGACCAACGCGATCTCATCCCCCCGGGCATCTCCTAAATTCACTAATACCAACGCTTGTTTCTCGTAAACACCTACCGACCCATGGTTTTTACCCTTAAACCCACATTGCTCGATCAACCAACCGGCCGGAACCTTGATCTTTCCTTCCGAAGCGGGATAAGACGGGATTTCCGGGAATTGCTTTTTCAATTTCTCAAAATGCTCTGCCGTAATTATCGGGTTCATAAAGAAACTGCCTGCGTTGCCTAATACTTCAGGATCGGGAAGCTTCTGCCTGCGAATTGTTATGACAGCCTCACGGATCGTTTCCAAAGTAACTTCCGGATATTTCGTCAACTCCTCCTTTAAGTTCCCATAATTAACTGAAAAACCAGGGTTCTTGGATAGTCGAAGCGTGATATAAGTTATGATGTGGGGGTCATGATGTTCATTCTTGAAATAACTATTACGATATCCATATTCACAATCCGAATTCGTAAAAGTCCGTTTCTCGAATGTCAACTGGTTATAAGCCTCCACGCTCTCGATCACATCCTTGATCTCCATGCCATAAGCCCCGATGTTCTGGATAGCGGCAGCGCCCGCCTCACCGGGTATTAAAGAAAGATTCTCTATACCTCCCCAACCTTTCGATACGGCGTATGCCACGACATCATCCCAGATCTCCGCAGCCCCGACACGAAGCGATACATACTCGTCCGTTTCCGCCGAGATAGAAATCCCCTTGATTCGGGAATGGATGATAATACCATTATAATCGTTGATGAACAATAGATTGCTCCCGCCTCCTATATGCAAGGATAAACATTCCTGAAAGTATTCATCATGTAAGATTCGTCGCAACTCCTCCTCCGTCTCATACTCCATGAACCAACGTGTCTTTACCGGAAGATGGAACGTATTGTGTTTCTCCAACGAATAATTCTGCTCTATTCTCATCGTCTATTTTATTTTTAGGGCAAAAGTAGTCATAAATAACTCATCCGCAAATTATGTAGTTCCGGATTTTTTCAGTAGATTTGTATATAGAGTTGATCGTATGGATGAGAACACATCCGGCATATCCGGTGAAATACAGAAGATGATCCTCGACAAGTTAAACACGTTCAATCGAGGAAAAACGTCAGACAAAGGGCGGTATTACATTCTTTTGCCTACCTCAAAGACCTTATATTATACGCTTTGGTTCTTTACACCTTCGGCCACTTATCATCCGACAGTCTATTTGGCGAATCTCGACTTGAATGCCATCAGCTCGGTGAATAAGGCAATTAAGATGGTAAGCAACTCCTTTCTACCTTTATTTATAACGACAGATATCAAAGACTCTCCCGATAATGGAGACGATATTATTTCTTTCGGTAAATACAGAGGATACCATTTGCATGACATCTATACGATCGATCCCCGATACGTCGTTTGGATAGCCGATAAATATGAGCCTCACGTAAAAAGCGAGATGCGTTTTAAAGAGTTAGCTGTGACCTACAGTAAAATCTATCTCGACCTACAGACCCGTAAGAAATATAAAATGCCTGTAAGCCGCTTTGTAGGAACACCGGGAGAAAAATTGAGCGATTTAAAGTTAACAATCACAAAAGTCCGCATAGAAGACGATTCTTACAAGACACAGATTATCCGTGGTACCGAATATTTCTATGTAGATCAATTGCTCACGGCCGTGGACATCGCCGGAAATTATTTCTTATTGAGGATAAAAGCGAAAGATCGTAGTCTTACCACGCAAACGTTACCACCGGGCGCTCATGCTTTCCAAGTAGGGGAAAAATTGACTTTGACTTCCGCTAAGGTCTTAAAACATATAGAATCCCGTACTATCAAGTACACACGAATCGGGTATATCAAGATTCAATAAATGTTTCGAAATTCGCAAACTAACACATTATTAACATTTTTTGTTCTTAAAAATGTAACAAACATCTGTAGGCCTTGTTTAATAAGAAACTCAAATGCAAATGTATCTTTGCAAAACGTAACTATAAAACCAGCTTCAAAGTGTACATTTGTAGTGTTTAACAATTTAAAAAATTTGCATTTTATGAACAAAGCAGAACTTATAGAGGCTTTAGCAGACAAGACCGGGTTACAAAAGCAAGAAGCAAAGAAAGTATTGGATGCTTACATCGAGATCGTAACTGAGCGTATGTCCGAAAATGAAGAAATCGTACTTGTCGGATTTGGAACATTGATCCCAAGACCGCAAACACAGCGTCTTGCCAGAAATCCTAAAACAGGTACTCCGGTAATGATCCCCGCTCGTACGACCGTAAAATTCAAACCGGGTAAATTCCTCCTTGAGGCGATGAATGCCCACCTGAAATAATAAAGTAACCGAAAACGTAGTAAAAATATCCCCGGTAAGGGGATAAAAAATCATAAGTATGAAATCTTTCATTTATAAGTATGAATGAAAAATTTCATACTTATGATTTTTAGTGTCCGGAAATGATTACTTTTGGGCTCAAAAAAAGACTCATGAGAATCGTCAATCTTGGAGACACAAATTCCATATTAAACAAGTTTGTTGCAGAACTTAGAGATGTAGACATACAAAAAGACAGCCTTCGTTTCCGTCGCAATGTTGAACGTATCGGAGAAATCATGGCTTACGAGATCAGTAAGGAATTTCATTACAGTACGAAAGACATCCAGTCCCCGCTAGGTATAGCCCCGATGAATACGCCGGACGATCGAATCGTGATTAGTACGATCTTGCGTGCCGGGCTTCCATTCCACCAAGGTTTCCTTCGGTATCTGGATAATGCGGAGAACGCTTTCGTATCCGCTTACCGCAAATATAAAGACCGTTTGAATTTTGATATTCATATCGAATATATCGCCTCTCCTCGCTTAAAAGGTAAAACCTTGATCATATCCGACCCGATGTTGGCCACCGGAAGCTCTATGGAATTGGCGTATGAGGCCCTGCTGACCAAAGGAGTACCCGACCATGTACACGTAGCCTCCATCATCTCAAGCAAACAAGCCTTGGAATACTTGCAGAAGAAAATGCCGGATGACAAGACTACAATCTGGATCGCCGCATTAGATAATGACCTCGACGATCATTCTTATATCGTTCCCGGATTAGGCGATGCAGGAGATTTAGCGTTCGGCGAGAAGGAATAGGGATGTGTAAACCAAAACGTACTGCCTTTGCCCAACTCGGAATTTACACCGATCCGACCACCTAGTCTATTTACGATGGTCTCGCAAATAGATAGCCCCAAGCCCGTACCTTGTTTAAACGTATTTCCTTTATAGAAACGATCAAAGATATGGGCTTGTATCTCTTGGCTCATGCCATCCCCCGTATCAGTCACGGAGAATTTTATCTCATCACCTATGATCTCGTAAGCTAAGGTGATACAACCTTCGCTCGTATACTTGATCGCATTGTTAAGGAAATTGGAAATTACCTGCGTCAGCCGCATACGATCGCTATAGATTTGGCATTCCGGTGAATCTTTGGGAGCGATCAGAGCTACGTTATCGGGCATCTTAATACGGAAAGAGGTCACGATCTCATTGATCACCTCTTTTACGCTCATATCGGCGAACTTGAAATCCATCGTACCAGATTCAATTTTTGCCAAATCTAGAATATCACTGATCAATTGAAGCAACATCCGATTATTGCTATCGATGATTTCCACAAACTCATGCCTCTCCTCGGGATCATCCGTTTCCGCCAATAATTGAGAAAAACCGACAATGGCATTTAATGGCGTACGAATCTCATGACTCATATTCGCTAGGAAGGCAGACTTCAAACGATCCAGTTCTTCCGCCCTTTCCCTTTTCAATTGAGAGTCCTTTAACTCCGTGATATCATAATTAATACAGATCATCTCCGGTTTATTCGGGTCTACGCTTTGAGGGTTACGGGTGATATTGGCACAAATCCATTTCCATCCGTCACCAGACTTCACACGCACTTCCCTACGGAAATGATGCGCTTTGCCCTGTTTTACCTCCTCAAAGAATGAGTTTATATATCCAGCGTCGTTCGGATGAATATAAGAATAAATCCCAATAATTTGGGACAAGGGGGTTCCATCCTTCTCTCCCATATTCTCATACCATTGCTTAATGGCATAGCCCTCAAAGGTATATAAGTCATAAAGGGCATAACCGACTTTAGCGTATACGCTGACCAAGGTAAATACATTCTCAAACTCAGAAATACGGTTATAGGCGATCATCTTTTCCGTATTATCCAAATTAATAAGTAAATAGCTGGAAGGTTCACCTCTTTGGTCATATAAAATACTGGCCTTGGTAACGATATCCATCTCGCCTACTTTCGAGGTGTTATAATAATCATCGACCTTCTTAAACGAATAATTCAGCCGGAAATTCACGGATTTATTC
>OLZA01000556.1_pt1 | contig 19442 bp, 11 predicted proteins | sample 1673431 | NCBI WGS metagenome assembly OLZA01 (sample SAMEA103958111, study PRJEB25191) | human gut metagenome | biome: human-associated habitat [ENVO:00009003]; feature: intestine environment [ENVO:2100002]; material: feces | place: Germany | collected 2013/2015 | reverse complement strand
CAGACCATCATCGGTTTTAGGATGTGCTGCCAGGTACTGCTTGATCAGGGCTTCATACTCCTCCAGAGTCTTAGGATATTCATAATTATTTTCCTTAAGAGCTGCGTACTGTATCTGGCAGTTTCCTCCGGTTACCAAAGTCTGGTATCCTACACCAGCATAAGAAAGCTGATATATTCCTTCATCTCCAGAACCCCATTTCAGCTTTTCAAACTCATCGCCGTACATTTTTTTAATATTTGGACCATATTCCTCGATCAGATCTGTCATATCAATAAGTGCACCTGCCTCATACAGACTGTTTACACTTTGCTTAGCATAAATCATATCTGGATATTCGTCCTCAGCAATCATCAAAGATATATCCTCGGAAGGATCACCTGTACTGGCTACCGGATAGGAAATATCCAAAGTCACACCTGTGGCTTCAGTAATCGCCTGAGCAACAGGATTTTCCCAGTTACCATTTTTTCCGTCTGCATTGTAGTACTTAAAAGTTATAGGTGACAAATCATCCTTACTGTCCCCAGTACTGCTCTCGCTGTTTTCATTCTTGCTGCTTTCGCTCTTACTGCTTTCCGTATCCTTGGAGCCACATCCTGCCACTGTTCCAACGCAGAGTGCTGCTACCATAAGCAGAGCTAAAATTTTCTTCATTTTCATGTTATTCCTCCCTATATTCTTAGAAAGTCCTACTATAAGGCCAAACATTTGAGATTTTACAATACCTCTATTATTTGTCTCTCATTGCAATAACTCTCCAAGATTATTTTAGATTTTCACGCGCGTTTTTGCTTATCTGAAAGATATCATGGATAGTATATTGGAAGATATAGGAAAATTAACCTTTAAATTTAGAAATATTGACTAATCATTTTTGTAAAAAAAGGTACACCCGTGCGAACCTTGAAAATTTCATATACATTCATCAGATACATTCCTTGAGCCAACAGCCAAATGAAGGTACGCCAAGACCCACCTGCCGCTAACGGTATCAGCGGGACAAAAGGTGGAGAGCGACCCCGAAACCATTCTGAAATATCTGGCAGCTACGGATACGGCCACGACAGGCTTAGGGTATAATGATACTTTTCTACGGAACCGGCGGAGTACCCGGCGGGGGTGAGATTCCCATGGACCCGATTCGCTATCGGGCGTCTGATGACTTCCTTTTCTGCATTTAGGGTTCGAGGAAAAATGAAATGCAGCGACGAAAGCCCCAAAGGATGCTTTGAGGCTTTCGTGGATCAGAAATGATTCAAATTCAGAGAAAGGAGGAAAACCCCATGGAAAACTGTAAGGTGATCGCCATCACGAATCAGAAGGGCGGCGTCGGCAAAACAACGACCGCAGTCAATCTCGGCGTGGGACTTGCAAGCTCCGGGAAACGGGTCCTGCTGGTAGATGCTGATCCGCAGGGCAGCTTAACGGTGAGCCTCGGCATAAAGAACCCAGACGAGCTGGATGTATCGCTGTCTTCCCTTATGCAGTCGGTCATTGATGATGAGCCGCTTGCAGAGGGTGCAATTATCCGGCACCAGGAGGGTGTGGATTTGCTCCCCTCGAACATTGAGCTCTCCGGTATGGAAACGGGCCTGTTCAATGTCATGAGCCGCGAGTATGTTCTGAAGAACGCCATCGACGGCATGAGAAAAAGCTACGACTACATTCTGATTGACTGTATGCCCTCTCTGGGCATGATGACGGTCAACGCGCTGGTTGCGGCAGACAGTGTGATTATCCCGTCTCAGCCGAATTTCCTGTCAACCAAAGGTCTTAACCTGCTTCTGCGCTCCATTTCAAAGATCAAGCGGCAGATCAATCCGAGGCTGAAGATTGACGGCATTTTGCTGACGATGGTGGATAACCGCACCAACAACGCCAAGACGATTATTTCCTCGCTTCGTTCCACCGTGGGAGAGAACATCCGCGTGTTTCGTTCCGAGATTCCCTTTTCGGTAAGAGCTGCGGAGTGCAGTCTTTCCGGAGAAAGCATCTTCTCCCACGACAGGAACGGCAAGGTCGCAGCAGCGTATGAGGCACTCACAAAGGAGGTGACAGAGCTTGAAGAGCGTGCAAAAAATCGATCTGGGCCTGACCGGGTACGATGAGCTCTTCATGAATGACGCGGAGCGAAAGGAAAATAAACTCCCGCGCATTTATGATATTCCCCTCTCGGAGATCGACGATTTCCCCGACCACCCCTTCAAGGTGAAGCTGGACGAGGACATGGATCAGCTTGTCCAGAGCATCAAGGAGCGTGGGATCATCACCCCTGTCACCCTCCGACCAAAGGAGGACGGGCGGTACGAAATCGTATCAGGGCATCGCAGAAAGAAGGCCTGTGAGCTTGCCGGCTTTGACACCGTGAAGGCCGAGGTGCGGGAGATGACCCGCGACGAGGCCATCATTCTAATGGTGGAATCGAACCTGCAGCGCTCTGTGATCCTGCCGAGTGAAAAAGCTTTTTCGTACAAGATGCGCTTGGAGGCCATGAACCGACAGGGCCAGCGCACAGATTTAACTTCTACACCAGTGGTGGAGAAGTTGTCAGGAAAAGAAGCACTATCGGTTACGAGGATTGGAAACGACTCAGGTGAAAGCCGCGAACAGGTGCGACGCTATATCCGCCTCACGGAGCTCATTCCGGAGCTTCTGGATTTGGTTGATGAAGGACGCATTGCGTTCAGACCTGCGGTGGAGCTTTCGTACCTGCAAAAAGAAGAACAGGGTGCGCTGCTGGAGCAAATTGCCTATGCAGATGCCACGCCGTCCCTTGCCCAGGCCATTAAGCTGAAGCGGTTCTCTCAGGACGGAAAGCTGAATAACGAGGTCATCGAGTCGATCATGAGCGAGGAAAAGCCGAACCAGAGGGAGAAAATCAACATCAAGTACGCAGAGGCCAGAAGGTTTATCCCTGCCAGCGTTCCTTACGAAAAAACCGGTGAGTATATTCTGAAAGCGCTGGAATATTATCACCGGTATCAGGAAAGGCAGAAAAGTCGGAATGACGCAAGATAGGTTCTTCGCCAAGGGAGCAGTCTACCCTTTTGACGCTGCGTCAGCGCCGTTCCCCCTCTCACACTCTCCCCTTCATTTACCGGCAATACCAGCTCAAAAGGAAAATATACAGGCGGCACAATTGAAGAAAACAAAGCGCATTCGTACAATATGAGAAAAACAGTCATTGGAGGTCATCCCATGAAAAAGCTTCTTATATTGTGCGCACTCCTGCTTGCCGCATTGCTTTCCGGATGCGCCGCAGAGCCCTCGCAAGGCCAAACGGCAGGAAACACATCGAAAGCTCCAACGCCACAGGAAGAAACGCCTGCTTCCTTTGAGCCGGTATCCACAGATTCAAGCGCTCACACCAAAGCCCCGACAGAAGTCGCCGATCCAGCAGCTTGCATACCAAATGAGGACAAGCACGATAGCAGCCCGAGCTTTTCTTCTGAGCCGGTAAGCGCATCCACAGAGTCGAATGCACCGGCATCGGAAGAAACCAAGCAGCCGCCCGTGCTTCCGGAGGAGCCGGTGGAAACAGAGAAACCCACAGAGGAACCATCCGTTCCTGCGATAACCGAGCCGGAGCCGACTCCGGAGCCTGAACCTGTATTTGATATCGAGCACTGGATTTCCTACGCGAAAAGCACGGCGGTGAGCTTGGGACTGACCTTGGAGAACTCGGCAACAGAATGCTGGGACAATCCGATCACCGCAGATCAGGGCTGCATCTATCTGGAGCGAGACATTAACTCGCGCTTGAAGCGATATGCCGAGGACAAGAGCATCACAGATGTCTGGATCTGGTACGAATGCGTCGGCACAGACAAGTATCTGATCTACATCGGGTACGCATAAAACTTTATATCACTTTGAGAAGCGTCGTAGAAATACGGCGCTTTTTTCATACCAAAATTCAATTTCAGGAGGAATGAAACCAACATGAAAAAGAACATTTTCAGACGGGGAATGTCGGGACTTCTTGCGGTTCTGATGACATTCACCGCGCTCATGGGCATCGGCACGACTACGGCCTTTGCTGCCTCGACTGCCGGAGAAACCGCTGAGTCCTATTCCGTAGGGTTCCCCAGAGACGGGGACGCCAATCTGGATTACAGCGGCACATGGGGTCATGATGAGCTTCACTACATGAATGGCTGGACCTCCGGCGAGGCAACCTGGATGACCACGCTGCACACCATCGGCTCCTTCGATGGACAGGCCTGCTACTGCATTGAGCCGGGCGTGCCCCGCTTGCTGGGCAAGACATATTCCCGCCATGGCGAGGATTATTGGAAGAACTACCCGTCCGACTGCAACAGCACCATCGACGCTGACACCATCAAAACCCTGCTGGGACGGATCATGCAGTACGGTTATCAGGGCAATCTTTCCACCTCGTGGAGATCGCAGAATGATGCGGATGCCGACAAACTGGCACATATGATGGCCACCCAGGCGTTAGTGTGGGAAACGGTCGTCGGAGAGCGGGATGCCAACTTCAACCATGTGGACCCCGGCAGTGCCGATGCAGTGAAATCCGTTTACCGTACCAGCCACCCGCTGTACAGCCGCTTTTCCGCTTATTATGACAGCATTGAGGACAGCGTGCAGAAGCATACCATTGTCCCGAGCTTCATGGCCAAAAGTACCGGCAAAGCACAGACCGTCGAGCTGAACTGGGACGGCAGCTGCTATTCGGCCACGCTGACCGATACCAACGGCGTCCTGGGCAATTACCGTTTCTCTGCTAACCAAACAGGTGTGTCCTTCTCTGTTCAGGGGAATGTGCTGACGATCTCAACTCAGAATGTGCCTACCGGCACGCTCCGTGTCACTGCCGAAAAGGAGGCTCTGCGTAAGGGTGTTGTGGTGTGGAGCGATGGCCACTATGGTCCGGACGGCACCATGCAGGATGTTGTTACCTACAGCGCTACGGTCAGCGACCCGGTCACAGCCTTTCTGAATCTGAAGGTCAGCTACGGCAGCGCCAAAATCATCAAGACCAGCGAGGACGGCAAGGTGGACGGCATTGCCTTCACCATCACCGGTGAAGGCATCAATCAGACCGTTACCACAGACCGAAACGGCGAAATTCGCATCGACAATCTGATGCCCGGCACCTATACCGTCACTGAGCAGAGCTATGACAAGTATGTGCCCCAGGAAAGCCACCGTGTCACCGTGCTTGCCGGACAGACGGCAACGGTTTCCTTTAACAATGTGCTCCGCCGCGGCGAGTTGACCGTGACCAAGACCTCCGAGGACGGACTGAACCAGGGTGTGAAGTTCCACCTTTTTGGAACCTCTCTCAGTGGCCTGCCTGTAGATGATTACGCCGTCACCGATGAAAATGGTGTGGCGACTTTTAAGGATGTGCTCATCGGCACCGGCTACACACTGGAGGAGATGGATACCGCCATTCGCTATGTGATTCCCAACAGTCAGAGCGCCGCAGTGGAATGGAACAGTGTAACCAATAAGAGCTTTTCCAACATCCTCAAGAAATTCAATGTCACTGTCACTAAGAGTGACTGTGAGGTCGGAACGGCGCAGGGCGACGCTTCGCTTGCCGGTGCCGCCTACGGCATTTATAAGGGCGATCAGCTTGTGGATACCTACTACACCGACGAGAACGGCCAGTTCACCACCGGCTATTATGTCTGCGGCGACGACTGGACGATTCGTGAGATCAGCCCCTCCGAGGGCTATCTGCTGGACAGCACCGTTTATCCTGTCGGTGCAGAGGCGGCCAATTACACCGTTGAGCTGAACGCTGCGCCTGCTGTGGCTGTTGCCGAGCAGGTGCAGAAGGGCAATATCGCCATCATCAAGCACTCGGATAACGGTGATACGCAGATCGAAACTCCCGAGGAGGGTGCAGTATTCGCCGTCTATCTGAAATCTGCCGGCAGCTATGAGGCGGCAAAGGATACGGAGCGGGACTACCTGACCTGCGATGAAAACGGCTTTGCCCAAAGCAAGGACCTGCCCTACGGCGTGTACACTGTGCATCAGGTTTCCGGCTGGGAGGGTCGTGAGCTGATGAGCGACTTTGATGTGTTCATTGCCAAGGACGGTGAGACCTATCGCTACCTCATCAACAACGCCAACTTCGAGTCCTTCATTAAGATCATCAAGGTAGACGCGGAGACCTGCAATACCATTCCCTATGCAGGTGCGGGCTTCCAGATCTTCCGTCCGGATGGCTCCAAGGTGGAAATGACCTTTACCTATCCGGAGGTTACCACCATCGACACCTTCTACACCAACGATGCCGGCATGCTCATCACGCCGGAGAAGCTGGAGTTTGGCAAGGGCTACTCCCTCAAGGAGGTCTCCGCTCCTTACGGCTATGTGCTCAGTCATGAGGCGGTCAAGTTCGATGTGACCGAAGAGAATTCCACCGAGGAAAGCGGCGTGACAATCGTTGCAGTGAAGCTTGGCAACTACGCGCAGAAGGGCATTATCAAGATTTCCAAAACCGGCGAGGTGTTTGCCTCTGTTGCGGCGGCGGACGGGGTCTATCAGCCGGTCTATACGGTGCAGGGACTTGCGGGAGCAACCTATGAGATCAAGGCAGCAGAGGACATCTACACTCCGGACGGTACGCTGCGCTGCAGCGCCGGTGAGGTGGTGGATACGGTGACTACCGGCGCAGACGGCATGGCGGAGAGCAAGCCGCTGTATCTGGGAAAATACGAAATCACCGAGATGAAAGCCCCCGACGGCATGGTCATTAACAAGGACGCCCATACCGCAGAGCTTGTCTATGCCGGGCAGGAGATTGAGATCACCGAAACCGCTGCCAGCTTCTGCAATGACAGACAGAAGGCGCGGATTTCTCTTTCCAAGGTGCTGGAGCAGAACAAGCAGTTCGGTATCGGTATGAATAACGAGCTTTCCGCCGTGACCTTCGGCTTCTATGCCGTCGAGGAGCTTACTGCAGCAGACGGCTCTGTCATTCCTGCGGACGGACTGATTGAGATTCTGTCCCTTGACGAAAACGGAAAGGCTGTGCTCAAGAGCGATGTTCCTTTCGGAAGCTACTATGTCAAGGAAATCAGCACCGACAGCCACTACATCCTCTCCGATGAGAAGTACCCTGTGACCTTCGCCTACGCCGGTCAGGAAATCCCCGTTGTGGAGCTTGCCGTCAATGACGGAAAGAGCATTACCAACGAGATGATCTACGGAGAGATCCACGGCATGAAGAAGGATGAGGACGGTAAGGCGCTGGCCGGGGCTACCATCGGCCTGTTCCTTACAGACGGCACCGAGCCTATCCTGACCACCGTTTCCGCAGAGGACGGCAGCTTTGCCTTCACGGACATCCCTTATGGCGAGTATGTGGTGCGTGAAATCACCGCACCGGAGGGCTATGTAATGGATGATACGCCTTATACCGTGAAGGTAGATCAGAACGGCGCTGTGGTTGAGATCGAGATCACCAACAAGCTCATTCGCGGCAGCGTTCAGCTGACCAAGGTGGATAAAGACTATCCCGATCATCACCTGAGCGGCGCAGTCTTTGAGGTGTACCGTGACGGAAAGCTCGTGGGCCAGATGGAGGAGCTGTCCGACGGCGTCTACAAGCTGGATGATCTGCCCTACGGCGATTACACGCTGAAGGAAACCGAGGCCCCCAAGGGCTTCTTTCTTGATGAGAAGACCTACAGTTTCTCCATTAAGGAAGATGGTAAAACCGTCGTCGTGGAAAATGAGGCCGGAAAGGGCTTTGTCAACCAGGCACAGACCGGAGGCATCCGCATTGAAAAGACTTCGGATGACGGCGTGCTGAAGGGCCTTACCTTCCGCGTGGAGGGCACGGATATCACCGGCAATGCCTTCAGCAAGGACTTTGTGACCGATGAGAAGGGTCAGATCCACATCGAGGGGCTGCGCATCGGCGATTATGTGATCTCCGAGGTGTCCAACAAAGCCAACGAGAAGTATGAGCTTCCCGCAAATGTCACCGTAACCGTTCACGAAGGAAAGACGGTCGTTGCCAAGTTCCATAACAAGCTCAAGCCTGTTACGGATATCCCCAAGACCGGAGATACCACCAATATGCCTCTTTGGGCAGCACTTGCCGGTATCTCTGCAATCGGTGCAGGTGCGGCGGCTTTCTTTACCTTCCGAAAAAAGAAGGAGGTAGGTAAGCATGAACGCTAAGGTCATTATCGGCATCGGTCTTGTGGTGTTTATTATCGCAGGGCTGATCGTTCTTCGCCTGAAGAACAGAAAGTAAAACGGCAAGGGGCGGCATCTTTTTACAGATGCCGCCCCGCTTATAAAAGGAGACGCTATGGAAGAGACAAGAAAAATCGGAGATTACTCCGTAAAGTATTCCATGTATATCGGGCACAAGGATATTGCTCTGGGCGAGAATCCCAACGCCGACAAGGATGAACGGTATATGTGCTGCTTCGTAGAGACCAACGCCATTTTCGAGCGCTATTCCGGAGCGCTGGTCAGCGACGTTTTTGCAGAGATTGCAAAGGTTTTCGGCCAGCGCGTAGCGGATGCAGCCGAGGAGATTATTCAGGAAAACGAGAGAGCCTGTCAGGAGGTCGGCATGAATGAGGAACTCACAACAAATAGTTGTAAGCCTATTTCCTATGAGGATTCCATCGAGAACAAGGTGGTTGTCGTCAAGGGTAGCATTCTCCGGCCTGAGTTCCGCCACGCCAATCACCAACTTATGCTGTGTACCGGTGGCTTCGGCGCGCAGGCAAATGCGCGAGGCCGTACCTGCTGCTGCATTTCTCTGTACGACGGGAGAAAGACCTCCTTTTACCGCACGGATTTTCTCGGTGCCATGGAGGAAAAGCGCCTTCCCGAATGGGCGCAGAAGGGCTTGGAGAAAGCGAAAGAGATACACGCGCAGGAAAAGAAGCCGGCTAAAGAAAGAGGTGACGCAAGATGATCGAGTATGAAAAAAGAGCAATGATCGAGGCGGAGGACAAATATACCTTTCGCCAGAGCACGCAGATTTCCATGCAAACCGGACTGATCGGCCACCTCCGGGCTGATATGGACACGGACGGCAACGGCTTTTTCAGCAGTTGGTTTGATTTCCGGGAAGAACTGAAAACCGACGAGTTCAAGGCAGAGTTTGATGATGTAATCAACTCTCTGCGTGAGGAAGGCGACATTCTTCATAACCGCAGGGCGCTTGCCAAGTACTGCTACTGCACCCCACAAAGCCGTATGCAGGAGGAGCCGGGCTACTATGGCGTTCGTGTGGACACCGAAAAATATGCCTATCTTCTGCGCCTGAACCCGGACAGGGGCGAATACAACCTGTACTGCTATTGCTATCGCCGGGACTGGCTCGATCAGCACCTGAAGGACGCAGAGAAAGGAATCCGTTTTATTGACAGCCACTACAAGGAGCTTTTTCGCATTCCGGACGGCGGCAAGGTGAAAATCCACTATTCGTGGAATGAAGACCAGATTCGCACCTGCCGGTATATCGACGATTACCATGTGGAGATCGGGAGCAACCTCTATCACATCTGCGAGTTTGCCGAGCGCATGGAATACGGCGGCCATACCTGTGAGCCGATTCGGGAGAACCTGCCCGAGCGGTGCTACAGCGTGCTCTCCGGAAGCGACGAAATCATTATCATCAAGCGCGGCGAAAAAGGCTACTTCAAGACGGACATTCCCGTCACCGACAAGGGCGAAGCCCGGAGCATCGCGAATGAGTATAATGCAAAGCTCGGCGTCAGCCGAGCGCAGGAAGAAGCGATGAAGGCCGGTTCTATGTTCGGCTTTCAGGTGCCCGCTGCTGACCCGAGAAATTATGACGCAGACGGAAAGCCCGTGATGCCGAAGGACAGAGGTGATGCACGATGAGTAAGGACGATTATCGCATCTGGTCCAATGCTGACCTTGACTATGAGGAGTGGAAAGACTGGATGGAGGAAGAATATCCGACGCTTTCCGATGACGAGCGCGTCGCCATGATGTATGAGGAAAACGGGCACTACCTTGAGGACGAACGGCTCAATCTGGACATCCAGCTTTCGCAGCCGATACTGGTTGTGGGCGATTTGGGGCTCTGGAATGGCAGGCGCATGGGATATAAGGAAATTCCAAGCGGCAATATCCGCGACTGCCTTTATTCCGACTACGACTACACCACCTGGTATGTGGACCGAAACGGAGACTTTCGGTGCGATGATACCCACCATGACGGTACGAACCATTATCTCTATCGGGTGTATAAGGACAATATTTCCCAGGCGCAGAAGGACCGGCTCAAAGAAAAAATCTACAACGGCACAGCCACCAGAGCAGACATTGCCCGCATCACCCGCAGGCTTGGTGATGAGATCGGGAAGGTGTACGGATGGAGCTTTCCAACCAGGCAGAGAGAGCGAGGTGAAGCACGATGAACCACGCACTGCCGAGCGAAAGTTATATTGCCAGACTGGACTATTTGGCTTTCAACGGAAAAGTATGCAGCAGCGTTGAGTACAGCGATGAGCAGCGCTTCCTGGAAGACCTGAAGGAGTCGCTCTATCACGGTGAGCCGCTGTGCGTCGTTCTGTACCGAGACCGGGACGGCAAGACCATTTCCCGCACGTTTCTGAACGACCTGGATACACTGCCAAAGGGACTTTTCATAGAGGACAGTTCCCCCAGAAAGCCGAAGGAAAGGGGTGAAGCACGATGAGGGTAAATGCCATGACAGAGAAGTTTGAGGATGTGACGGTTCTGGGGCATCCCATGCTTTTTACCTGCCTGCGGGTAGACCGCGATACCGTTCCACAGGGCATGTACATGTACGAGGTTCGCCACGATGATGACCAACAGGGCGAGCCGGTTCAGATTGCCAACTGGATCATGGTGAATCATTGGGGAACGTTGATTTCCGATAGACCCATTCGCTTGGAGCCCCGACTGGATGGGAGAAACGCCTACCGCGACATTGATCCTGAAAACGATTGGAACTATGAGGGAACGCTTACTACCGTGAAGGAGTACATGGAGAAGAATCCACCGGCGGTTCATAAGCAAAAAGACCACGAACCTGAGAGATAAGGAGAAGCTATGGATAAGAAGAAAGCCATCTGCGAGTATCTCCGTAAAAATCATATTGGCAAAGAAAATGCCATCCACAGCAAGGAGCTTGAAAAGCTGTTTCTGCTTGACGGACGAAATATTCGCCGCAAGATCAGCGCCTTGCGACAGGATGGCTTTCCTATTTGCAGCGATGAAACGGGCTACTATTACGCAGATAACCAGAAAGAGATCAATACCACCGTCTACCGGCTGAATGAGCTTGTGACGAAGGTGTCCAACGCCAGAACCGGGCTTTTATTTGCATCGATCCTCGGAGAGAATGCGCAGACCGTTGAGGTCACTATCAAAGTAAGATAAGGAGGGAGTTCCCATGCCGAGCAAATACAGAATCATTTTGGAGATGGCGTCCCAGACTGCCAGGGATATCGCCTCCAATGCCGACCGATATACCGATTTTCTGATTACGGCGGCAAACAACTACAAGTACAGCTTTAAGGAGCAGCTGCTCATCCATGCGCAGAAGCCGGATGCAACGGCGTGTGCGGAAATCGACACATGGAATAAACTCGGCAGATGGGTAAACAAGGGCACGAAAGGCATCGCGCTGCTGATCGACAGAGATGTTCCCTACAAGCTGAGACATGTCTTTGATATCTCCGACACCAACAGCCGTGCCGGAAGGAACATCACCCTTTGGCAGATGAAGCCGGAGTACGAATATGCGGTATCGGAAAGCCTTCAGGCCAGCTTCGGCGATGTGGAGGTGCCGCGAGATTTCCCGCACCTTCTCATGGATATTTCCGGTTATGCCGTGGAGGATAATCTTTCAGATTATCTCATGGAGCTGAACGCTGTCAAAGCCGGCAGCTTTCTGGAGGAGCTGGATGACACAAGCCTTGAGGCGTGGCTGAAAACCACACTGAAAAGCAGCGTCGCTTTTATGGCGCTCTCCCGTGCGGGGTATGAGCCGAGGCAGTATTTTGATCAGGAGGATTTCAGCCACCTCTTTGACTTCAACACCGTGGAGGTTATCTCCGTGCTCGGTGCCGCAGTCAGCGATATTTCTGAGATGGTCATCCGTGAAATGGGCGAAACCGTCAAGGAAATGGAGAAGGAAGAAAAACGGAAGATTCGCACATTTGCACAGGAGGGTACTTCTGCGTATCATAAGAACCGAACGGAAAACAAGGAAAGGAGCAACGAATATGGAACTGACCTATACGATGCAGGGGGATTATCTGATTCCCGATCTGACCGTGCCGGAGAGCCCGAAGCTTGGGAAGTATGGAATGCTGCGGCGGACATTCCTCCGCGAGCACCGGGATGGGATCTACACCGGGATGCTGCTGAACGGAACGCTGAACCGCCATCTGGAGGAAGTGGACCGGCAAGCCAACGAGATGATGGAACGCCTGACCCGACAGATGGCAGAGAAGCAGGGCGTGACGGAGCAGCTGAAGGCAGAGGATCAGATGCAGTGGGTGCAGATGATGAACTCCATTCGTCACTCGGCGGAGGAAGTGATTCTGAACGACCTGATCTACGCGTAACGCTCCCCACAGTTGAACAGCAGCAGGAAATTATCGCAGAAGCGGAGGAAGAAAAATCCTCCGCTTTTGCTATTTCTCAGGAGGACATCGACGCCATTCTGACACGGGGCAGCGGCATCCATCAGGGCAAATTCCGCATCTATGAGCAGTTTCTCAAACAGGATTCTTCCGAGAACAATATCACCTTTTTGAAAAACGAATACGGCATCGGCGGCGCGTATCCTGCCGTTTCCGGCAGAAATCTCGATGAAAGCCACGACGCCAAGGGAATCAAAATCAGCAGAGGCAGAATCTCTCGGCCCGATGCGGAACTGCTTTTGCGGTGGAATAAGGTCGAGAAGCGGATCGGGGAATTGATCCGTGCCGACCGCTATCTGAGCCAGGCTGAAAAGGACGACTATCCCGCCTACCGGGAGCAGGCAGAGGTGCGTAAGGAACGATGTGAAATCTCTGATGAGTTCCGGTCGATTGTCTATGATTACAATGACTTCGTGACGCAGCTTGGTGAGGAAAGCAAAGCATTGAATCTGTACTATCTCTCAAGCTGCTGGAGTGCGTTCAGCGTGGGCGAAAAGAAAATGCACGCCCGTACTGCGGAGGGTGACTTCATCCTCCCCATGATGCGCGAAGCAATGAATACGATCATTGCGGACAACACCCACCTGACCGCACGGTGCGAAGCCATGCTGGAAGCGTTGAACAGCGATGTGGCAAAGGCCCTTGAGCCGACCTTTGATGAGCTGAACCCTCCCCCGGAGCCCCGGAAGGAATACCGCTTTCATCTCGGTGATACGGTCTATATCGGCACACAGGAATACGAGCTGCTGTCTTTTGACGAGAAGAAGGTCGTCCTCTTTGATACACAGTTCCCGCTGTTTAACAAGGAGCTGACTCGTGAAGAGTTCGATAACCGGCTCAAAGAAAATCCGCTGAATGACAGGCTGCTGCAAGCCGTGGAAGAACCCCCTGTCGCAGACAATACGAAGGCGAGAATATCCCTTGACACCGGCAGCAACAAGGTTCACTGGATTTACTTCAATCCCGATGCAGATGCAGGTGGACAGTATGTTTCCGGTGACCTTGATTTCTCTGTTTTTGAAGAGCTTGTCGAGCAGTATGACATTGCCAACCATCCGGAAAACGCCGCCGACTTCCGAAATGACCTTGAAGAAATGTCGGATCAGTTCCTTGCGGACATCAATACCCCGTTCTTCATGGAAGCTGAAAATGACTATGAGATGGACTGCGATTATATCGAGTTCACGCCGGAAAACCTCCTGAAGATTCACGAGGATATTCTGTCTTTAGAGGCAGACCGGGAAGCAGCGCGAGAGACTGACCGATATGAGGCGGAGTTTGGTGCGGACGGCACACGGGTATTCAGAGAAACGGAAGATTTAGCAGAAGACGATTCCGAAATTGAGAGCCTAACGGACGAAGAATTGGATGCTCTGCCCATCAGCACCGTCAAAGACGGCGAGGTCGTGACCTACCCCAATGCGGAGGCCTTGCTGGATGACCAGGAAGAAGCGCTCGCCCCGCCTCTACAAGTGAAAAGGCCTTCCAAGATCGCGCCTCATGTGCTGCACCCGGAAATCAACACCGAGTACCGAACCAACTTCCAAATCGAGAGCGATGATATCGGCGTGGGCACGCCGCTGGAACGGTTCTATCACAATATCCGTGCCATTCAGCTCCTGAACAAGCTGGATGCGGAAAGCCGATTGGCGACACCCACCGAGCAGCGTGTGCTTGCCGACTATGTGGGCTGGGGCGGTCTCTCCGAGTTCTTCAAGGAGGATAATCCCCATTATACCGAACTGAAAGCTGTGCTCTCCGACGAGGAGTATGCGTCTGCGAGAGAATCCACGCTGACGGCCTTTTATACGCCGCCCGTGGTGATCAAGGCGGTGTACAGTGCCTTGGAGAACATGCACTTTCAGACCGGCAATGTACTGGAGCCCTCCTGCGGCATCGGAAACTTTATGGGGCTTGTTCCCGAAAGCATGAATGACGCAAAATTCTACGGCGTGGAGCTTGACAGTATTTCCGGGCGAATTGCGCAGCAGCTTTATCAGAAAAACAGCATCGCGGTGCAGGGCTTTGAGAGTACAAATCTGCCCGACAGCTTCTTTGACGCCGCAATCGGCAATGTCCCCTTCGGGCAGTTCAAGGTGCCCGACAAGCGCTACGACAAGCACAACTTCCTCATTCACGACTATTTCTTCGCCCGCACCTTGGATAAGGTGAGACCCGGCGGCGTGATCGCCTTCATTACCTCAAAGGGTACGCTGGATAAGGAAAATCCCAATGTTCGAAAGTATATCGCGCAGAGAGCCGACCTACTCGGTGCGATCCGGCTGCCGAACGACACCTTCAAGGCCGCTGCCGGCACAGAGGTCACATCGGACATTATCTTCCTCCAAAAGCGTGACCGATTGGTGGATATTGAGCCCGATTGGGTGCATCTGGACACCGACGCCAATGGCATCCGGATGAACGCCTATTTTGTGGACAACCCTGAAATGGTGTTGGGCGACATGCAGATGGTCAGCGGGCCCCACGGCATGGAGTCCGCCTGTATTGCTTATGAAAGTGCAGAGCTTGGAGACCTTTTACAGGATGCCATCCAGAACATTCATGCCGAGATTACCGAATTTGAAATCGACGATCTTGAAGCGGAGGATGAGGACCTTTCTATTCCCGCTGACCCTGATGTGCGCAATTTCAGCTTCACGGTGGTGGACGGTAAAATCCATTACCGTGAAAACAGCCGCATGAATCCCGTGGATGTTTCCGCGACTGCCGAAAGCCGCATCAAAGGCATGATTGCCATCCGTGATTGTGTCCGGACGCTGATTGAGTACCAGACGGAGGACTATCCCGATGCCGATATCAAGGCAGAGCAGGAAAAACTCAATCGCCTCTATGATGATTTCAGTAAAAAATATGGGCTTATCAGCGCAAGAGCCAACAATTCGGCTTTCAATTCCGACAGCTCCTACTGCCTGCTTGCCTCGCTGGAGGTGCTGGATGATGAGGGCAACTTCCTCCGCAAGGCAGATATGTTCTCCAAACGAACCATCAAGCAGAAGGTAACGGTGCAGTCGGTTGACACGGCTTCCGAGGCCTATGCTCTGTCCCTTGCGGAAAAAGCGAGAATCGACATGCCATATATGTCGCAGCTTACCGGTAAAACCGAGCAGGAGCTGTTTGAGGATTTGAAGGGTGTTATTTTCCTCAACCCCATGCACATAAGCGAAGAGGACGGCAAGCCGAAGTATCTCCCTGCCGATGAATATCTCTCCGGCAATGTCCGTGAAAAGCTCCGTTGGGCAAAGCGGAGTGCGGAGCTCTACCCTGAGGATTACGGAGAGAATGTCCGTGCTCTTGAGGCGGTACAGCCGGTTGACCTGACGGCAAGTGAAATTTCCGTGAGGCTTGGCGCAACATGGCTGCCTCCGGAAACCATCGAGGAGTTCATGTTTGAGCTGTTCAGCACCCCGCGCTACTGCCAATGGAATATCCATGTTCACTACGCGCAGTACACCGGTGAATGGAATGTGGAGGGAAAATCCTACGACCGCAGCAATGTGAAAGCTCACAATACCTACGGTACCGGTAGAGTCAACGGTTATAAGATTATGGAGGAAACCCTGAACCTCCGGGATGTAAGAATCTTCGACTACATCGAGGACGAAAACGGCAGAAAAACGGCTGTGCTCAACAAGAAAGAGACGGCTATCGCACAGGGCAAGCAGGAGCTTATTAAGCAGGCCTTTGCTGATTGGATTTGGAGCGATCCGGAACGCCGGGAGCAGCTAACCAAGCTGTATAATGAGAAGTTCAACAGCATTCGCCCCCGTGAGTATGACGGCAGCCACCTGAATTTCGTGGGAATCAATCCGGAGATCACGCTGAGGCCGCATCAGGTCAATGCCATTGCCCATATCCTCTACGGCGGCAACACCCTGCTTGCGCATGTAGTTGGGGCTGGGAAGACCTTCGAGATGGTAGCGGCGGCCCAAGAGAGTAAGCGGCTGGGGTTGTGTCAAAAAAGCCTGTTTGTGGTTCCCAATCACCTGACAGAGCAATGGGCGAGCGAATACCTCCAGCTCTACCCCTCCGCCAACATTCTTGTCGCCACCAAGAAGGACTTCGAGACCAAGAACCGCAAGAAGTTCTGCGGGCGCATTGCCACCGGCGACTACGATGCGGTCATCATTGGGCACAGCCAATTTGAAAAGATCCCCATGTCCCTGGAACGACAGCGTGCCATCCTGCAGCAACAGCTGGATGAAGTGCTGGACGGCATTTCTGAATTGAAGAAAAACCGTGGGGATAATTTCTCCATCAAGCAGCTGGAGCGAACCAAGAAAACGGTCAAGCAGAAGCTGGACAAGCTCAATGACCAGTCCCGCAAGGATGATGTTGTGACCTTTGAGGAGTTGGGCGTTGACCGTATCTTCATAGATGAGGCGCATTACTATAAAAACCTCGCCGCATTTACAAAAATGCGGAATGTGGGCAACATCAGCCAAACCGAGGCCATGAAGTCCAGCGACCTGTATATGAAGTGTCGGTATTTGGACGAGTTGACCGGCGGCAGAGGCGTTGTGTTTGCCACCGGCACGCCCATCTCCAATAGCATGGTGGAGATGTACACCATGCAGAAGTATCTCCAGTACGGAGCGCTGCGCAGGAATGACCTTCTCCACTTCGATGCCTGGGCCTCCACCTTCGGCGAGACGGTGACGGCTATCGAGCTTTCTCCGGAGGGCACGGGCTACCGCGCCAAAACAAGGTTTGCGAAGTTCTATAATCTACCGGAGCTCATGGCAATGTTCAAGGAGACCGCAGATATTCAAACGGCGGATATGCTCAAGCTCCCCGTGCCGGAGGCCCATTACCACAGCGTTGTTTTGAAGCCATCGGAAACGCAAAAGGAAATGGTGGCCTCTCTTTCAGAACGAGCCGAGCGTGTCCGCAATAAGATGGTGGATTCCAGCGTGGATAACATGCTCCTCATCACCAATGACGGCAGAAAGCTCGCCTTGGATCAGCGGCTCATGAACGATATGCTCCCCGACAGCGAGACAAGCAAGGTGGGCGCGTGTGCGGAGAATGTTTTTGACATCTGGCAGCGCACCGCCAATCGGAAATCGACACAGATGGTATTCTGCGACCTGTCTACGCCCCACGGCGACGGCAAGTTCAATGTGTACGATGATCTCCGGAACAAGCTGATTGCCAAGGGCGTTCCGGCAGAGGAAATCGCCTATATCCATACGGCAAACTCCGAGGCGCAAAAGAAAGAGCTGTTTGGCAAGGTGCGCTCCGGTCAGGTGCGTGTGCTCATCGGTTCCACGCAGAAAATGGGAGCCGGCACTAATGTGCAGACGAAGCTTGCGGCACTTCATCATTTGGATTGCCCGTGGCGACCGTCTGACCTGCAGCAGCGGGAAGGACGAATCATCCGCCAGGGCAACGAAAACAAGGAGGTCGATATTTACACCTATGTCACGGAGAACACCTTCGACAGCTACCTGTATCAGTTGGTGGAATCCAAGCAGAAGTTCATTGGGCAGATCATGACCAGCAAATCCCCAGTGCGCTCTGCGGAGGACATTGACGAAACCGCCCTGAGCTATGCGGAAATCAAGGCGCTGTGCGCCGGCGATCCCCACATCAAGGAGAAGATGGATCTGGACATTGATGTGTCCCGTCTGAAGCTGCTCAAGGCCAACCATCTGAGCCAACGCTATTCGCTGGAGGATCAAATCCTGAAGGAGTTCCCCCAGAAAATCAAATCGTTGGAGCAGCGCATTGAGGGCTATCAGGCGGATATTGACCAGCGCAAAAGAAATACCGAGCCCAACGAGGACGGCTTCTCCCCAATGTTTATGCCGGGCGGCACGGTAAGAGAAAAGAAGGCCGCCGGCGATGCCATCCTCGGCCTTTGCAAGACCATGACAAGCCCAGACCCGATTCCTATCGGTCAGTACCGAGGATTTGATATGGAGCTGTCCTTCGACACCTTCAGCCGGGAATATAAGATCACACTGATTCATCAGCTGCGGCACACGGTCACGCTGGGTACGGACATCTTCGGCAATATTCAGCGACTGGATAACACCCTCGGCGCTTTTGAGGAACGAATGGCAGCGTGCACCGAGCAGTTGGAGAATACGCGGGTTCAGCTTGAAAATGCAAAGGCCGAGGTGCAGAAGCCCTTTCCCCAGGAGGAAGAACTTGCGGCGAAAACGGCCCGTCTGAACGAGCTGAACGCCCTGCTAAACCTGGATAAGACGGAAAATGAGATCGTGGACGGTGAGCGAGGTGAGGAGGAGCCGCAGCGCACTTCAAGTGATAGGGAAAGATAAAACCGAATTTGCACAATTGCGGTGGCGAGCATTTGAGGATACAATAAACACAGAAAAGAATCGAGGTGCTGTAAATGTTTCGCCATAAAGCAGAGAAACGAATTGTTGAGTTGTCCCTTGACGAGGTGCGGCTGATGCGGGAAGCGCTTCTTACTTTTCGCAATAAGCTTCTTTCTGCCGGAAAGCCGACAGAGGATGTGAATGAGCTGATTATCAAGGTAATGAAATGAGGTGAGCAATTGGCAAATTTTTATATTTCCGATCTGCATATCGGACATGAAAATATTCTGCGGTTTGATAACAGACCGTTTGCGGATGTCAATGAGATGAATAACAAGCTCATAGAAAACTGGAACGCCAGAGTACGCAGCGATGACACGGTATACATTCTTGGCGATTTCATCTGGGCAAAAGAAAGCGAGTGGCCGTCCATTGTCGGTTTGCTTGGCGGCAACAAGGTGCTGATACG
>OLZA01000547.1_pt1 | contig 19678 bp, 20 predicted proteins | sample 1673431 | NCBI WGS metagenome assembly OLZA01 (sample SAMEA103958111, study PRJEB25191) | human gut metagenome | biome: human-associated habitat [ENVO:00009003]; feature: intestine environment [ENVO:2100002]; material: feces | place: Germany | collected 2013/2015 | reverse complement strand
TTGTTTTTTTAGGATTGTAAATTACATCATAGACCGTCGAATTTTCCGGCATGGTTTTTAAAACCTTCTCTTCCACCGGCGTCATATCGGCAGAGCGCCCTTGCATTCCGATAGGTGTTGTGTTTACAAGCATTTGATAGCGGCTTAAGTCGCGCACCTGGTCTATTTGATATGCTGTAAAAGTAATTTCAGGAAATTTCCTTCTCATATAAGCCAAATAATCCATGGCATTGGGAATGTTTCTTGTGTAAACACCAATTTCGGAAACTCCGCATTCAGACAGCGCCAGAACCGCAGCTCTGCTTGCTCCGCCTGTTCCTAAAAGAGCAACATTCGCACCTTTTAAATCAATATCTTTCGGAATTGCCTTTTTAAAGCCTGAAGCGTCTGTGTTGTATCCTGACAAGGTTTTATCAGCATTGATTTTTACAGTGTTAACTGCGCCTGCAATGTCAGCATATTTGTCAACATCGTTTATGAAAAGCGTAATCGGAAGTTTCAGCGGGATTGTCACGTTAAAGCCGGAATAATTTTCGCGTTTTAAGAATTTCACGCGGTCAACCAAATCCTCCGGATCAGTTTCAAGAAGTTCATAACTTGCATTTACTCCAAGACTTTCAAAGCCTGCCTTGTGAATGAATGCTGAAATCGAATGTCCGAGCGGGAAACCAATTAATCCGAATTTTTGCATAAACCCTCCCAATTTCATTATATCTTTAAACAATCATAACAGAAATATTTATAAAAACTGAATTGTAACAAAATGTAAACATGAATTTAAAAACGGCTGAAATTTAGTTATAATCTGCTGTATGGTATGGTATGGTATGGTGCGGTGCCGTACTGTCAATAGTTTCCGGCTTTTTGTTTTAATAAAAATACAGGGAAAATCGATTTTAACCATTTTAGAATTTTTAAAAAGTTATCCTTCCTTTTCAGGGGAAAGGTAACTTTTTTTATAGAAAATTTTACCGTAATTGTCAATGCTTTCTTTTAACGCCTGATTTTCGATTTCGTTGTAGTTTAGAATATCAAATTTGTAAGGTGTTGAAAGCTCGTCGAGTTCACAGGCAATATGGCGAAGCCCTTTGCTGTCTATCTCTCCAAAAATTGCAAAATCAATGTCTGAAGCCGGTTTGTAATTCCCTTTTGCTCTTGAGCCAAAAATTTTGACCATTTCGATACTTTCAATTTCTGAAAAAAGGTTTTGTATTAATTTTATAGTTTCATCATCAAGCCCGAAAAATTCCATTAAAGTTTTTCCCCCAGCTTTTCAGAAAGATTGTGTAACTGTTTTGTATATTCGTTGAGAATTTCGTTTGCAAGTTCTTTAGCAAAACTTTGATTGTATGTATGAGAGGTTTTGTTCCGGGCTTCCATCATTAAAATCCAGATTTTGCCGTCTTCAATCAGATTGTTTGAAAATGCTGATTTTATGGCTTCGCGCGGCGTATCTGTTTTTATCCCGCTGTATTCAAGATAATCCTTGATTGTTTTCCACGCAAGTTCAAACGCTATTTCAAAAGCTTGAACAAGCGCCATTGTATAAATTTTTGAAATCCCGTCCCTATTTATGCACTCTACTGTTTCATCAAGATTGTCCAGTGCTGTTTTGTAATTTTCAAATCTCTGAATCCATCGTGTTTCCTGCATAAAATCTCCTTTTTTTGAATTCTGTCCGGTTTATTCCGCCGGCATTTCATCACTTGGTGTCTCCGCGTCAGCAGTCTCAGTGACCGGAGCCTTGTAGCCGCAGGAACGGTTTGAACATTCGATAGTTGTGCCTTTTTTAAGTTCTTTTTTTACTAAAAGCCCGCCGCAGTCAGGACAAACTTCGCCTGTCGGTTCATTCCATAAAACAAAGTCACAATCCGGATATTTGTCACACCCGAAAAATACTGTTCCGCGTTTTGATTTCCTCTCAACAATAACGCCTTTGCCGCATTTCGGGCAAGTTACACCGGTTGAGCGGCGGTAAGGTTTTCTGAATTTGCAGCCTTCGTTTGTGCATTCAAGATATTTCCCGTAAGGCCCCTGTTTAAACACCATTTCAGAACCGCATTTTTCGCATTTTGCTTCGCATACTTCGAGGGCGTTTGAGGGTGCGCCTTCCATGTTTTCAGTCAAAACATTCATTGACATAACGGTTTTGCACTCCGGATAGCCTGAGCAGCCCAAAAATTGCTGGCCTTTGCGGCTTGTTTTGACAAGCATAGGCTTGCCGCAGTTCGGGCATTTGATGTTGCTTTCGATTTTTACACGCTCGCTGCTTCCAAGGGCCTTATTAACTTCCTGAATAAAAGGTTCGTAGAATTTTTCCAGCACCTCATTCCAAATCAGTTTTTTGTCGGCAATTTCGTCCAGCTTGCTCTCCATGCCGGCTGTGAATTTGTAATCCATAATGTCGGCAAACTGTGCGACAAGCTGTTTTGAAACCGTTCGGCCAAGAAGCGTCGGATGAAGCGCTTTTTCACGTTTTTCGACGTATTTTCTGGTCTGAATAACCGTGATAATTGTCGCATAAGTTGACGGACGTCCGATACCGTGCTCTTCAAGCGCTTTAACCAGCGAGGCTTCGTTGTAGCGCGGAGGCGGCTGTGTAAAGTGCTGTTTCGGCGTAATTTTTCTGCAAATCACTTTGTCGCCTTTTTCTAAATCCGGAATTTTAGAATCCGCTGCTTTTTCGTCTTCTTCTGAGTCGTTGTAAAGCTTTAAAAACCCGTCGAAGGTGACTTTTGAAGTTCCGGCTTTTAATATGCAGTCGCCTGCCTGAATTTCGATTGATTTGTTTGCGATTTCTGCATTTGACATCTGAGAAGACATAAATTTATTCCAGATGAGTTTGTAAAGCTTATACTGGTCAGCGTCAAGATACTGTTTAATGCTGTCCGGCGTGCGTTCGGGGTATGACGGACGGATCGCTTCGTGCGCATCCTGAACATTTTGTTTGCCTTTTGTGTAAATGTTCGGGGTTTCGGGATAATATTTTTCGCCGTAATTCCCGAGAATAAAATCTTTTGCCATTGCCTGCGCATCGTCTGAAACCCTGACACTGTCGGTTCTCATATAGGTAATCAAACCAACTGGAGTTCCTTCAATTTCAATACCCTCATAGAGTTTTTGCGCAACCTGCATTGTTTTAGAAACACCAAATCCAAGCTTTGAACTGGCTGCTCTCTGTAAGGTCGATGTTATAAATGGTGCTGTAGGCTTACGTTTTGTTTCTTTCTTGGTAACTTTATCAACAATAAATTCTGTTTCAGGATTGAGCAAAAATTCTTTAATCTTATTTGCTTCAGCTTCGCCGATAACAGCAGATGAATTAATATTAGCAGTTTGAACTCTTTGTTCTTTTTCAGCGTTTGTTTTACCGATTAAAGTTTGGGCTGTCTGCTCTGCCACTTGAACTTCTTTTTCTTTATTTGCTTCGGCTTCACCGACAGCGCCGAGTTTTTCTTGTTGTGCAACTTCTACTTTTGCTTTGTTAATTGCTTCTGCGGCTGCTTTTTTACCGATTGCGTCGATGTAGCCGCTTTCATCTGTAATATCTTTTATGTTTACGTTAATGATTTCTAGCCCGATTTTGTTAAGCTCTGTGTTTACGTTTGCGTTAATCTGTTCAAGAAATTTTTCCCGGTCTTGGTTGATTTCTTCAATCGTCAAAGTCGCAATCGCTAAACGTAATTGACCCAGAATAATGTCGCTTGCCTGAACAATTATGTCTTGCTTGCTCAAGCCCAAAAGACGTTCTGCGGCGTTAATCATAATACAGTCTTTGGTCGAAATCCCAAACGTGAAAGTTGACGGCACAGCAACACGGATATTACCTTTTGAAAGCGCGCCTTTCAAGTCGATATCTGTTGTCATAGGTTCAAGTGAAAGAACTGCGTAATCCTGGATCAACGGGATTATAAAAGTACCTCCGCCGTGAACGCATTTTGCGGTTGATGTACCACCTGTTTTACCGTAAACTACGATGATTTTGTTTGACGGGCAGCGTTTGTACTGGTTCGCGATGAAAATTAACGCCGCAATTACTATCAGCGCCGGAACCGCAATAAATGCCATAAATGTCGGGTCTAAAAACATCTTTTTCTCCTTCTTTTAAATTTTTATGATGTAAATTTTATTATCTTCTACTTTTGCAATTTTGACGGGCATAAATGCATTGATTTCTTCATCAGACAGGTTAACTGCACTCAATACTGAAAGCTGTTCATTTAGGGTAATTTCAATCTGTCCTTCCGCGTTCGGCTTGAACGCTGTATAAGCACGCCCCACAGTACCGACAAAGTCCTCAAGATTTATTTGCACGCGCTTGTCTAGCTTTTTAATCAAAAACATCAGGTATGCTGACAAGAACATAAAAATTAACCCGATTATTACGGCCAAAACCACTGATAAAATTACGCTTGTCTTAAACTGCACAATCGACGCCAGTCCAACCCAGCCAAACCCCATTAAAAACGCAAGTATCGACTGTACAGACAGAAAATTAAATGAAGTATCAACGTCTGTTAAAGAATCAAAATCAGCATGGACTTCCGCGTCCCCGCCTGTGAAAAGATATATTATAAGTTTTAATATATATAAAACTGTTGCAAACGCTCCTACATATAAATAAAGGTTTGTTATATTCAGAAATTCAGGCATAAAAAACTCCTTTCAAGTCAAATTGTAACCTAAAAGGAGCTTTTCTCTGTCATCCGTTTACATTATATTTTCAAGTCCGTATGTGAAGTCATTGCATTCAACGACGTGTTTTACGGCAAGCAAAACCCCCTGCATGTAACATTTTCTGTCCATAGAATCGTGGCGGATTGTCATAATCTGACCGGATGCACCAAAAATTACCTCTTGAGAAGCAATATATCCGGGCATTCTGACAGAATGGATGTGAATATTTGAGTAACTTTTTCCGCCGCGGGCGCCTTGAATGGTTTCTGTTTCAGCGCAATTGTTCAGCGCAAAATCACTTTTTACTCCTGCCATCAAGTTTGCCGTCTTAATCGCTGTACCTGACGGCGCATCTTTCTTCTGATTGTGGTGAAGCTCTATGATTTCAGCGTTATCAAAATACTTTGCGGCTTGTTTTGCGAACATCATCATCAAAACCGCTCCTGTCGAAAAGTTTGGCGCAATAAGGCATCCTGTGTTTTTTTCTTTTGACAGCGCCCGTAATTCCTCTATTTGGCTATCCGTAAGCCCTGTTGTGCCGATTACTATTTTAATTCCGTTGTTTAAACAGTAAAGCGCGTTTTCATAAATTGATTTTGGCTGTGTAAAGTCAATTAAAACATCAATATCTTCGACTCTTGCTGCTTCTTCAATTGAGTGATACATGTCATCTGCGGCAATATCAATTTTCGCAACTAATTCTGTCTGAGGGCAGTCAATAACAGCATTTACAACTTCTGTGCCCATTTTGCCTAAAGCTCCGCAAACTGCAACTTTTATCATGGTGTCTCCTTCTTAAATTTTACATCACAAGTAAAGGCACAAGCCTTTATTTTCTTTTTTCATTAACCATTATAACATTGATAAAATTCTTAATTCAAGACATCTTTTTTACTAACCGAGCATGTTTTCAAGTATTTTTGCATTATCTGTGGCTTTTTGAGACTGTTGGACTGTTGTTTTTCTCATATAAGATCTTAGCGCTTCACGAATTAATTCGCTTCTTGTTCGCTGTTCGTTGTTTGCAAGACCATCAACCCTGCTCAAAAACTCGTCAGGCATTGTCACTAAAATTTTTGCCATTATACTAACCCTCCTTTTATAAACTATAACATATTTTTATCATTTTGACAAGATGTTTTTAGGATTAACCAAACTGGCCTATAGACAAATTTTAAGAATTTGAAATATTATGTTTTTGTAATTTAAGGAAAGGAGCTTTTCATGGACGAAAACAATTACGAACACCACCATCACGACAACTGCTTTTTATGCGGACATCCTGTTTTAAAACATATATTAACAGGACTTTTAACATTTTTAGGTGCATTTGCAGCATTTTATGTAGTTACAGACTGGCATTACAAAAGAATGCTCGACCCGGTTGTTCAGATGAGAAAAATGGACCGCATTATGCAAAAAGAAGACCGCTACGCCCGAAAAATGTTTCACCGTGAAATGATGGAAGGCGCTAAAATCGATTCTAAAATTAATCAGATTGTACACATTGAAAAATTAGACGATTTTTACAAAATCATTATTGATTTAAAACCTTTTGACAACAACGAAAAAAATGTCGAAATTAAAACAGAAGGCGATACTTTGACAATTCATGCCGCAGGTGAAAACACTAAACACAACAGAAATGCAATTTTAAATTTCTCTCAAAGTTTTAGGTTCCCTGAAGACGTTGATTTAACAAGAATTGCTAAAACCCGAGAAGGTCATAATTACATAATCACAGTTCCTATTGACTAATCGTTGCATCTAACACCTTAAAAAGCCGGAGCATCCCTTCGGCTTTTATTTTATGCTAATATATCTCTATGAAAATATTAATCGTTGATGACTCTACAAATTGGGTAGAATATCATATTCATAATTTAAGAAAATTTCTGCCGCAAGACACAGAATACGAAACAGCGACAAGCGCCCGCCAAGGCGTCGATAAAATAACATCCGCTGTTGATGAACCATATGATGTAATTTTCACCGATATGCAGATGGAAAGCGACTTTTTACCGTTATTTGCAGGTGAATGGCTTATCAAACAAATAAAAACTTTTAAAGAATATGAAGATAAAAAAATTATCGCAGTGTCTGCTGCCGGAAATTTAAAACAAATCGCCGCTAAGTATGGAGTTTCGTATATTCCAAAATTGAACTGCGATGATATGAAAAGTTACAAAGAGAAATTCATGTAAATTTTTTGTTACAAACGACATAGATTACTAAAGTTTTTTACAAAAATTCCCGATTGAAAATCTATCAAAGATTAGAAGAATTCAAGGAGAAAACTTTATGTACAGATATGTAGTGTGGCCCGGTGCTTATAGCTTCAAAGAAGAGATAGGGCTATTCGTAAAATTTTTGAAAGACCAATTTGACAATCTTTCAAACAAAATTGAAAAAACAGAAAAAGCTGTAGATGAGAAAACGGCTGTTGATTAGGATTTTGTGTCTATTATTTAGTGAGTAAAGAATTTAACCCCGCAAAAGCGATTGCGGGGTTTTGATTTTAATAAACCATGTTGTTATAGATTATTTCAGAAGCTTTAACAATGAAATCCTTGCCGGCTGGTGAGTTGTAAGGCCGGTTGGCAAGAATTACGACAATATATTTTTTGCCGTTTGGCGCGTAAACAATTCCGGCATCGCCGAGCATTTTGCCGATATCGCCGGTTTTGTGGAGGAAGACTGCGCCGGAGCCGAGGCCTGCCGGGATTAGACGATCGTTGTGAACATGCCCCATGTAATCAAAGATTTTTTCGCGTGAACTCATTGATAAAAACTTAGGGTTTTCATCAATATTGTAAAGCATTCTTGCCATATCTTCGGCCGTTGTGTGGTTGGTGCCACCCAAATCCGGCAGCCAGGTTTGAACATGTGTATGCTTTAAGCCCCATTGGCGTATTGCTGAATTTATATCGGTCATTGAGCCGAGTTTTGACATTAACATATTTGTTGCAGAGTTGTCTGACTCTGTAATCATTAATCTCGCCAAATCATCAATTGTCCAAACAGAATTCGCGGCTTTAAACTGCATACTGCCTGAGCCTTCTGAGCGGTAGTACTCTGTTAATTTCATTTCATCATATATTGTAAGCTGGTTGTTCTCAATAGAACGGAAAAGTTCTATCAAAACAGGCACTTTAATTATACTTGCCGCAGAGTACAATTTGTCGGAATTAATTCCTGCATAGTTGCGGGTTTCGTAATCCCAAACGTATATAGAAGGCTCGATTGACGGGTATTGCGCCATTAAATTCTGCAATTGATTTTCTAAGCCTTCAAGCCTCTGGTGCTGTTCAAGTTCAATCATTTGAGGCTTTTTAGTTTCTGCTGTTGTAAATGCGAATTTACCTAAAAACCAATCGTTATGAAGATAGTTCAAAGTAGGTGTTACAATTCTTTCGTAATCAGCTTTGACTTCAGGATAAGGCGATTTGAAGAAAAGCGATTTAACAACCCTGTTGAAGCCGAATGGTATTACAATCAGGCCGACTGCAATCAAAAATATAATTGAAATCAGCCGATGTATATAATAATATTTTTGAGCCTTTTTAGATTTAACTCTTTTTTGGATTTGGCTTTGCGGGCGGTAAACGGGTCGCGCTTCAGTAACAACACGTCTTCGCGGAAGTTCACGAACCTCGCTGCAATCTCCGTAATAGTATTTTTCATGTGAATATTTTTTTGCTAATTCCGGCATAATTTCCTCCCGCCATGTTATCATTTTATCGTTTGGTTGAGCAATTGGCAAGTTAGTTACATTTTTTTTAACAAAATTAAAGAACAAAGAATGTTATAAAATTGCATTTTGCATTTTTCCATAGTAAAATTTTTGAATGAAAAGAGAGGGAATAATAATGGAAGATTGCATTTTTTGTAAAATAATTAACGGAGATTTCAACACTGAATTTGTGTATGAAAACGATTATGTTGCGGTGTTCAAAGACATTAACCCGAAGGCGCCTGTGCATTTGCTCGTTGTACCGAAAGTTCACGTTGCTTCACTGAACGAGCTTGAAGACAAAAATCTTATGGCTGAGCTTTTGCAGGCAGTGAAAGACACAACAAAGAAAATCGGATTAAAGTCATACAAAACCTTAATTAATACCGGAAAAGAAGCCGGTCAGGAAGTATTTCACCTACATCTTCACATATTAGGCAGCAAATAGCAGAAAGGAAAAACAAAATGACAAACGGAGTAAAAGAAGGATTTTATAAAGAAATAACACCCGCCGGGTTTGGAATTGCCATCAAGGCTAAAGATATACTTTTTTCAAAGCAGTCTGAGTTTCAGAAAGTTGAAATTTTTGATACCGAAAGCGCCCTCGGACGCGTCTTAACCCTTGACGATTTGATGATGACAACCGAAGGCGATGAATTCCATTACCACGAAATGATTGCGCATATTCCGATGATGAACCACAAGTGTCCTAAATCAGTTTTAGTTATTGGCGGCGGCGACGGCGGCACAGTTAGAGAAGTTTTAAAACACTCAACAGTTGAACGCGTTGTGCTTTGCGAAATCGACGGAATGGTTATCGAGGCTTGCAAAGAATTTTTACCAACAATTTCATGCGGACTTTCAGACCCGCGCGTTGAAATTAAAGTCGAAGACGCTATTGAATATATAAAAGATAAGAAAAATGAATTTGACATTGTACTGATTGATTCAACAGACCCGATGGGCCCGGGCGAAGGCCTGTTTACGGAAGAATTCTACACAAATGTAAAAAACTCTCTCAAAGAAGGAGGCATCGTTGCGGCACAATCAGAAAGCCCTTTTGTAAACAAAGAAGAAATTAAAAAAATGTATAATTTGTTGAAAAAAGTTTTTCCGATATGTTCAACCTACACATCAAATATACCGACTTATCCGGGCGGATATTGGGCTTGGGCGTACTGTTCTGTCAGCGTTGAGCCGCTTTCTTACATTGACGAAAAACGCTGTGAAGAAATTACCAAAACCTGCAAAATTTACAACAAAGACTACCACCTTGCACGTTTTGCACTGCCTAACTATTTGAAGGAACTTTTATAGGATGAAAAATTCAAAAAACGGACTTGTTTCAGTTATAATCCCTTGTTACAATCAGGGCTGCTTTATCAACGACGCTGTCAAGTCCGTTTTGAATTCCTCTTATCAAAATATTGAAATCATAATCGTTAACGACGGCAGCCGCGACTTTCTCACTAATGAAGTTTTAAAAGGTTTCAATGATGAAAGAATTAAGGTTATTCATCAGGCAAATCAAGGCGTTTGCGCGGCAAGAAACAACGGTATTAAAGAAGCAAACGGGGAATTCATTCTGCCTTTGGACGCTGACGACAAAATCGCGCCTCTTTACATTGAAAAAGCAGTAAAGGTTTTACAGCAAAACCCAAAAATCGGAATTGTTTATTGCGATGCCGAATCTTTCGGAGCTTTTAACAAAAAGCTTAATTTAAAAAAATTCAGTATCAAAAATATACTAATAGAGAATTTAATATTTGTCAGCGCAATTTTCAGAAAGGAAGATTTTGAAAAGACCCCAAAATTCCAAAATATTATGAACACAGGCTGCGAAGATTGGGATGTATGGCTTTCGCTGATTGAGCGCGGCGCACAGGTTCACAAAATTAATGAAGTTTTATTCTTTTACAGAAAATACGAAAATACCCGCACCACCTGCGCTTTAAAATTTAAAAATTACCTCAAAATCCGCCGCACAATCATCAGTCTGCACAAAGCGCTTTATAAAAAACATTTTCTTAAAGTAATTTTGCCTATGAGTTTTTTAATCCTGAAAAACGGCTTGTTCAATGTATTAAACAACACGAAAGGTTTACGCAAATTTTTAAGAAAGATTTATTACAAAACAACAATAGAAATTCTGGGGCTGTATCCTGAAATTAAGCGAATTAACAGAAGAAAAATTGATAAAGAAATTAAAGATTTCACAGGCACTCCGGCGCCCAAAAGACAGGCGCAGACCAAGATAATTGTTTCACTGACTTCAATTCCTGAAAGAATACAGACAATTCACTACTGTCTTTATTCTTTGATTTCGCAAAGCTTTCAAGCTGATAAAATAATTCTTTGGCTGGGAGAAGAAAAATTCCAAAATAAAGAACAAGATCTTCCGCAAGAAGTTTTAAAATTCAAAGATTGGGGAGTAGAAATCAAATTCACAAAAGACATCCGCTCGTTCACAAAGCTTGTGCCGGCGCTGAGGGAATTTCCCGATGACATAATTGTTACAGCAGATGATGATATTTTTTACGAAAAAGATTGGTTGAAAAATCTTGCCGAAACCTATGAGAAACATCCGCAAGATATTATTGTGCATAAACCGCTTGAAGTAAGCCTTGACACACCGTATTCAAAATGGAAAGCGCCACAAACGCAATCCTCTTTTAAAAACTTTATACTCGGTGTGGGCGGCGTGCTTTATCCGCCAAATCCGCTTCACAAAGACACGGTGAAAGAAGATTTGTTTTTAAACCTCTGTCCTCACAATGACGACGTATGGTTCTGGGCAATGGCAGTCAAAAACAACAGAAAAATCCGCCTCGCAGATAATTCAATTCCTACTCAAACTATAATCAGCATTGAGCGCGAATTAAATTTAAACAATGAACCCACGCTTTACAAAGGCAACCGCATATGCCGGACAGATTTGCAATTTTTGAATGTTTTAAGTTATTATAAAGACATTGAGGAGAAGTTAGAGGATTAATGGAAAAGAAAAAGATTAAACTTATTTATGATGCCGGAGCATTGTCTTATTACTATGAAAAAAGCAGCTCTCGCAGCGGAATTTTTTTCGTCGCATATAACATCTTACGCGAGCTTTCCAAACGCGAAGACATTGAAATTGTACTTTATGCTGATTTAGACCGCCTGCTTGCAGCAAAAAAGTTTGTCAAAACCCACCCCGAATTCCAACATATAAAAGTCCTCGGTAAACTTACTCTTTTCAGCCGTTTTCTTGGCTCAATTTCCTATTACAGATACAAGTTTAGAAAAATTGACAAAAAAGACAATCTCTTTAAAATGATTTACAGATTTTTTGCAATAAGGATTATACGATTATACAATGAGCACCAGTTCTTTAACAAAAGTCTGCAAAAAGAAATCGACAATTTTGACGTTTACTTTTCGCCAAACTCTGCACCGCCAAAAGTCGTTTTTCTAAATGAAAAAATAAAAAGGTTTATATTTCTCCACGATACAATTCCGATTGTACTGCAAGAGTATTTTCACACTATGCAAATAAGCACAACCTGGTTTTACAAACTCTTTAATTCTCTAAACAAAACAGATTATTACTTTACAAACTCCGAATACACAAAATCAGATTTTCTTAAATACTCTGACAAATTAAATCCTGACCATGTAATCACTGCATTGCTGGGCGCTGATGAGAAATTCCATCCCGTTTGCGATGAACATAAAATAAACGAAATTAAAGAAAAATACTCAATTCCAAAAGACAAAAGGCTTATATTAAGCCTATGCACGCTTGAGCCGCGGAAAAATCTTGTATTTGCAGTTAAAAACTTCGTGAAATTCATCCAGAAAAATAATATCGAGGACTGCGTCTTTGTCTTAGGCGGAGGGCACTGGCAGTTATTTTTGAAAAAAATTGAAGATGAACTTTCCAGTCTTGGAGACTTCAAGGATAAAATAATTAAAACAGGATACATTGAAGATGAAGACTTGCCGATATTATACAGTGCGGCTGAAAGTTTTGTGTACCCGTCGCTTTATGAAGGCTTTGGCATGCCGGTTTTAGAAGCAATGCAGTGCGGCTGTCCTGTCATTACCTCCAATAGAACTTCAATCCCTGAAGTCATAGCAGATGCAGGAATTCAAATTAATCCGGAAAAAGATGAAGAACTTGTCAGTGCTTATGAAAAAATGTATTTTGATGAAAGCTTCAGACACGAATGCACCCGGCGGGGTTTGGAACGCGCTAAAGATTTTAGCTGGAAAAAATGCGTTGATATTATTGTTAATACAATCGGAGAAAACTTATGACAACAAAATCCGAAATCCCTATAGTTTATATAACCGACAACAGATATGTAGAAATTGCAGCAGTTTCAATTTACTCGTTACTTAAAAATAAAAGAAAAGAAACAAATTACAAAGTTTATGTTCTAGGAATAGACTTAGCTTATGGCAGTGTTGATACTTTAAAAAGAATTTCTAAAGATATTGAAATTATCCACTGCGATAACAAATACAAAAACATGCAACTTCAAAATGACAAACTTTCACCGGCAACGTTTTTGAAAGTTGATATTCCGCAAATTTTTACACAATATGACAAAGTTCTTTATTTAGACTCCGATACGACTATTCATAAAGACTTGACCGATTTGTATAATATTGATATTACAGACTATTATGCAGGTGTGGCAAAGGACACATATTTTTTAAAGGACAAAAACAGCTTCCGCCCGGAAGGAATTAAAGATTACTTTAACGCCGGGGTAATTCTCTTCAACTGCGCCAAAAACCGCCAGGATAACATGTATCAAAAAATTACTGATGTCTACAAACTCGGCAAGTACAATGAATATGGAGACCAAAATGGTTTTAACATATGCTGGAATGAAAAAGTAAAATTTATTTCTTTCAGATATAATTTCTTTCCTACAATGCGTGATGTTTTCACAGGAGAACTTGCCCGGGCATTCAAGTGCTCGGAACGCGAAATCGTTGAGATGAAATACCATTATTCAATAATTCATTATGCCGGTATAAGGCATCTTCATCGCCGGGATTATCCGCTCGCTAATGTTTGGAACAAGTATTACGATGAGCTTTACGGGGACAAAAAGATTTTTAAATTCTGGAAATGGAAATTGAAAATTAAAGACCTCTTAGTCCTTGCAGGGATTTGTAATAAAGATTATTCCGTGGTAGAATGACACTGTAAATGAAATTTTGAAGAGGGATTATGTCTATAATTATAATGATACTACTTTTAAGTGTACTTATTTTGGTTCACGAAGCCGGACACTTTTTAGCGGCAAAAATGTTTAAGATGAAAGTTGCGAAATTTGGTTTCGGACTTCCAATCGGCCCGACGCTTTGGGAAAAACAGGTTGGGGATGTGAAAGTTATTGTTCACGCTTTTTTGCTTGGCGGATATGTTGCGTTTCCGGATGACGAAGAAGAATACAAAAATTTGCCGGCAGATTCTCCTGACAGATTTTTAAACCGTCCTATTTATCAACGCTTAATCGTTGTATCAGCGGGTGTTTTTGCAAACGTTGTTGCAGCGTTTGTAATTGTATTTATTACAGCTGCAATCTGGGGACATCTGCCTTCTGACAAATACGATGTTTATATTACCAAAATAGTCGCGGATAAAAATGCGTCCGTTTGGAATTCCGGTTTACAACCCGGCGACAAGGTTATTGAAATTAACGGCTCTAAAGTTGATACGGATTTTGCACTTCCGCTTTTTGCCAGATACAGCAAAAAATTCGACGGCAAAGCTGATGAAATTCTTATTAATAAAAATTATGAAAAATTAAAAAAGTTAAACCCGGCTTTCACACGCGACGAAATTATACCAAAAGATGTAACTGTAAAGCTCCCTGACTTTACGCCGGAAAGCCCGGTTCTTTTAACTCAAAACCAGCTTAAAGGTCTTGAACGATACAAAGATAACCAAATTGATCTTAATGAAAAACAAATAAAATTGCGCGATGAAATTCAAAACAGAAAATTCTACACCTCAAATGGCGAGGTTACATTAGAAGATTTAGCATATGCAATTTCAGACAACGCACACCCGATAAATATGAAAGTCTTAAGAGACGGGAAAATAATTCAATTGAAACCCATATACACCAACACTGAAGGCATGATCGGCGTTGAAAGAAATTCCAAAGAAATTTTCATTCCGACAAAAGATTTTAAATCTATTGTAAAAGGCAGTACAAAATACTTATATGATCAAACTTATATGCTTCTTTACGGGTTAAAGCAGATATTCACCGGCAAAGTTAAGATGACTGACCTTCACGGTGTAATATTAATCACAAAAGTCGGCGGAGACAAAATTCAACACGAAGGAATTTTCCCCGGGCTGCTTTTGACTGCAATAATTTCGCTTGATTTGGCAATAATTAACTTCCTGCCAATACCTGCGCTTGACGGCGGCCACGTCATGTTTTTATTAATTGAAAAAATTCTCGGCAGAAAACCGGATGAAGAAGTTATAAATAAAATTGGTACAGCGGGATTTATGTTTTTAATAGCGCTGATGGTTTTTGTCCTGGGCAACGACATTTTTGCACTGCTAACGCACAAGTTCGGATAAAATTTCACCCTTCTCCCCAAGGTGGGATGCAAAACGAACACTCGAGCAAGGCGAGAGTTGTGAGCTTGTATTTCGAAGATAGAAGGGTGAATGTGTGATTTTTTTAATTATTCTTTTTCAAGCGTTCAAAATCGGCCTTAATTTCGTCGGCTTTTCGGGAAAGCTTGTTATAAACTTGCGAATTTATCTCTCCGCCAATAAGAATAAGAATGGATGTATAATAAAACCAAACCATCAAAACAGCAAAAGCACCGATTGTACCGTAAACCATGTTATATGTTCCAAGGTTGTTCACGTAAAGCGAAAATCCCCACGACCCAATGAGCCAGAATGTACAGAAAAAGAATGTTCCAGGAAGCGCACTTGCTCGTTTAAATTTTTCATTTCCGCGCAAATCCGGCAAGATATAATAACTTAAAAACGCCATCAGGTACAATGCCAGAAACGCTACTGGCCAACGCAATGTCAAAAGCATTATAGCAATGTTTTTTGTCATATGGAAATGAGTTACGAAAAAATTAACAATAACTTTACCAAAAATAATAAGGTTAATAGTCAAAAACATAACCATTGTATTTACAAAAACCATAATTAAAGACAAAAGCCTTGTATATAAAAAATTTCGTGTTTCTTCAACTTTGTAAGCGCGGTTAAGCCCTTTAAGCACAACAGCAATGGCGTTGGTGGATAAAAACAAAGTTATACAAAAACCTACAATTGCCATTAAACCACCCTGAGAAAAAATCATAACTTCAGAAAGGACTGTAATTATCAATTCCATAGCCTGTTCCGGCATAAAAGTTGAAAGGAAAATTAATATCGGATCAATGTAAGATTTGTTGCCCATCCATCCGAAAACAGCCATCAAAAACAGCATAAAAGGAAAAATTCCTATAACCAGCATAAATCCCATTTCTGCTGCCATTCCGAAGAAATCATTTTTAACTACAGAAGTTATTAATCTTTTTATTGCTATGAACCAGCCGCTTCTTTTCATATTAAATTTCTCTTGCTTTAATCTCAGTAAGAATTTTTTTAACAGTTTCATCAACACTTGCTTTCACAACACAACCGGCAGCAAAGGTGTGGCCGCCACCACCAAAAACAGAACAGATTTCAGCGACATCAACGTTTTTGCTGCGCATAGAAACCTTTGAGCCGCCGTTTTTCATCTGTCTAACAACAAAGGCAATTTCTGTTGAGACTATCGCTCTTAATTTTTCAGTTAAACCTTCCGTACAGTCTTCTTCTGCTGAAAATTTCTCAATATCTTTTTCATAAACCGTTGTATATGCAATTTTGTCATTATTCTCAAAAACAGCTTTTGAAATACAATAAGCCTGGAATAAAACATGATTTTTTGAATTAGACTCGTAGACTTTTTTATAAATATCAATAGGTTTAACTCCTATTTCGACAAGTTTTGAAGCTGCTTTAAAGGTCTCAGCCTTCGTGTTGTCAAAACGGAAGCCGCCGGTATCAGTGAGAATTCCTGTATAAATAGCTGCCGCCGTCATCGGTGAAATAGTCCAGTTCAAATCTTGCAGCAAATCAAAAAGCACCTCGCTGCAAGAGCTTGCCTCAGGTTTCACTATGTTCAAATCGCCGTAATTTTTATTAGTCTTATGATGGTCGATATTTATAGTAAATTTAGCTTTATTAAAAAGCACTTCACCATCGCCTGCACGATCTTTTGCCGCAATATCGACATTGATAACCAAGTCATATTCGCGTGATTTATCTATTTGCAAGTGGTTTTTAACCTGGTCAATGTAGGGAAGAAATTTATAAATCGCAGGAATTTTCGACGGACAGAACATATCACATTCTTTTTTTAAATTATCCTTCACTGCACAAAACAAGCCTGTCATTGAGCCGAGAGTGTCACCATCCGGGTTAATATGCGAAACTATGAGTACATTTTTTGAAGACTTTATGATATCATTTAGTTGATGGGTATTCATTTCATTATTTTAGCATAAAAAACATTGGATACAAAAATCTTAGGAGAAATATGAAAAAAATTTTGTACACAGATTTTGAGACAACAGAAAATCTGATTTCAAAAATGCTTGAACAGAAAGAAATCCGAAAAGCAATTACCCGGAATAATTTGTACAAATTTTGGGGAAAAATAGCAGGTGCAAAATTTGCACAAAAATCAAAACCATACTCTATGCTTGGAGGCGGGGTAATGGTTATTGCGTGCGAAAACGGAATTGTCGCACAAGAATTAATGCTAAAAAAAACACAGCTTTTAGTAAAATTTAAACCCTATCTGGAATCTCTAAAACTAAAAGTCTCGGACTTGCGATTTGACCCGAAAAAATGGGTAAATGAAATTGAAGAATAAAAAAAGGACGGAAATTAATCCGTCCTTTTCATATTATTTGTCGCCAGTAAATTTCTGACCGTTTTCGCGGACTTCAAAGTAGATATCTCCGAACTTTGTCCCGGCAGGGAAGCCTGCTGTACTGCTCCAAGACCCTGATTTACAGACATTTGTACCCGTTGTTGAGTAATAACAGTTGCTGCTATTGTTTACACAACCATGTACAGTTAAACGTTTACAAGGGTTTAAAGTTCCATTACAAGAAACATTATAGTACCAGGTAAAGCTTACCATTGTAACTTCTTGATCTTGGTCATATGGATCAGTTTTTAGTACATATGTATTTGTAAGTTTTGGGGTACAAGAGTTGGCACTACAGTTAAAGTTCATCTGCACAAGCAGCTTTCCATCTGAGGTTTCTCTTACTGTGCCTGACGTTGATACTGAACCAGGGCAACGACCGGTAGTCCCGGAGTCAGAACATGCGGGGCCAGAACACCCAGTCTGAACGTATTCAACATGAGATACCTCCGCTGAAACGGTATCGCCTGCTTTTACTGAGGCAGGTACGTTGAATTCTTTTTGATAGGTAACAGGGTTTGCGCTGCCTTCATAGCCGTAGAATACATCGCTGCCTATTGAGGTGCCGTTCGCTTTAAAGGACAAATCTCCTGACCAAGAAGTCCACGGCATATTTCCGCCACCATGAACCCAAATTTCCAGTTTACCATTTCCTGTTGCAGGCTTACAATCCTTAATTTCAATAGTGCTGTCGCCTGTAACCCATACCTTTTTAGATACTGGGTCTGCGGATTTTTCATACACATAACCCTCTTTGGGTTTTACTGTGTATTCGTAACTCCCCAAGGTGTATTTTGTTTTATCTGCTTTGCAGTTTCCTGCTGGTAGTGTTACTGGGCAGTTCGTTGTGTCCCCGGTTACTGTGATCGTATAACACTTTTCTGTTTCTTCTTTGTTGCATTCTAACGTTTCAGTTATGCTATGGTCTGGAACAAAACCGCTCAAAAATCGGCCCCCGTCCCATTGATCCGCTGTTCCTTGCCCGCTATCTACCCAATGAGGTTTATAGCCTTCTTGAACATGCGCTGTTAGTGCGTAACCGTCGCCTTTTTTGCGGCTACATGTCCCACCTGATGTATCCGCTCCGCTTACACTGCATTTTGATGGATCATCTCCAGTTATGTTTGCATATACGCATATGCCCGCTTCCTCCTCTGTGTCATCATCATCGTCATCATCGTCATCGCCTGGAGGAGTTGGTTTCTCGGGGTCTTCTGGTTCCTCGCAACCCCCGTCCTCTCTACAGCCTAGGTTTATTGGAGTGAACGTTACGCTGCATTCCCCTTCTGTTATATCTGCATTTTTTACTGTTACATTTTTCGTGAACCAGTTCCCTTTATAACCCGGTTGAGGAATGGCTACAAGGTGATACGTCCCGTTCGGTTTATTTGAGCCTGTTCCATACACCGTCCCCGGACCGCTTATTGAACATGTTATACTGTACGTCTTTTCTCCCGTTTTTTCTTCTTCTACTATATTATTTGTCGCGCTTGCTACTGTATGACCGCTTGGGCCGTTTGTTTCTTCGTAATACTGCGTTCCTGTTTTGTATACCTTTTCTCCTTTGCGTATTTTGTAGATGAATTGATCCGGGTCTTTGCACGTACTTTCATTGTAGCTGCAATTCGGGCCTTTGCTCCCGTTTACGTCTACTTTTATTCGTTCATACTCGCTCTCTTTAAACTCGCTTATTGGCAAATACCAATCCATACCGTCGTTCGTTGTTAGAGTTTTTTCGTCCGCTTTGCAGTTTACTGTACTGTTTGGCGCTAGATTCAAACGCGACGCGAACAATGTACAGAATTTTGTTGAGCCTTCGTGATCTTCCCCGTTTATCGTTACTTTATTCGTATTTGAAAGTCCCGTGTATTCTTCGTTATTTGCGTACAAGCTCTCGTCTGTCGCTAGTTCGTTTACTACCTTATTTACGATAAATGTTGCCTTTTTGTGTAATGCCTCATTCTTATCTGGTTGTAATTTCTTACACATTGGGATTAGAAGGATTACTAGGCACCCGATTATTACGACTGCTATTAGTACTTCTGACAATGTCATCGCAAATCGAAGTTTCTCGTGCTTGGACTCACCTATGTGGGTTTGCATCCGATTTCTCAGGTCAAAGTTAATTCTCATACTTTCGCTCCTAATTGTCTTATACAATTCATTTTTACATTATTAACTGTGTAATCTAATTGTCCATAAATACATTATATATATATGATATTTATTCTCTTTTGGAGTAAACTCAGTAAGT